>Ga0209636_10006966_pt1 | contig 11540 bp, 10 predicted proteins | sample DeeMarSWOR152_54_FD_187464 | JGI IMG/M metagenome (GOLD analysis project Ga0209636, IMG submission 187464) | Marine sediment microbial communities from White Oak River estuary, North Carolina - WOR-1-52-54 (SPAdes) (version 2) | ecosystem: Environmental > Aquatic > Marine > Intertidal zone >... | reverse complement strand
CAGGAGGTTACACCTGCTCCCTATGCGCTTCATGCCAAAACCGCAGACAGTGATAATGACTGGATGGTTTCCGGAAATGATATGTATTCAATCCCATCCGGCAACGCTGGTATTGGGACGACAAGCCCGGAGGCAAAATTAGAGGTAAGAGGATCAGTTACTACGGGAACCTGGTCTGCTATCAAAGGAAACAACACGGCTACGGTTGGCAGCCCATACGGAGTCTTTGGAGAGACCGGGGCCGAATCGGGTAGAGGTGTTTACGGCTATGCAACTGCCGGCTCCGGGTCAGCCTATGGTGGTGCATTTAGGAGTGACTCTACCTCTGGTGTTGGTGTTCATGGTTTTGCCTGGGCCGGGACAGGTCAAAACTACGGAGTTTACGGCGTGAGTTTTTCAACGTCCGGGACAGGTGTGTATGGGAATGTGACGAAAACCTCTGGTACTACCTACGGTGTCTATGGATTAAGTTCTTCCAGCACGGGCACAGGAGTTTTTGGCAGGGGAAGCGCTTTGTCCGGGACCAACTACGGTGTATATGGGGAAAGTTTATCGGGAAGCGGCAGGGGTGTCTATGGCTATGTCTCCGCTGCTTCAGGAGTGAATTATGGTGTATATGGCAGGACCGACAGCCCTGACGGTTACGGCGGATACTTTGAGGGTAAGGTGAAAGTAACAGATGGCCTGACTACAGGCGGCAATCTTGGCATTTATAAAGACGAAAACAATTTCGTTGGGATTACCATAAGAAACCTCGACACGGGCAGTATGTCTTCCGAGGGTATCTATTTCAACAATGAAGATGGCAGTGTTGCAGGTATCAGACTAAGTGATGATGATTCGGCAAATTATCCTTCTGCGATGCACATTTTCAATAATCGACCCGACGGTTCTGTTCATTTTGCTACAAGCGGTTTATCACGAATGGTCGTGGATTACGCAGGCAATGTCGGCATAGGAGAAACCAGCCCGGCGGCAAAGCTGGATGTTAATGGTTATATTCAAACTCAGGATGACATCCCCTTTAGTGTCAAACGTTATACCGGCACACTCGGTTCAATCGGTACAAGGACTTTTCCTCATGGGATAACCAGTGGAGATTATAAAGGGTTGATTGTGCAGGCGTGGTGTAAGGGCAACAGCGGCGAGATGAAACCTGTGAATGTAGATTATATGGATGAAAATGACATAAGGATAATAGGTGGAATTGCCAACAGACCATATAGGGTAACCATTATTTATACAAATAGCTCTCATACTTGGTAACTACGGTCAATATCGGATTGTCAGAGGATTATTGAGTAAAAATGTCAGCTTAACAATTTTTTGAAAGGGGCACAAAATGAAAAGAAGAAGAATTTTAGCAATGTTGGTTTTGGCTTTCGGCCTAATGGTTAGTGTAATCCAGGTCGGCCAAGCAGCGCCGATGGGCACGGCGTTTACGTACCAAGGTCGTCTGATGGATGCCAACAACCCCGCGGACGGGCTGTATGACTTCGAGTTCAGGCTCTTTGCACACCCGACCCTTAACAGTTTTCCGGTGGGAGATATGGTTGAGGTAAACGACCTTGATGTAATCGATGGCTACTTTACGGTGTTGTTGGATTTCGGAGACAAGGCGTTCACTGGTAATGCGAGATGGCTTGAGATTGGGGTCCGGCCGGGTGACAGCGAAGAGCGCTGCACTATCCTGAGTCCACGGCAGGAAGTGACTCCAACGCCTTATGCCATTTATGCCGAGAACACAGGTAATGACAATGACTGGATGGTTTCCGGAGATGATATGTATTCCATCCCATCCGGCAATGTCGGCATCGGGACGACGAACCCAACCTACAAGCTTCATATAAATGAAACAGACCCTGGCTCCGACTTACATCCCATGATTGACAACAACTTCAGACATGCAGGATTGATCATTGACTGTGCGACAAATTATGATACCAGTGTTCTCTTCCGTGAAAATGGTGTAAATAAATTCATGATCCAGAACGATGGAACAACCGACTACGGACTTGGAATTTATGAATACGGCGGCCCAGGATTCACGACGGTATGGAAGAACAGCAATGTCGGTATCGGCACAACAAGCCCGGATCACAGGCTTACCGTTAACACATCCGAGACCACCGGCCGGGCCATCTACAGCGAGGCATCTGCGAGCCCAGGTAGCGGTGTCGTGAACTATGGGGGCTACTTTGTCTCCAAAGGCGGCCGAGGAAAGGGCGTATACGGCGAGGCCAGCCATACCGGAGATTTCCAGAACGAAGGTGGCCGGTTCGCCGCTTGTGGCAGATATGGGCGGGGCGTCTACGGCAACGCCACAGGCAGCGATGGGCGGGGAGTCTACGGGCTGGCCAGTTCTTCCTCGGGAACCAATTATGGTGTTTATGGCGAGACCTACAGCAGCACCGGTTACGCCGGTTACTTTCAGGGAAGGGTCAGAGTCACCGGTTATCTTTATAAAGATGGTGGCGGATTCCAGATTGACCATCCGCTTGAGCCGGAAAATAAATATCTGTATCACTCCTTCGTCGAATCACCTGATATGATGAACGTTTACAACGGTAACGTGGTTTTGGATAAGAATGGAGAAGCTGCGGTCAAACTTCCGGCGTATTTCGAAGCCTTGAATCAGGATTTCCGATATCAGCTGACCTGTATTGGCGGTTTTGCGCCCGTCTATGTGGCTGAGGAGATTTCCGGGAACCGATTCAAGATAGGCGGGGGAAAGCGGGGGCTGAAAGTCTCTTGGCAGATAACGGGCATCAGGAATGATCCCTATGCGCAAGCAAACCGGATAGCGGTTGAGGAAGACAAGCCGGTTGAAGCACACGGCTGCTACCTGCATCCGGAACTTTATGGATACGGTGAGGAAAAAAGTATAGACGCAGCGCGTAGGAGCAAAGTTTCCAAAATACGGCAAGTAGCAAAGAAGGCAGGTGAGTGATGGCTCGAATCAAAAATAAAGACATATCAGCAGAAATTTTCAAAGCTGCTATAGCTGTTTCCATTATCACGGCTTTCATTGTGGCGTTTTTTGGCTCGTTAACTTCGGCCCAAAGCGGAGAAGATTATGAACTGAACTGGAACACTATTGACGGCGGCGGGGGGCGAAGTAGCGGTGGTCCATATACTCTGACCGGCACGATAGGTCAGCCAGACGCAGCTTATTCAGCCGGCGGTGGATATGAATTGCTCGGCGGCTTCTGGCCGGGCGGGCCGTTGTGCTTTGTTGACTTTGAGCACTATGCAAGATTTGCCGAACACTGGCTCCAAGAGAACTGCAGCGAGTTAAATAATTGGTGTGGTGGAGCTGACCTTCACGTGGATGAGAATAATACCGTCGACCGGCGTGATTTGAAAGTCTTTGTCGAAGAATGGCTCTGCTACTGCCCGGTCGGCTGGCCTTTGAAATGATAGAGTAAAGAAACTGCGGTGAAACTGTGGGGTAAATATAAATTGCTGGTCGCGCGGGAAATGCTATTTGAGCTCGACGGACCAATAGGCGTGGTCAAGGAACTGCTTCCAGCTGTGATAGCGCTGATGGCCCAGATAAATATGAACAAGTGGATTGTGCTTCGGCTTCACCGGCTTTCGACAAAGAGTCATACCGGCCTGGCGCGGCGTTCTGCCGGCTTTTTTCACATTGCAGGCGGCGCAGGCGCAGACTATATTCTCCCAAACAGATTTGCCGCCAATACTCCTTGGTATGACGTGGTCCAGTGACAATTCACTGGTCGGCTGGCGCTTGCCGCAATATTGACACCTGTTTTTGTCGCGAGCGAAGATGTTTCGTCGATTAAATTTCACCTCGCTGCGCGGCAGACGGTCATAAAACAACAGTCGAATAATCCTCGGGACCGCAATGTAAAAATTTACGGTGGACACCCAATCGTGACCGTCCGGCTCAAAGTGACGCCTGAACTGGCTCACCTCGCACCAGCTCTCGAAATCATAGTTCGAATATCTGCCCTCCTCCAGTGAAACGACCTCTGCAAGCTCGCGAAACAGCAAAGAAAATGCACGCCTTGCGCCGACAATGCGGATAGGCATATAATGCTTGTTCAGCACAAGCACATTGCAGTTCAGGCCGGAATGATACTGGTCAACAATCATATATCGTTTCCCATACCATGACGCATCGGTCGAGACACATTCGAGATACCACTCCTGCTGCTTTCGCGTCCTTGCATATTAAACCAGGCAGTCAGGGAATGAGGAAAATAAGAGTCTTTTCACCGGTCCTCACTCAAACATAAAACAGCTTACGCATCCTCTTTGCTTTGCGAGACGGACTTATGGACTACATTCTCAGCCCTCAGCCCTTTTTCTCCCTCAACGATGTCGAAACTCACCTCGTCACCTTCAACGAGAGTTTTGTATCCTTCACCTGAAATGTCTGCGTAATGTACGAAAATATCCTTTCCGTCCTCGGAAGCGATAAATCCATAACCCTTCCGTGGATTGAACCACTTAACTGTTCCCTCTGACATAAAAACGCTCCTTTTGACCAACTTTGTCACACAAACTATTTTTTGCACAGCCCGAAATCCATTACAACCGCGGGTTCACAGCTTCAAGCCTGTCGGCAAAAAGCTGATTTTGGACAGTGCGGGTTTCTGCTCAAGACAGCTACTTTGCCTCGGCCGATTCTGAAGCGTGCACAGTACAAAGATTCTCTCTCATCAGTCGTCCCATTTTAAACTTAACCGTTCGCTTTGCAGGGACATCAACGCGCTCAAGTGTTTTAGGATTCTGTGCGATTCTTGCGACCCTTGTTCTGGTTTCGAAGACTCCAAAATCGCGGAATTCCAAACGATTATTCTTGCACAATTCTGCCGTCACCTCTTCAAGAAACGCCTGAACTATGCTCTTTACTATAACTCTTTTTATTTGCGTCCGTTCCGCAATCCGGTCGATAAGTTCTTTCTTCGTAACTGTCGCCATAAGTCACCTCATTTCAAGAAGACAAGGATTGAAAACTGAATTATGCCTACATTAGAAAAGCCGCCGCCCAGAATCTTCTAAGATATTACTCTGCTGGGTTGTCCAACAGCCCACCACGCACCTCTGTAAAACCATAAAATGACAAGTAACATTTCTCAAAGCTGATTCTGCGATAGCTTGCGCGATATAACTTTCTAAATTCGTGACAAAACCAGCCTGCCAAACGGAACCTCTAAATAACTGCAAGTTACTATACTGCCGAGACTTCTATCCTGCAAGCGATTTTCAAACAAAAAATTCCAACTTCTAAAAAAAAAAATAACTCTTCTCGAAGTGCGGAAAAAATAAGCCCAGCTGCCTGCACGGTGTCAATACTAAGAGCTGCTGAAAAGCAGACAAACCCAAGAGCATATGTGGGCAAGCGCAAGCATCGGCAAGCAATGTTTTCTGCAAATGGACATTTGTAAAACCTTTATTGGCAAGACCTTACGCAAAAACAGCCCTGTTCGGGTGCGCAGCTTCACGGAAAAAAAGAAGCAGAGCAACCGTATTTAAAAGTTAGCCCCCTGAGCCGAATAAGAGCGGCTTTTTCGGTTTTGGACGGGCCGAGATGTCTGCCGATCGGTGATAAAACAGCTTCAAAAGCAAATAGTGTATTGACCGGGCAGGGACTTATCGGCATAATCAAGGCCAAAGAAAAAAACAGAACGATAAAAGGAAAAACTAAAAAAGGTTAATTTTCCAAGAAACTATCTCAAAATTGTCGTCGTTTCTCAGGATAAACTCGGCGAGTGGAAATAAGAGATTGCCGCCTCAGCCCTGAATGATATCTTGTTTTGAGATAGTTTTAAGCGTTTATGACTGCAAGTACGACTGATAAAAGCAAGGGCAAAAAGACCGCAGAAAAAAGAAAAGACAGAGCGGCTGAAATCGCCAATACCTTCGAATGGTTGATAACGGCCTTTATGTTGGCCTTTGTGTTCCGTGCCTTTGTAATGGAAGCATTCCGGATACCTACCGGCAGTATGGCCAATACGCTCAAAGGCGCACATTGGCAGCTTGGCTGCCCTCAGTGCGGCTACGAATACGCGTACAATTTCGGCAGCGAGCAGGTCCCGAATTACGATGTCTATATCGAACCCGCCTCACCTCGCTGCCCGAGCTGCGGATATTTTCTTCCTGCCGGTAAAAGGATGCAGGCGGCTAACGGGGACAGAATCCTCGTGCTGAAGTGTATTTATCAGTTTTTCGATCCGAAACGATGGGACGTTGTGGTCTTTAAGAATCCCGCCGAGCCCGGGCAGAATTTTATCAAACGGTTGGTTGCTCGGCCGCAAGAGACGGTCGAGATAATCGACGGCGACGTTTATATCAACGGTCAAATAGCCCGGAAGCCGCCCAAAATCCAGCAGGAGCTTTGGATGCCGGTTTACGACAATGACTATCAACCGGTTCGGCCTGAATCTGGGCGCTTCAATGGTCACCGCTGGCAGGAGCCGTTCCGAAATATGGCCGGCTCCAAATGGGATTTCAACGCTTCCGATCCCACTGTATTCGAGCTGGAAGGCGATCCGGATGATATCCATACTATGTTTTATGATACTGCTCTGGGCAACGACTTCGGCGCCAAGAATTGCGCGTATAACCCAACTGGAACCTACAGAGGATCAGCTTACTGCAGCGACTTAATGGTGCGATTTTACTGCGATTTCAGCAGCAGCAAGGGAGTTGTAGGTATAGTTCTGAGCAAGTACGAAACCCGTTACAAGGCATGGGTTGATTTCGAAAAAGAGGGGGAAGGTCAGGGCATGACGTGTGAAATGGCAATAGCCAAATCAGCGCAGGGGCAAGATTATAAAGACTTAATACGTAAGAAGCCCATCCGGCAGCCTACAGGCAAAGGCGCACTATTTAGCTTTGCCAACGTCGACCACGAACTGGTACTTAAATTCGGTGATGAAGTGCTGAGGTACGATTTAGGTACCGCTGCGGCGGACGCAGGTACGGCGAACAGCGATGTTGAGCCGGAGGTCAGGATTTTCGGCTCGGGTAAACTGGCCCTTTCACACACAGCCATTTTCCGTGATATTTATTATACGACAACCACGCAGGAGACCGGTGAACCCTGCTTTGCGACGACGGGCAGTCCGTTTACCCTTAAGAACAACGAATATTTCGTTCTGGGTGACAACAGTCCGGCAAGCCATGACAGTCGTCGCTGGTCTAATATGGGCATTGGAATAAACGGCAAACAGGTCTATCGGCCGGGGATCGTGCCACATGACTACCTTGTCGGCAAGGCCGTCTTCGTCTACTGGCCGAGCGGCTTTGAGTTCCCCTGGCCGAGAAGTCTCAAAACATTTCTACTAAAGAAGGGCTGGCAGAATCGACTGTCGGCGATTATGTACTGGGCCGTTACGCTGAGGTGGATTCCGAATATTGGTCAGATGCGATTTATCTATGGCGGCTCAAATAACAACGGTTGAAATTTCGCTATTCTTCCACCGTCAATTTTGGAGGCGGCTTAATCCAACGGGTCGGACGAGTTTTGATTGACACTGCTTTTTTAAGGGGAGCTCGTGATGTCTTATAAAAAGGCACATTTCAGGACAAAAATACAGCCCAGGCATACACAGGCCTTTTTTGCGTTACCGCTTGCATTGCTCTGGTTGTTATTGTGTGTGGGAATCGCGGCAGCCGGTGAAAAAAAAGATTGGCCAAACAAGGATTCGGCCTTCGGTATCAACCTCGGCGGCGTCACTTACTGGTCAACAGAAATTGTTTTTGTCGACCTTTTCAAACACTCCCAGACATGGAAGAGCCAGGCACCGGGCAAGAAGTACGGCCAAGGCGGCGAACTGGCACTGAGCAAAGAAGGCTGGATCGAAGCGCTGGTCGATGACGGCCAGTTTGCCGATTCCATCGTGCTCAGCAGCATCAATGGCCGCTATCCAGGCGGCGTTTATACCTGCCTTTATGACGGCCAGGGACAGCTCAAGTTTGCCTACGGAACCTCGGTAGTAGACCAAAAGCCCGGCCGTATAAAAGTTAAGGTAAAGCCCAAACAGAATCTGCTCACCCTAAGCATCACCAAGACCGATCCCAAAGACCCAATCCGAAACATCCGGTTCATTCTGCCCGGCTTCGAAGATACGTACAGCAGACTGCCCTTCCATCCCGACTTTCTGAAGCGATGGGAAAAATTCAAGGTCATCCGCTATATGGACTTTCAGCGCACAAACAATTCCAAGCAGACCAGCTTCTCCGACCGTCCCACGCCTGCGATGCAAACGCAGGGAGGACGTGGAGGAGTCGCCCTGGAGTACATGATTCAATTAGCGAATACTTTAGACGCCGACCCGTGGTTTTGTATGCCGCACTTGGCTACAGATGATTATGTCCATAAATTTGCGAAAATGGTGAAGCAGCAGTTAAAGCCCAACCTCAAGGTCTATATCGAATATTCCAACGAATGTTGGAACAGTATGTTCGGGCAGGCGCGATACTGTAAGGACAAGGGTAAGGAGCTGGGTCTAAGTGACAATGACTACCAGGCGCAGCTTCGCTGCTACTCAAAAAGGTCGGTACAAATTTTCAAGCTATGGGAGGAAGTGTTTGGCGGGTCAAAACGACTCATACGAGTGCTGGCCGCACAGAGTGCCAATCCGTGGACAAGCGAACAGGTGATGGATTTCGAAGATGCTTACAAACAGGCTGACGTTCTGGCGATAGCTCCCTACTTCGGCCACGCATTAGGCAATCCTAAAAATCAGGATAAAACTGTTAAAATGAGCGTTGATGAGGTCCTCGATGCCTGCAAAGGATGTATTGAGGAGAACGATAAGACCATCGCCAAACAGGCAGAGCTGGCCAAAGCGCGGGGCCTTCGGCTAATCGCGTATGAAGGCGGACAGCACCTTGTCGGGCACGGCGGCGCTGAGAACAATAAGACGATGGAGGAATTATTTCACGCAGCGAATCGTCATCCACGGATGAAGCAGCTTTACCTGGAGTACCTGGCCGGCTGGAAAGAAAACGGCGGAACTATGATGGCCATCTTCTCCTCCACGGGCAGATACTCCAAGTGGGGAAGCTGGGGCATTATGGAGTACCACGGCCAGCCGATTTCCGAAGCACCCAAGTATCAGGCCGTCATCAAATTCCTCGAAAAAAATCCAAAGTGGTGGCAGGTGGCGGAAGAATAACGCTGCTTCTAATTCCTGGCCTCACCCGTGGCTCTCATCAGTTTGCTCTTTGAGTTGTGGGCGTTTTAGCGAGAGGATTAAACCATAGATAGATATGACAAGTAAGGGTATGTGCAGGATGCCGTTCCACCAGAGTATGCCGGGCTTGATACCAAAATTGGCGTATATATTGTACAAGCCGATAATGAGTCCGACAAGACTCGTCACTCGCATAGCTGCTATGTTGACTCTCGGCCAGTAGAGTGTGAGCAGTCCCACGTAAACCGGTGTCATCATACAAAAAGTCACACCCGCAACATTCGTAAACAGATGAACAGGATTGAAGTCAGGCTTGGCGGTGCGAAAATCTAATGGATACCAAAATGCAAACAGCAACAGAGGAATTACCCAATACTTCCAGATAGGTATCTTTGCGGGCTTGAAATCATTTTTCAACACAATCGCTTCCCAGGCCCAGAAAGCGGCAACCACAAGAAACATCACAACATTGATTGTACAAACGGCCACACCGTATTTTTTCGTCACGGCTATGCTTTGGCCAAAGGCAAAAAGCACATAAGAGAAGCTAACATAGAGAGCAAGTAATCGGGCGACCTTGTTTCGAAAAACGATAATACCTACAATCAATATGATTGGGATAATCTTGAATATCGTAAATACCCCGGAATACGAATAGATAAAAGCGTATCGAAGTGCGTACATTATTACGTCTCCCCACTCATCGGGAAACTTGTATCCTTTTGATGCATACGGTGGAATAAACTGAATTAAAACAAACAGCAAAAAGAACCACCATTTACGGGTCAACCGTTCCATTTTTCCCTGCTGATAAGCCAGATTATTCATTTCCTGCTTACCCCATTGACTTTATTTGTCTTTTTTTCTTAGGGCTATAGCTTTCACCGCAGACTCAAGCTCCTTACGCCGAACCAAAAGACCTCATTTAAAGCCAATTCTTATTCTTTTGAAAGTTTGCCGACAGGGAACATAATCTCGGTTTTCATCCGGGCGTAGTCTCCGCTTTCGGCGTTAGTGAGAAACGTTTCAATGGGTCCTTCAGCGGCAATGTAACCTTCCTTGAGAATCCATCGGTAAATCTTTTCATAGATAGGGGCCGGGTCGGATTGACCTTCCGGTTTTACGGCAACCACCACTTCCATAGCCGGCAGAGCCTTTACGTCCGTCATTTCACCCAGGGTGCCGGTAAGCTTCAATGCATCGCTGCCCACGGGTATACGAATCTCCGTCAGCCAATGCTCACTCGCGACAGTCTTGGGGTTGTTCAAATAAACGTACGAAACAGGACCGCGGGGCCTTATGCCATTCCTGCCGGCAATGGCAAACAATTTGCCGACGGCCGGACCTATTCTTTCATAACTGCCGCGATAAATCGTGTACAGAACCACCTGCTTTTCCAGCTTGCGAATGGCAAAAGCAGGTTTATCGCCGGCTGATTTTGCGAAAATCTCAGCCGTGATTACAACCATCAGGCCAACCGCCAACAATAACAGCAGCGATTTTCTTAACTTGCTCATCAGAATCTCCTTTCGTTCAATTAAATTGATTTTATTTTGACATCTTCTATTTCTACAAGTTCTTGCAGAAACAAGCTCAGTATACCCTTCATTTTTTAGGGGTCCCGATTATTTTTTTAAGTGCGTCGGTGTGTTCATAGAAAGCGTCAAGGCCTTTTCCCGTGGCGCTTATGAAAGTCCGAGGCTTGCGGGCGATAAAGGTCTTTTCAACTTTGACATACCCGGCGTTTTCAAGCTTGGTCAAATGCGCACCGAGATTGCCGTCGGTAAGGTCGAGGATTTTACGCAGATGAACGAAATCGACCTGCTCACCGGGATCAAGGGCAGCCAGCGATGACATTATCCGCAATCGAACCGGCTGGTGGATGATGTTATCGAGTTCGGCCATAGCTATCTCCAAAACAATCGGATATATAATCCCGTACCCATAATTGCACCGCCACCCGTCGCGGCCATCCAGAGGCAATAATAGCCGGGCGGTATCAGGTAAAATCCCACCAACGTTGTGCAGGTTACTGCTATACCCAGCCAGAGCATATAATAGCACTTAAACCAAAGACCCATTACAACATAAGCGAACATAATTGTCGTAATCATAAATGCGTTTAGCTGTATTCCATGACGAGGTCTTAGAAGGGAAAGCCAGATAAACATATAGACAAACAACAAGCTCCAGAACCAAAAGATACGCCATCCAATCTTCTCAGCGGTCGGGATCTTGGTTGGATTAGCCGAACGAAATTGTCTCCAGCTGAAAACAAGGGTGGCAATACAACCTGTCCCACAAAGACCTATCCATATCGGCCAGGCCCAGCGAAGAAAAAAATGAGTACCTAAATAGCTAAGAATA
>Ga0209636_10006965_pt1 | contig 11541 bp, 13 predicted proteins | sample DeeMarSWOR152_54_FD_187464 | JGI IMG/M metagenome (GOLD analysis project Ga0209636, IMG submission 187464) | Marine sediment microbial communities from White Oak River estuary, North Carolina - WOR-1-52-54 (SPAdes) (version 2) | ecosystem: Environmental > Aquatic > Marine > Intertidal zone >... | reverse complement strand
AAATACATGAAGGAGGTGGTATATCCTGAATTCAAAGATGTATACCCTGCTGAACACTATTATAACATATATGATCCACATCCGGTCATGGTGGATCAGTACCCAGGGGCTTTCCACCTGGAAGTGAAGCAGAAAGCACCTCTTTCTGTCTTTCTAGTCTTCATGGGGATGCTCTTGGCACTCAGAAGAAAAAGGTGACATTTCCCGCTCTCTTTCTGCAACTGTTCACCATTTCAATAGCAGGGTCTCTTACCCTTTACACTCTTGAAAAACTGGAGATATTGCTCAAATACTTCTCCCTTGTGCATGTTCTTCAGCACCAGGTTTGAGCCGCTCTCACAGCCCACATAAATCTCCACAAAATTGGATCTCGGCATTTCATCAAGGGTAGCTCTATCAGCCATATCTGGGCGAGAATTCACTTTGAAGAAAATGTCTAACGCTTCTTTCCGGGCAAATTCACAAAATCTCTTAACACGCTTCTTGCTAAAATTGAAGGTGCAGTCCCCCTAGCTGTCTGGACCAGGGTATTCAATTCCTCTCTCAGTAAAAAAGGGATCTTTCACTGTATTTATCTGGCGAGCTTCCTCGTAAAGGATCATAAATTCCAATATCTTTTCTGGGACAAACTCAGTGTGCCACTGCAGCGCGTTGACCAGAAGAACTCTATCAATTTCCATTTATATCACGGTTTTTCCTTTTTCTTCTATATCTGCTTTGTCACCTGCTATAGTATTTAAATCTTTGCGCCTGTGTGGCTTTCTGGCAGCAGCAAACCCTTTTGTTGCATTTCTTATGACCATGATAACAACCTCACAGCAAAAGATTTATGTATTTACATTCAATAGAGTGTGAACCTATGGGTGTGAAGAGAGTTTCCCTCAGAGGAAAAAGGCGAGGGAATAATATCCCTCTGAAAAAGCGTATGAAGGACATTAACTGGGGGAAACCCCTTATTTCACCTCCCTACGCCCAAAAAGACATCTTTAAAGTCTGCCTCATCCTGAATCGCTGGTATCTCTTTTCCATGCACGAACCTAAAACTCTCGCTGCAGAGTTAGAAGAGCTATGCATGTGAGGGCATTCCAAGGTACTTCGAAATCGTTATAGGCAGCGTTGCTATGTTCATTTCTTATTTTCAGAATCAACTCTAATTTGGAAAATTCTCGTAAAATCTCACCTACCACCACAACCCCTGTTACTTTTTTTTGCTCTGATCTTATCTGTAATCATCCAGAAAAAGGGGGAGGAAAGCCAAAACCTTTATATTCAGACAAATTCAATCTTTCTTGTGGAATCGAAAACAGATCTTTTGGAACGGTTGATAGAAGAAGAACAGAAAATCAGAGAGCGAGCAGAAGAATTGGGAGTCCAGGTTGGCCCTCAGCTTCCCGAAGAGGCCAAGGCTCCTTTCCGACCAAAGGAAGGAATTCCCAGCACAGACCTCACTGATAGGGAGCTTTCCAAGTTATTTGCAGAGACCAGAGACATCCTGGATATTTATACCATAGATTACATTGCTGAACATTTTGATGAAGCACAGGAACTGCACAAGAACCTGCAGGACAAATCCTTCAACCCTGATGCACTGATTGGTTCCCGGATTACCCAGAACATCCACGAGTTGAAGACCAGAATCGATGCAGTGAAAGAGCAGGAAACGCCTACCAAGGCGCTGGAAGAGTTTCTAGCAGATTGTAAACGAATCCTGGATCTATCAGATGAATGGGAACCCGGAAAGGCCAAGAGAAAATTTGCTGATCTTTTAAGAAAGGAACAGTTCTTGCCAAAGAATGTGGATCGACCCCTGGAAGAGGAAATTGGAGAATACTTGACAGAAATTGGGAAACGAATCCAGAGAAAAGAAAAAAAATCTTCAGAAGACATAGGAGAAGAACTCCTAGAAGAAATCAGTGCCCTCATCGGTAGTCGCGATTTTGATCCTGAAGGATACAACAAAGTGGCCAAGAAGTTCCAGGAAGTGGCTGATGACCTCCCTGAGGACCTGCGGATGAAAATCAGGGATAGAATCAGGGAATGCTATGCCAAAATGAAGGAAACAGAAAAGAAAGCTGAAACTGAAAAATGGCAGCGGGAAAGGCGCACCAAACAGTTCTACTGGGACTCCTTTGCTTCCGGTGTGGAACAGCTGCGAGCAGATTTAGAGAAAGCCCAGCCTGGAGAATTCTTCCGTACGTATGATATGTACGAACAATTACTGGATTCGTTAGAGAATGCAGAACTAACAGACATTCCCGCTCCTCAGGTGGAACGGATAAAATCCCTCCTAGATCAGTGTTACTACATGCTGGAGGAACTGAGGAAACGGGCATGATCATTCAGGGACTGGTTCCAGCTCCACTACTCCCTTGGACACGATCCTTTGCACAGTTGTGCGGCTTCCAATCTTCAAGCTTCCATCACACATAACCTTGCGAAGAACAGAATCTGATCCCACCACCATATTTCCTTTGGAGTAAACATCATCATTTACTTCACAAAAGTTGCCAATTTCCAAATTCTCTTCAATATTAACGGGCGAATGAAACGTATTTCTGTCTCCCAGGTATGCTTCCTTACCCTTTAATGATCCTTTGAACTCGCATTCTGCTTTACTCCTGAGGGTGGAAGCAACCACATCTCCATACACAACATTTTTGTCTCCAAAAGCAACAGTTTCTCCTGCCTCCACATTTCCCTTTACAATGACACCATCTCCCAATTTAATACTTCTGCTGGTCTTCAATCCACCTGTGAGGACCAGATCGTCAGATAAATTGATGTCAGAATCTCTGGCTACAATGGCAAACGTTTTCAGAGCTATTTCATCTTTTTTTTGCTGTATTATCTGTGTCATTTTGGAAATCTCCAGATTTCTCTCCTCAACGATCTGTTTCAGCCGTCTTTCAGTCTCTGAAAAATTCTCCACCTTTTCAAGGAGGGCTTTGTTATCCTCGGTGAGCCTTTCGGCTACCTCTTTCAATTTGGAGACTCCGCCTTGCTCTCTTCTGTAGGTTTCCAGTTCGCGGGTAAGACGGGCATTTTCATCCCGCAGCTCAGTGGCCATCCGTCTCAGGGATTCGATGACCTCGTCTTTTCCCTTGTCAAAGAGCCCCATGCTTGTCGACCTCCATGTTCTTTTTTATTGAATAGTATATAGCTTTTTCTATTGTGTCAGGGATCAAAACGTATGATCAGCGATCATATCAACATACTTTTATTCTTGTGCGTGAGAGATTTCTGTGCTGACTCTTTAGACCTCAACTCGTACCTTGGCATGCAAGAATCCTCTTGTATCTTCCAGGAGGAAGCTCACCTCCCCCACTAACCTAATCTCAGATTTGCTCACCTTTATTAAATGAAAAGGTGATGCATAGCCAGGCAGCGTTTTCCCTAATTCTGGTTCTTGAAACACGGTGAGCAGTACAATAGCTTCTTCCTTTCTGATCAATTCTTTTATTTCAATAGCAGATCCCTCCCCTTTACAGCCCAGAAAAACACATATTACCACATACTGCTGGTAATCTATTCGTTTTAGTGCGTCCTGGGTTCCAATACCAATGTACTGTGTAAACGCTGCAGTATCATCATATGAAGTAACCACAAATAGCAGTGGATCTTCACCACGGTAGGAACTTTCTCCCCTAGCGAGAGATTCGAACTGCAGTTTGTCTCCCTGGAAAACACATCCAGTCAGCAAAACAGTACATATGAACAGGGGTGCAGCTTTGTTCATGAATTTACCACCTGTGAAAGTTGTGATAATTATTTTATTGGCATTGCTATTTATATGTATTTCCTTTACCAATTTTTGTCTTGTCACCTGTATTTCTGTGGTATCAGGGTCACTTTTCCGAACGTCCTCTCCAGCACCTGTACTCTACAATGGGTGGAGGAAAAGAAAAAACCTTTTTATGGATTGCCCGCCATAGGCTCCTATGAACTCTGTGGCGAAAGTCTTCCTTTTGTGCATTATCCTGGCAACAGCTTTTGCTATCCGATCTGACTACATCCGTGAAGAGGGGATCTACCTCCTGGGAGCAGATCCTTACTATCATTACCGGATGGCAGAAACTATCCTTACTCACGGCCACAGACCTGAATGGGACGTCATGGCGTCCTGGCCTACTGGCCAGCCAGTCACCTACCCTCCTGTATTTCAGTACTACCTGGCCTACAGTTTCAAGGCAATTGGCGGTCCATTAGGATTCGATTTATTTCACTGGTGCATCTACGCGGGCATGATCCCCTTTTCAGTTTGCATTCTGCTTGTATATGTCATCGGTGCTCTCATAACCAATGATTACGGAGGGATTTTTGCTGCTTCCCTCTTTGCTACCATGCCCACAGTTACCATGCGCACGGTGATTGGATTTACTGATACAGATACCTTTGTGTTATTGTTTTCCCTGGTGATAACGCTGTTTTTTGTTCTAACTGTAAGAAAGGTCAAGAAATTGAAGAATTTACCAGTACCCGCTTTTTTGTGTGGATTTTTTCTCTTTCTATTTTCTGAAACGTGGCCTGGCTACTGGTACATGCTACCTCTGCTGGCTGCCAGCTTCCTTGTGTTTATACTCCACAAAAGAGAAGTATACCGCATAGAATCATTGATAGCATTTCTGGCAGGATTTTGTAGTTTTATTGCACTTTATGGGGGTGCATACCTGGTGGGGGTACTTTTGTTGGCTATATTCTTTTTTTATGAAGGGTATATACATGTATTTGTTGTTCAGCCAAAAATGCATCTACATGTAATACCGGGAAGTATTCTTGTTCTGATTTCTGTATGGATAACCTATTCTCAAGGGATTCTCTCTCCTGCATTTCATATCCTCCCCTTTACCCTGGCCCCGGAAAGTGATATCCTCACCTATACGTATACTCAGATGATTGTGGACAATTTTGCCATGACTCCTGAACTAGCCTGGCAAATTTTAGGTCCTGCCCTGATTTTAGCCCCTCTGGGACTGGTCGTATTACTGAACCGGAAGGTGTGGCTGTCTGCCTTCCTCCTCTTTTACCTTGCAGGAACTGCCCTCATGTTATTGAGAGGAGGCCGGTTTTCTGTGCTCATGGCTATTCCGCTGTGCTTGGGAACCACCCTCTTTGTTGTTGAACTCTTCAATGTCCTCTCCAAGAAGCAGAAAGTATACACGCCAGGTATAGCCATTCTCTGTATAATCATTCTCGCTGTACAGGTGGTGCTGTCGGAAAAAGTAAATGAAGGATCTCGATTCATGACTGATGATCTGTGGACTGCTCTCTGCTGGATAGATGAAACCACGCCTGAAGATTCAGTGGTGATTGGTCACTGGGGAATGGGCTACCTTATTGAAGCCATTGGCAGGCGCCGCTCAGTAATGAACGGAAGCCAGTACGATCTCTTCTGGAGGCTGGTAAAGTACAGCACCATCTTGACCACAGATTCAGAAGAAATCGCAGCAAAAGAAATCTATGGATTTGATACTGCATCTGAAATTCAGGGGCTGAGAATCCTCTCTAAAAATCAGAAAGAAGCCCGGCAACAGATAGCAGAAGAAATGACTCCCTTTGCAGAAAATAATGCATATCTTGTAATCGATGAGTTCACTGCTTTGACTTTTGGCTGGTGGTCCCAGTTTGGAACCTGGAATTACTCCCATCAGAGTGGAAGGCAGTTCTTTTACAATATGGCTTTTCTGACTACTGGACGAAAACAGGGAAAAACTACAGAATACAAATATCAAACCAGGAATAACATTATCATGCTGTACAAAGCTGAAGACGGGTTCCACAGCTACAAACTGCAGGGCGGTCAATTATTGCCCACTCGGGGGACCATCTTTTACAAAGAAGGAAAGAAATTCTATTTTATGAGAGAAGAAGGTGTATATGGCATTGTTTTCTTACCCCACAGTGAGGAACAACATGAAGAAGATCCTATTTTCCGTCACATGTGCCCCTATATTCTGGGAATACCCCAGAGCCTGGAAAAAATGTTGCTGACTTCCTTTTACTTTCTGGATGGAGATGGATTGACCTATTTTGAGCTGGTGAAAGAAGTGGATACAGTCAAGGTTTACAGGGTCCACAAGATTCCCCAGGAAAATCTGAATGAAGGTGTCACAAAGCAGGCAGATGAGTTTACGCTGGTGGCAACTCCCGCTTGATACAGGTCAAAAATATGGGTTATGCGGTAATAAGAACATAAGAGAATAACAGAATAAGAGCATGAGTTCAATTTTCACTGCTCTGCTGGTTTGAACACACAGATAGTATCTCCTATGGCTTTGCAGGACGTCTCCTTGTAGTTATACTCTTTTCCATAAAACTCACTGACAATGCCAGTGAAAAATCCTGCCAGGAAATGACACACTGGCTGCCCACTGTCTCCATAGCTTGTAGCAATTGGTGAATCAGTAACCTGAAAACTCAGATCATCAGAACTGAACTGGGCTTTCACAAAATCGGTAGCTTCCAGCTCTGCAAGGAGATCCTGGATAGTAGTTTTTTGATCTTCATGTTTCAGAACAGCCATATACTTGTGACCAAATTCTTCTCCTGCTGTAAACAACACCTTAGCAGAAGAATCGCCGATGGAGGCCTCTAATGTCTTCTGAATCTTCATGAAAATGCTGTTAAGTACTATCAGCCTCCTTTTTTCTTCTACCGGCAGGACTTCTCTCATCAGCTACTATTACGTTCTGACCCTTTATAAAGTATAGCATGAAAATTGGTGTCATACTATACATCATTTTTCTGCTAAACCCATCTGTCCAGACGTTTCTGTCCCGGTTCTGCTTTCTTGTAGGGTATATCCATCAAGTCTTTGAGCATCCGGGCATTACTAATGGCCTGACCCCGAGGGTGGTTATTGAATTGTAAATACAGTTTTTCGGTTGATGCCTGCATTTTCTCTACCTTGGGAAGCCATTCCCGCAGTTCATCTTCTGAATATTCATAGTCATACCAGTGTTTGGGATTTCGGCCGTGCCATCTTACATACCCGAAATCTGCTGTTATCCTCATCTGCGGCTTCATTTTTATTGAATCAGTGACTGCAAAAGCGGTATTATGTTCTTTGAGAAAGGAGATGTCGTCAGTTTCATCCCACGAGGTGTGCCGGAATTCTACTGCAAAATTTGCTGTATCTGGCAGGAAATTGAGGAAGTCCCTTAATCGATCCTCGTAGTCAGTAGAAAACTTTGGAGGAAGTTGAATGAGAAAACAGCCCAGCTTTCCTGAATCTATCAAAGGATACATAAGAGAATAGAATTCCTTAAAAACAGGCTTGCTATTTTCTAAAAACCGCTTATGGGTTATTTCTTTCGGTATTTTTGCAGTGAAAACAAAGTCATCAGGTGTTTTCTTATTCCAAGCTAAGACAGCATATTTATTGGGCAGAGAATAAAAGGTAGAATTAATTTCTACTAGATTAAATTCTTTCACGTAAAAATCCAGCATTTTCCCCTTTTCTATGCCATTGGGGTAGAAAGGTCCAACCCAGTCATCGTAGCTCCACCCACTGGTTCCAATATATGTGTTTCCCATGAATGTGTGTGGGAGAAAAGGTTGAAAAAGGTTACGGTACTGCATTTATTTTAGTTCCTTAGAACTGAGACATCGTCCCGTCCCTTTTCGCCGTAGATTAGCTTTATTTTAGTTTAACTTTACAATATGGACAGGTGTCCCAGTCCTCCTGAATTCTGTTCTTACATTGGGGACAGACTGATACTTGAGGTTTTTCTTCCTTTTTCTCTTCTTCAGGTTTTTTCATCTCTAATATGAGTGCAGCGATTGCTATGATTGCCATTACGGCCGGAACTACGTATAGAAATGGTGGAACGGGTGTTGAAGTATCTATGATCAAATCTATAGAGGTTGTTTCGTTGCTCTTCACCTCCACTCGTCTCTCTGTCTTTTCATTCTGCCATCTTGCTTCAACAATATGACTCCCTTCTGAAACTGAAGCCTCGAACGCTCCATTTTCTAAGGTATAACCTCTTTTGGATTCATCTATGTAGATTTCTGCATTCTCTATGGGTTCATTTTTCTGGTTGAAGACGCGAATGTGAACTGACCCTTGAGGTGGCGGAAAGATAAAATTTATATATTGCTTGCTTGTAGCTGCGATATGAAGAAGGCTGATCCTTTCTTCACCTTCAAACTCTGCCGTGATCGTATGTTCACCGAATTCCACTTCTTGAATGGTGCAGATTCCGAAACTGTCTGTCGATCCTTCAAAAGTATTGTCAAGTAGTACATTTGCTCCAGAAATAGGGTTCCCTTCTTCATCTACTATCTTCACTTCTATGTCTGCCACCTTTTCTACATATCCACATTCACTGCTATTTTCCTCAATAATATAATCTTGTACACATTCTCCATCAACACATTTCATAGCCCAAAGATCACAGTCATAGCATTTCTCAAAGCACATCCCTATATCATCGCTTAGATTATCAATGAAATATTGAGCCTTTTCTATAATCAAGATATCGCAGCCATTTCCATAGGGATCAACTATATACTCCACATCTCCTGGAGAAGTTGTCCAAGCTACCTGAGATATTCCTTCATCAACCAATTGCTTGATAATAATATTGGTTATTGGATTGCCTATTAGAATCAAGTTGTAATCGCAGGCAGCTTTCCATTCGGTAAAGTCGAGCTCAGTATCCATCATGACAAGGCCGGTTCCATCTGTACCAACTGTAGGTTCACCGCTTGGAGGCGTCTCAGTATAGGTCATTGTGCTAATCTTGGCAGCAATCATAGTAGCTAATACTACATCCATAGCAGAAGCTCCACTACCTACCACGATGATTGCATTTGGCTGCCCTGTTTGGTCGTCAACAAAAAATTCTTTTGATAGACACTTCTCAGATGTCGTATTTAATCGAAAAATCATGTCAATATAGCTCATTTGACATTTCGAGTTACTCATTCCCAAAAACTCGATAGAACTTACAGCAAACATAGAAAACAGTAGTAGCGCAAAAGGCATTGTATAAGTTTTGCAATATAATTTAATGGTATCTCCTCCTAATTCCATCTTTTTTCGATTCAAAACAATATTTCTTTTTACAAGTGATGTTCTCACAAGGATCTTGCCCGATGCCCGATGCAGTAAAAACCAATAACAGAGCTATCAGCCCACATATGCAAAGCTTGCCTGAATTCATATTTTTGTTTAAGTGTAGTACCAATATAAAGTTTAGGTTTGCTCTCTTTTGCGCAAACCTCAAGAGTTAAAAAAGTTGAAACTACTAGTACTGAGGATGTAGTTATCTCAAACACATTTCCCAAAATAGGGTGAAGGAGATCTAGATAAAGGAGATAAAGGAGAAAGGAGATCTAGATGAAGCACTAAAACACTACAAGAAAGACTTAGAAATTGATAGAGAAATAGGGTAATTTGAAAAAAAATGTAAAAGAGAAAAAAAGAGAAAAGAGAAAAGGAGAGAGGCAAAGAGCGGCATTCATGAGACGGGGGCTGCAGGCACATCTTCGCCGACTACATCAGGCAAATCGTCTTCCACAAATCGAAGAGGTGGATACAGGTAACATGCAACTGTGATCAGCATGCAGAGCACTCCCACCACAATGAAGAGCAAGCCAATCCCACGCCCTGGTCCCACACCGATGATCTTTCCCACACTTTCAGCTAGTGCCCCATTGACAGCCATCAAAGGCTCAAAAACTTTATCTGCTAAAGGACCGGCCCCTATATAGGAGAGGGGCATTATAGATCCTCCAATCATGCGCCGCACAGCAAAGACCCGTCCCTGAACATCAGGTGCAGTTTTCGTCTGCCAGATAGCCTGGCTGCAGCCGTTCATGATAGGAATCGTAAACAACACGAAAAAGATCACACCTGCGAGGAGGAGTATATTTTGCCGCAATCCTCCAAGCGCTACCAACGCACCTAAAATGAGTGAGAACCCCAGAATGCCATGTATCCGCCGCTTGGGGCCTCCCCACACACTCATGAGAATGCCGCCAGCCAGCATGCCCACACCTCCAAAAGAGGACAGTGTGCCCAGCACAACTGGCGATGCGAAGCTCAACACCAAAGGAACAAACAGGACGTCGGCAAATCCGAATATAAAGTTGGTGACAGCAAAGAAGATCAGCAAACTGAATAACCCGCGCCGTGCAGTGATGTAATACCAGCCATACACTGCTTCACGCAGGAGCGAACCTTTTCCCGCTTTACCTTCTGCAGTGATCTTAGGATGAGGAAAGCGGACCATGAGCAAGGTAACCAAAGCAAACAGGAATGTGGCAAAATCAATGAGAATGATGCCCCAGATCTCCACAGTCACCAATAACATGCCAGCCAAAGCGGGAGAAACAATCTGTCCAACTGCCTGTGCAGTCTGCACCATCCCTGCAGCTCTTCCCAGATGCTTCTTGGGTACTAACAGGGTGGTGGCAGCAGAGTAAGCGGGCCACTGGAAGCTGCTGAAAGCAGAACTGATGGCCATAATGATATAGATGTGCCAAATTTCCAAAGAGTTCATGGTTAATAACACTGCAATGGCCAGTGTGCTCAAAGCTGCTCCAGAATCACTCAAGATCATGGCTTTCCGTCGATCCCAGCGGTCTACCAAGGCCCCTGCCACAGGTGACATGACTATGGCTGGTACTGCAGTCGAGAGCAAAATGAGCGAAAATTGGGTGACAGACCCTGTGGTTAGATACACCCATACTCCCAGAGCAAACCCTGTTAATCCTGATCCTACCAGAGAGACAAACTGTCCCGCCCAGATAATGGTAAACACCCGTGCTCCTGGGTTATGCATGCTGTCACGGATCATCTTTCCATTCATGAAGACGCCTCTTTCACCAATTTCAGGGTTAGCCCCATTGGGTGGCAACTCCTTTCCATCATACATTTATTATTCATGTGATCACCAGGTACATCTATATGTACTTTTAGTACTTTTCATTTATAAATTTTTCGGTAGAAATGTACTTCAAATACTTCTTAATAATTATTAAGTATATTTTGATAATATTTGTATACTTCAATGCGTAGCGAGAAGTGAGATAATTGATACAGTGAAATGGAATTCTTTTCATTAATATACAGTATATGCAGTGATGTGAGAGTGACATCGTGAGCCCTAAACCCTCTCCTTCTGTCAAAATCTTTTGTACGAAACTATTTTATCCATGACCATGACCCGTGATACAATGGATGAACCCTGGTATGAAAATGATGACTTCTGGGAGACTATGGCATCTTCTTCTTCAGTGAGCGTCGATAAGCTGCCATGTATAGAAATATCTTTACTGTTGAGAGAATGCGGATTTGCATCTGTACACGTGTATGAAAATGGAGCCCAGATCGGGGTTATCCTCTGTCAACGGTTTCTACCCGAAAGGCACAAATATACGTGTTGAAAGATTCGCCCATGGAGGAAAAAGAACTTGTGGTGATCATGGCAGCTTTCGGAGTAAGTTAGTTTTTCCTTGGAATTGCTGTAGGGCTTTCCCTTCAAAGATTCCTGAATCTGGATGTTGGACTGTATTCTCCTCTTCTCATCATTG
>Ga0209636_10006964_pt1 | contig 11542 bp, 14 predicted proteins | sample DeeMarSWOR152_54_FD_187464 | JGI IMG/M metagenome (GOLD analysis project Ga0209636, IMG submission 187464) | Marine sediment microbial communities from White Oak River estuary, North Carolina - WOR-1-52-54 (SPAdes) (version 2) | ecosystem: Environmental > Aquatic > Marine > Intertidal zone >... | reverse complement strand
AGTCGTATCAGAACAGATCCTTCAGATCGCCGAGGTAGCAGCGCGCGGTGTCGAGGTCTTCGGGGACAGAGATAGGTTTCTCTCTTGGATAAAGCAACCGAATAGCGGACTGGGCAATAGGACACCGACAACCCTACTTGGTTCTCGCTTTGGAACCGAGATGGTTCTCGATGAGTTGGGGCGAATCGAGCATGGGGTTGTTTCCTGATGCTCGTCTACCGCATCGCCAAGTCGGAGCACATCCGGGATCTCACTGGTGCAGGCGCAAGGCTATACGGCGGACGATGGAATCGCCGTGGTACTGCACTCGTCTATACGTCTGAAACGCGATCCCTCGCGACCGTCGAGTTTCTGGTTCATGTTTCTCTGCCGTATGTGCCGACCGATCTCAACATGGCAACGATCCAGATCCCAGATGACGAGCGCCTCGATGAACTCGACCCATCCGGACTCCCATCGAACTGGCGCAGCTTTCCAGCGCCACCTGAACTGGCCGAGCTGGGTACGTCCTGGCCACGATCAAACCAGAGCCTTGCGCTGCGCGTTCCGTCTGCTGTGGTTGAGCACGAATTCAACGTTCTGATCAACCCCACCCATCCGAGCATGGAACGGGTGGACATTTTAGGGGTAGAGATCTATACGTTAGACAGACGCCTGACCGGCTGAAGATGCTTGCCTTATCACTATTCCCGACTTACCCGGTTTATCCCATTCAACAAACCGTCTTCTCTTCGGACGATCCGGGGTTCAGCCCCCCGCGCCGGTTCCATGGCATGAGAGGGCACCAAGGATGTCTAATCTGGCTAACCATGATCGAAGCTAATAAGCTCGTATTGGGCCACCGAGCGCAAAGCACGTTCAGCACGAGCGTTTCCCATTCCCAGTATCAATCACCTCAATCCCTCGAATGCCGCGTGCAAATCTCGATCAAACGTCCTAATTCCCCTGACCTTATGGATTCTGCAGACAGAGAGATGAAGTAAATCCCGAGCAGATAACCCAGGATATCTATCGGCCAGATGACGGGCAAACAGAACCTCCTCTTCAGTGATCGGGATAACATGATCAATACCTTTGGTGGCGAGTTGCAAAGCAGCATCAAGTGTCTCCATGCGACCCACCGGCAAATAAACGTGAAGCAACTCTTGAAGCACCTCAGCAGAGGTTACCAGTCTCGTTCCCTTTTCGCTCGATTCCAAAAACACGTTCTGAGCCTCCTCTCTGAGCGGGTGAGACCGGCCAACAGCATAGATGAGTACATTACTGTCGATGAAGATCACGGTTTGCCTCCGGCCTGGAAACCCTTTAAGATCATTGCCTTGTGCTCTATCCAGTCAGGCTCAGTGCCCCTTTCTCTACCCCTGCATTCTTCGAAAAATGCCTTGAGAGATTCAGGGGAGTTTAGTCGCCGCTGCCCGGAGGCCTCCAACATCTTCCGTCCAGCGTCTCTGAGCCAGGCACTAAGCGATTTTGATTCCCTGACCGCTTGCGACCTAAACTTCGCTGCCTCCTCCTCATCCAGTATGACCTGAACTCTTACGGACATGGCCATCTCCTAATATGTACTCTTAGTACGTATACATAATACTACTACACACTCTTCCCTATGTCAACACTCCGCGGAATTCCCGTTCTTCCAACTGGTGACACCTCCCGACTAATGAAAGGAAGGCGAAGCGATGGCGCTAGCCTTGGATGGCATTGGGCAGGTGCTCGATCTGGGGTTTTCAGGGACTCTCAGGGGTGATCGGGTCTGCCAAGTAGCCTATCAGCTAAGGGTTTCAGCTCGTTGTCAATTACTCTTCCCTTGTCTGTGATCTGTTTGTCGTCCAACCAAGTGGATGTGTTCAAGCACATGCCGTCTATGTGGGAGGCTGCAGGGAGCCCGTCAGGAGGAACAAGCATTTTTCCAATAGCACCCAATCCCCATTGCGTGCATCCCCACACTCTCTCATCTTCCCCAAGCTGTCCGGTAATCTTGGCCCCTGGATTGAATCCATAGCACGTGTGTGCCAGCCTGAACATTTGAGGATCATCCCAGCTTCTCAGCCAGTTTTCAAATTGGCTGGCCTGCGGTCCTCCACTGATCTCAATTACTCGATCCTTCTCCACTTTCAGCGTGACGGGGCTATTTAGAATGCCGATATCAGGCAGTATCGAACCGTCGAATACGATTGTTCCATTAACTGACTCAAGCGCTGGAGTCCAGGCAATTTGTCCCGGAAACATGTGCGCACCGGACACGTCGGCATATCCAGCGAAGGAGGTAATGGGCCAGTCTGGATTGATGTCGAACTCCACCTCGTGACCTGTTGGAGTTGTCATTTTCACATGCTTCGCCTTTTTAGTCATCGCAGTAACCGCATCCAGAAACTCTTTCAACAGAGGCAATTGCACTCGTGCAAAGCAACGAATCAATACGTCAGTATTGAGCCCTGGTAGGCCATAGAATCTGAGGGCCGGGTTGTTCTTCGTCGCCTTCCTGTACGTAGTTGAGTAGAATAGGTACTGCTTGTTTAACTCGACCCATGCATCCGCCTCGTTCAGAACGGCGACTAGCGCATCGACCGGCAATTCCTTATCTGTTGCCATCGCAACCCCACGCGGGGTGGGAACCCATATGACCATGGGTTTGGCTCCCACGGCAAAAGCTGATTGGGCAACGGCACTTACAACACGACTGTCACTTGCGGTGTCTGCCGTTATGACGAAAAGCTCCCCTTCCTTGAGTTTCAACCCCTCTTTCACGATCGTATCTGCTCCCTTGGCAAGTTCGAATTCGTACAAATCCATCCGATATTACCTCCTTTCACAGAATATTGGTCGGAAAGTTCTCGCAATCATTTAGAACTCAGGGAGTGCTTTGGAGAAGTTGCTCCCCCAGAAACACAATTCAGAAACAGGGTCCCCTACCCTATGCAGTGTTCAATGTCCTCACCACAATGCGTTGGCTACTTATTTGTTTATGGACGTTCCCCATTCCCCTCGTCTTCCCTGAATCCGCGCAGACATAGCTACCCATGATTCAATCCTTTGTTTTCCCATTCAAACAAAGAAATCTGTAGAAATCAATGCCCCTACCTTCAACCTCAAACTGGGCTGAACGATTTCGCCTGGATCCCGACCGTCTCACATTTCCATACTTCACTCCCACACCCTACCCTTCTTTCGACAATTGTCCGGGCAGCAAGGAGGCAAAGCTATGATTATGAACTGGATTGGGCAGGTGGTGAATCTGGAGATTAAAGGGAATTTATGCGGTTGATGGATGGAAAAGTGGTTCAAAATTCAACAATAAGGAAGGTCCGGCCCCGCTCTAATATATCCAAAAAAAGAACCTAGCCCCTTGCCTCTGTGACATTCACCCTATCAAGAACAGATCTTATAAAGAATTCACCTCTGCTCTTTTAATAAGCAACAGAAGCGGATATGTCAAATGGGTGACCCCTTCACTCTCTTGTCTCAACTGATACTCTCAGGACCGTCTCTCAATACTACAGATTTGACCGTCATCTTTTTCCTCATCCATCGGATATTGAGACGTTTAGGAATTGTGGAAGCAACCTTCTCTTGCACACTTTCTCTGGGCCAGGGCCGGTCAAGATCAATCTCGAGTAATTTCCGCCACGCTCGGCCCTTTTAGTGTCACTCGAACCTTGAGCAATTTCTCTTTTGAGGTCCTTTGTTGTCAGTTGAGGTGAGAATGTCAATATTTCAAGGACGTCCCGGATTTCCGCATTGATCGCATGTCTCCTCCGGAAGAATGTCAATATTTTACCGGTGTCCCACAAACCCCAGCGTCCCACACCCCCCCCTGTTCCATCTTGACAAGCATTAATAATTGGGTCATACTATGTATTACTCAGCATGCGGGGGTGGTTTTGCGAATATCTGAGTTTGAATGGGATGAAGGCAATGCTCTACATATTCAACTCCGCCATGGAATAATCCCCGAAGAGGCGGAAGAGGTCTTTGTCAATAATCCTCTCTTCAGACGGACAAAAAAAGGGCACTATGCGGTTCTTGGACCAACATCTGAAGGAAGATATCTCACTATTGTCTTTCAGATGAAGCCGAAAGGTATTGCCCGACCCATCACCGGCTGGGATATGAGTCGGGCAGAAATTCGATATTACAAGAAACACTAGGAGATAAGAGATGAAAAAACAAGAAAAGGAATCTGAGGACTGGATTGAGTACTACGAGCAAGGAGATATACTGGATGAGATCACCGATGAGTCAGTGGACTTCAGCTTAGACGAACGCCTTCGCCAGGATATCCTATCAGGCAAACGCAAAAGGAAACTAAAGAACATCACCATCAAGATCGACCCACTCCAGATCATGGCCATCAAAAAGCTCGCCAACTTGAAATCTATTCCCTACCAAACCCTGATCAGACAGTGGCTTGCAGAGGAGATTAAGAAAGAATTCGAGGCAAAGAAAGGGACCCGTCCAGCTCGCTAGTAAGTCTCCTCATGAAGCTCAATATCATTGACGAGGACTCCCTTGTAATCAGAAATGACAGCCTTGAGCATTCTTGTTTCTTGCTGATCGGAAACTGGAAGGTGGCGCTCACCAAAGGGTAAAGCCTCCATCGACCACGAGATCATGACCCGTGACGAACCGCGAGGCCTCCGAAGCCAGGAAGACGGCAGCCCCCTTTATCTCATCCGGCTCGGCCAAGCGCTTCATAGGAGTCATGTCTACCCACTTTGGAAAGAGATCCTCCATTCTAAGGGTCAGTTCAGTCGCAGTGTAGCCAGGGCTGACGCTGTTTACACGGACGCCATGGGGCGCCCACTCTGCAGCGAGCGATTTGGTGACCATGATCACACCAGCCTTCGAGGCATTGTAGGCGACTTGTGGCTGCGGATGATTGACGATTCGAGCAGACATGGAGGCTATATTGATGATTGATCCGCCCTTCTGCTCGATCATGACACGCCCTGCAGCCTGGCATGTTAAGAAGACCGCTTTCAGGTTCAGGTCCAATACGTCATCCCACTGCTGTTCTGTCATCTCCTCACCTGGTGCATTTATGCATTTCCCAGCGTTGTTCACCGCTATGTCTAGCCTGCCCCACCTCCTAGCCACCTGCGCCACCATGTCCGAGACCTGGTCCCTTTTGGTTACATCGGCACGAATGAGAAACGATTCATAACCGGAGTCACCGAGCTGTCTTGACGTCTTTTCGGCCTCTTCCTCGTCGACGTCAATGATGGCCACAGAGGCTCCGGCCTCTGCCAAACCAAAGGCGATGCTCTTGCCGATTCCCCGTGCGCCGCCCGTTACGTAGCCCGCCCTCCCTTGTAAGGAGAATTGGTCCAATACACCCATATCGTTTCCCCTCCTTTCCGCCTGGCCATGGAAGTGGATGGACAGGGTCCCCAGTGGATCCGCAATTGAGGGTGATTAGAAGTAGATCGCCGAGATGTGGTCAAAGCTTTCCTTGAGGGCGCTGTACAGACCCTGGTAGACTGGAAAGAGTCTATCGTAGACCTCCGTGTGCTTGGGGACGGCCGCGTTTCTCGTTTCTACCTTCACGACCTGAGCGGCCTCCTCTACGCTAGACCACATACCAACACCTGCACCAGCCACAAGCGCAGCCCCATAAGCTCCACCCTCACCACTACCGCTCACGGTGACGACCTCGCTGTTGAACACATCCGCATGAATCTGGCGCCAGAGGTTGCTGAGTGCTCCCCCACCGGAAGTACGGATCTGAGTGATCGTGATGCCCATTTCCTTGATCAGTTCTGTCACATCTCTCAGGCTGAAAATCACGCCCTCAAAGACGCTTCGAAGGACATGGCACCGGCTGTGGCGAAGGGTGAGGCCAACCAATGCCCCTTTGGCCTGAGGGTCGGCATGAGGACAGCGCTCGCCGATGAGGTAGGGGAGGAAAAGCAGCCCCTCTGAGCCCGGTTCGGACTTGGCGGCTTCCCGGCCAAGGATCTCGTAAACCTGCTCTCCCGTCCATCGGGAAACCTCTTTTTCAGCCCCGCCGAGCACATCCCGAAACCACCTCAAGGATCCTCCGGCGGCGAGAGTGACCCCCATGGTGTGCCACGTGTCGGGCATGTTGTTGCAAAAAACCTGAAGCTTCCCCTCGGGATTGTCATAGCACCGATCGAGAGCCATCGCGGCGATTCCGGCCGTCCCGATGGTCGTCCCGAGAATTCCGGGTTCAACGAGACCGGTTCCAGTGGTCTGGACCACGGCATCCCCTCCTCCTCCGGCCACAGGCAGCCCGGCTGGAAGACCCAATCCCGAGGCCACACTCTGGATCACCTTCCCACTGATCTCGGGCGATTCGTAGCACTGAGGAAGCCAGTCCCTGGGAATATCGAGCAGTTCCAGAAGTCGATACGACCAGTCTCTTTCACGCACATTGAAAAGTCCGGTTCCCGAGGCATCAGATACTTCCGTCGCATACTCCCCCGTCAGGCGAAAGCGGATGTAGTCCTTGGGATTGAGGATCCTCCTTATCTTCTCATACACCTGCGGCTCGTTCTCCCGGACCCAGAGGATTTTGCCGCCCGTGTATCCAGGAAGCATACGGTTGTTCGTGAGTTTCAGGACTCCCTCGACCCCCCCCGCCTTCTCATGTATTTCCTGACACTGCTTGCCAGTCCGCTGATCATTCCACAAGATGGAAGGCCGAAGAACCCTCCCGTCTTCATCAAGGGCGACCAATCCGTGCATCTGGCCGCTAAGACCGATCGCTTTGATGTCGCTTACCCCATCAAAGTCCTTCAACAACCGCTGGATCGTAAGCTTGACCGCCTTCCACCAGTCCTCAGGGCTCTGCTCGGACCAACCTGGTTGAGGCGTGGAAAGCGGGTTCTCTTCCAGTTCCCTCCTGATAACGTCCCCTGTTTCGTCGATGAGTAGCGTTTTGCACCCTGAAGTCCCGACATCAATGCCCATCACCAGTTGTCGTGGCATGGAGACACCCCCTCACTGCCTCGAAAAGGATCATGGCTTATCAAACAGCCTCACGGTATTGGATCCGGATGTGTTTCAGATGGAAGTACTCTTCAAGCCCCGCATGACCGTGTTCATAGCCTATACCGCTTTGCTTCCAACCCCCATAAGGAGCACTGATGATACCCGCATCCACGTTGTTTACGGCGACGCTCCCCGCTTCGAGTTCTCTGGATAGCATCGCCGTCTCGTGCAGATCATTGGTGTAAACATAGGCGGCTAATCCGTAGGGGGTCGAGTTGGCCAGTTTGACTGCTTCTGCGAGTGTGCGGAAAGTCATCACGCCGACGACTGGTCCAAATGTCTCTTCGTTCATGATGAGCATATCGTGATTGACCTCCGCCAAAATGGTGGGTTCGAAGAAATACCCCTTCTTGAATTCAGGCCCTTCTGGTTTCTTCCCACCGCAGACCAAACGAGCTCCCTTTGACAGGGCGTCCTCGATGTGTCGTTTTGTCTTTTCCAGACCCTCTCGGTTTGCCATGGGACCGACGTCGCAGGGATCCTTCTCAATCCCGTTGCCGATAATGAGATTGCGAGTCACTTTAGCGAACTCGCCCAGAAAGGGCTCAGAGATGGATTCATGAACGTATATCCTATTGATGGCAATACAGATCTGTCCCATATTGCGGAACGATCGTCGCACGGCACCCCTTACCGCGTTGTGAAGATCGCAATTCTTGCTGACAATAAGGGGACAATGGCCTCCCAGTTCCAGAGAGATCTTCTTTACGTCCTTGCAGTTAGCCAGGATATCCCGTCCGACCTCAACAGACCCTGTAAAAGCAATCTTCCTCGTAATCGGACTCCGCACGAGTTGACGGCCTACGGTGCCTCCCGGACCGATCACGGCGTTGATCACACCCTTCGGTATCCCCGCGTCGAAAAGACACTGCCAGAACTTGAGTGGAGAGAGGGGGGTCAAGGACGGAGGCTTGGCAACGATGGTGCAACCCGCGGCCAGAGCCGCGGCCGCTTTCCACCCGGTCAACTCGACTGGATAGTTCCATGGCGAGAGAGCAGCGACGACGCCGATGGGTTGCCGGATCACGAGACTCTGGTAGTCTGGATCTGTGTTTGGAATAATCTGCCCGTAGGCCCGCTTTCCCTCCTCAGCATAGTAACGGAGCGTCTCGACGACTTTTTCAAGCTCTCCAACCGCCTCCTTGAGAGGCTTTCCCTGTTCTTGGGTGAGAACTCGCCCGACTTCTTCTTTTCTTTCTTCTAAAATACCGCTCCCTCGCCAGAGGTACCCTCCACGTTGATCTGGAGACAGGCTCGCCCATTCTGGAAAAGCCCTTTGTGCCGCTTCCAGCGCTCGGGTGACCTCCTTGTTCGATGCCTTCGGAACACGGGCGAAAACCTCCTCGGTAGCTGGATTCTGAACCTCGATGTAGTCTCCGATACTTGAATCGACCCACTCACCGTCAATAAGCATCCTATAGTCTTCCATTTCGCCTCTCCTACCTTTTCTCCACGCGACCCGTCACCCAGAGGAGCTTCAAGGGCTCAATACCTGTGTTGTACGTTTCATGGTATTCCCCAAAAGGCACATATAATGCATCTCCTGCCCGAATGGGGAATTCGTCTTCACCGATGACCATTCTGCCTTTGCCAGAAATAACAAAGTAGACCTCCTCCATGTCATCGTGGGTATGACCCGTCGTCTTGCCAGTAGGATAGACAGTCGTGTGTCCCATCTTTAGATTCCTCGATGGTGAATTCTCCGGATCGATTAGAAAATAGGTGTCCCTCAGAATCTCACTTTTCCGATTTCTCACCGCGTATCTCAGAGAACGCTTATCTTCATCGGGCTTCATGTCCTCAATGTTTACCACATACTTCATGCTTGACCTCCCTCCAGATCATAAAGGCGATCCTGTGGGAACAGACCCCTTTCCCCCTAGTCTGTCTCCCCTCAGGCTAGCCAAGCCCTGCCTCCGTAATGGCTTCTTTGATCAGCTTCTTGTCATTCTCTCTGAGGGGAAGCAAGGGACGGCGTGGCACGCCCCCGTAGTAACCAGCCACTTCCATGGCGTATTCCACGCCAGCCACACCAAAGCTCCCGGACACCGACTGATTGAGCCGGAAGAGTTTATGATGCAGCTCTTCGTCTTCTGCTAGCCTCTTGTTCTCCCCATTGCTCCCGAGAATGAAAAACCCCGCCAAGGGGGTTTTCCCATATTTCTGGATATTCTCCCTGAAGTGCTGAATTGACAGTTCTTCATCGATAAAAGGCGTGCTTATAGGAGCATGGAGATTGAATGACTTTACTGGCTTTTCCTTCGGAGTATAGGGGTCTCTTGATCGAAGAGGTGGAGAATATCCGGACTGAAATGTAGCCACACCGTCTCGCTTCTGTTGAATCTTTCGGTTGCCGGGACAACGGCTTTGACCTCACTACTCGCCCCATCTCCAAGCTTCGTCGTCAATACGGTCTTGTCTCCCTGGAATTCAACAATTTTTACTGAACCGGAAATCGAAGCTTCCTCTTTTTCAGTTCGTGAGACTTTGATTTGCTCAGGACGGACACCAATGGTAATCTCGGCACCAACATATTTCGGGTCTATCTCCCCCTTGAATTCGAAGCTCCGCTTACCTTCAGGGGTCAGAATAAAAACACTCTGCGGGGTCTCGATCCGCCCAACAACAAAGTTCATTGCCGGTTCTCCCACAAAGTACGCGACATACCGGTTTGCTGGCTGATTCCGTATCTCTTCTACCGTTCCAATCTGTTGCAATTCAGCCTGGTGTAGAACTGCCAGTCGGTCACAAAGGGAAATCGCTTCAGCCTGGTCATGAGTAACATAGATGGTGGTGTTGCCGAGTTCGTCGTGGAGTCGGCGGATTCGAGCCCTGAGCTCAGCCCGTACACGCTGATCCATATGGGAGATAGGCTCATCAAGGAGCGTCACGTTTGGTTTTCGGACGAAAGCCCGAGCCAAAGAGACCCTTTGCTGATGACCGCCAGCCAGAGATGATGGATATTTATTCAAGACTGACGTCAGGTCAAGAAGCTCAGCGACAGACTTAACCTTTTGATCGACGTCAGCGTCCCTTGTTCCCCTTGCCCGGAGAGGGAAGGCAATATTTTCGTAAACATTCAATCGTAGATAAAGGGCATATGACTCAAAAGCGAGAGCAACATTTCTTTCTGCCGGCCCTAGGGGATTCACAACGTCTCCGTCAAACAGAATCTCACCCCGGGTAATCGCCTCCAACCCGGCCAGCATACGCAATGTGGAGCTCTTTCCGCCTCCAGAGGGACCCACAATCGCCAGAAACTCCTTGTCATTGCAAGAGAAAGTCAGATCTTTAACCGCTACCACATTCCCTCGGGGGTAAATCTTCCAGACATGGTCAAGATCAACTCGACTCAATTCTCAGGACTCCTATACTTTAGATATGTCTACTGTCTTATCGTAGAAAAACATGTGGTTCTTTTCAAAATCAAGCCAGACCATCTCAGATAGACGATAGTCACGGAGACCTTCTTCGCCCCTTGTCCTCACATGAAGAAAGGTATCCTTCAACTCAAAGGTAACGATGCTACTCTCGGTTTCGTGAGCAACTGCGTACACCGGTAACTGGAAAGAACTATCTGAAATCCTCTGTCTACCCAATTTGATGTGCTCACATCTGATGCCAAGACGCGTCACTGTGTGGCCACCTTCCTGCCTGGCTGCCTTTTTCATCGAGCCTACGACATCATCTCCAATCTCGATGGCAAAACTCTCCCCAGCTTTGAAAAATGCCTTACCCTTCCGGGTCGTGATTTCACCATCGATGAGGTTCATCGGAGGCTCCCCAATCAACCTCCCCACAAAATCAGTGGCTGGAGCATAGTAAACCTCATCAGGCGTGCCTTCTTGCTCTATTGCACCTCTTCTCAAAACTGCCATGCGATCGGACAAAGCTAAAGCCTCTCGATAATCATGAGTAACGTAGATAATGGTGCTTCGGTACTGGGTGGCAAATTCCTTAAGCAGCGTTTGAGTGGAGAATTTCAATCTCGCATCAAGGTGCGCAATAGGTTCATCAAGCAAATACACCTCGGGTCTCCTTACCAGTGCCCTAGCTAAAGATACACGCTGCCTTTGCCCCCCGCTCAAGTGTTGCGGTAACCGATCAAGCAGTTCTCCAATTCCCAGAAAGTTGGCTATTTCTTCAACCCCTTGGCGTTCTTCTTGCGGGGATAGCTTCAGTCCCCATCGTGGAGCTCGCAGGGGGAAAGCAATATTGTCATAAACACTAAAATGGGGATAGAGGTTATAAGCCTCGAAAGCCATGGACACGTTTCTTTCTTGAGGAGAAAGGTCATTCACCACACGACCATTGAAATATACTTGGCCTGAAGTAACGGCCTCTATGCCAGCGATCATCTTGAGAATTGTACTCTTCCCAGCGCCAGTCGGACCAACAATAGAAAAGAACTCTCCTTCCCTACAGGCAAAACTCACATCTTTAACAGCCATCTTCCGACCATATAACTTGGTTACATCTTCAAGTCTTACTCCAGCCATGGCTATTCTTCCTCCTCTTCTTCCTCCTC
>Ga0209636_10006963_pt1 | contig 11542 bp, 7 predicted proteins | sample DeeMarSWOR152_54_FD_187464 | JGI IMG/M metagenome (GOLD analysis project Ga0209636, IMG submission 187464) | Marine sediment microbial communities from White Oak River estuary, North Carolina - WOR-1-52-54 (SPAdes) (version 2) | ecosystem: Environmental > Aquatic > Marine > Intertidal zone >... | reverse complement strand
CCGCCGTATTCGCCGCCTCATCGAATACCGCTTTTTCCTTTTCACTGAAAGATCCGATCTTGCGGTCTATAGTTAAAACGCCGACCACCTTATCGACCAAAGAAACAGGTGCGATTATGACCGAACTTATCTGCGCTGCGCCTCGGTAGTATCCTAGTTCGTCAGGGTGCTGTAGATATTCCTTGATTAAAAGAGACCTACGCTCGGCTATCGCTTGTCGGTAGAGTCCCGAGTGTGCATCAACAACGGTTTCCGGGACAAAGAGTTCGGAACGTGAGAAGCCTTGCACGAGTATTATTTTGTCCTCATTGCAAGCAAAGATCGCCGTGGTCTGTGCATTAAAGACATTATGTACGAATTTAACAAAATACAGCAACGGCCGTTCAATACCTTTGTGTCGGTCAATCTCACCCACAGATGTCACCATCTTTTCTGGCTCATGCGTGGCTGGTGCATAGAACTGATCCCGTGTCTCATATCTCATGAGTGATCTAGATATGCGGCTTTCGCGATTACGCATCGTATCGATCACGTATCCGATAACAAGAACGGCGACAGCGAGAAAAGCAATCGGAAGTAACTGCATGCGATGCGCAATCAAACCAGAAGAAAACTCAGCCGCAACGATTGCCAGCGACACAATCCAGTAGTTGCGCATGCTATCCCGGAAGCCCATAAGTGGAAATGCCAAGAAGTACAAGAAAAACAATGGTGACAACAATCCACCGGTGAGTTGAACAGATAGATTGACCGACATTCCCGTAACGATCGTCCGCAATAAACTCATTGTCTTGAATGAAACGTAAGACATGAGATAAGCCGCTACGGCAAATACGAAAAGGTAGACATACGGTGTCCCCAGCTCATAATTGAACAAACTCAGCCCGCTGAGTATACCATACAGGATTGCGAATATGTAGAATATTCTTATTCCCATTCGATCGTAGCCGGTGGTTTGGACGTGATATCCAATACTACACGGTTAATTCCCTTCACTTCATTCACAATTCTGCGTGCCACGCGATTGAGGAAATCATGCGGCAAGCGTACCCAATCCGCGGTCATTCCATCATCACTATACACAGCCCTGATTGCGCAAACCGAATCGTAAGTTCTTCGATCACCCATAACACCAACGCTTCCGAGAGGCAACAATACTGCAAAAATCTGCCATATATCGTGATAAGTCTTCAAGCCACGTGCTTCTTCAGCCAGTATTTGATCAGCATGGCGCAACATCTCCAGGCGTGGTTTAGTCACCGCACCAACAATACGCACTGCAAGCCCTGGACCAGGGAATGGTTTGCGTTCAATATAAAGTGCCGGTAATTTTAGGTAGCGGGCGATTGCCCGCACTTCATCCTTGAACAACATCCTTAATGGTTCGATGATCTGCAGCTTCATTTTCTTAGGCAGACCACCAACATTATGATGCGTTTTAATGACATCAGCCGGCCCAATCCCTTGACCCGACTCTATCACATCCGGATATAATGTACCCTGGACCAGATACTTAACACCAGCCTCCCGTTTAGCCTCGGCCTCGAAGATCTTTATGAATTCATGACCGATGATTTTCCTTTTCTTCTCAGCATTTCTTATATTTGCCAGTCGATTAAGAAACCTCCGGCGCGCATCTACGACGCGTAGATTCATAATGGAACCAAGATTCCTGATTACCTCTTCACGCTCATTCATTCGCAAAACACCATTGTCGACAAATACGCCGATCAATCTCTTATCCAGAGCGCGCGCCGCAATGGTAGCGGCAACTGTAGAATCAACACCACCGCTAATCGCGCAAATTGCCTTGTCACGGCCCACTATTCTCTTGATGCGACCAATCTCCCCCTCAACGAAGCGCTGCATCGTCCAATTCTTCCTTGCTCGGCATATCCGCGAAGCAAAATTATCTATGATTTGCACCCCATAATCAGTGTGACGGACTTCGGGATGAAACTGCAGACCATAGAATTTTCCTAGTTGGAAGCCCGCAATGGGTGTCGTCTCAGTCGAGGCGATCACGTTCGCTTTCCGAGGTGGTCTAACAACAACATCACCATGACTCATCCACACGCTAATATTACGAGGCACGCCAACAAATAACGGACTCTTACTATGTTTTAAGTAAGCCGATCCATACTCATGAGTCCTGCCCCTCTTTACGCGGCCGCCTAAGATTTGAGCAGCTAGCTGCATTCCGTAACAAATTCCCAAAACCGGTACCGGCAAAGCAAAGATTCGCTGGTACATACTTGTATTAAATTTGTAGACGCTACCCGGACCTCCTGAGAGAACAATACCCTCGATTTTCTTATCGGTCAGCACCCCTAAATCCCCATAGCAACTGATGATTTCCGAATAGACCTTGCATTCTCTTATGCGACGGGTGATGAGTTGCGTATATTGTGAACCGAAGTCAACTACGACAATCATAGATCATGAATGAACATCGACCATCAGCTTATTCTTTTCAGAGTAGCGGTTGCCAAGTTGGAGAGTATCTTGTCCTTTGACTTCTGTAAGTCCAGAAGTATCATCTTTGCATTATCGCCGTCGAGTTTCGCAAGCACATTAATACCCAATTCCTTGATTTCATCCGCAGCAGTATCATGGCGCCATTCGAGTCGCATCAGCAGATCGGCAATCCAACTTAGACCCTCAAACACTCGTTTCTCATCAATAATCTTCAAAAGCTCCAAGTATACTTCATCGCCGGTTTCTCTGAGTCTCCCTAACAGACCGATGACCTCCTCGGCATCAATCATCCGTTTTAGTCCTCGTAATGCCTCGCCTTTCACCTCATTAGAAAGATCGTTCAACGCCTTCAGAAGACCTTCTTTGTGATTCAACTTTCCATAAGTGCGTGCCAGCTCTAGCCGCACGCGCTGATCTTCGTCCCTCAGCAAGGGTTCGAGAAAGATCACAACCCGTGTATCGCCAATGTCTCCGAATATACGAACGATATTTCGCCGTAGAAACCATTCACGTGCCTGGAGATTATTGGTCAATACTTTGATACTCGGCTCGCCAATGTTCTTCAATATATCCACCAACTTCATCCGTACTGAAAAATCCTCGGCGTCGCGAAGGAATTGAATGGCCTCGTTGACCGCGTGATCGCCAAAACTGATGATCGCGGTACGTACATCAGGATACAGGCCGCTTTCCCATAAGAATGAAAAGAGCATCGGCAGCACTGAAGGGTTGCCGGTTGAGCTCAAAAACTCTATGATTTTTTTTCTCAGGGCTACTGATAATACGCCGCGTCCCAAAACTCGACCAAATGCTTCGATTAATCGTTCGCAGGCATCTGCTTGTTCATGTGCCCGGAGCAATCCGTACAAATCTGCAACGTCATTCATAAATCGTATGATCACTTCATCAGCTGATTCCTGTTCGAAGGCAAGGGCAATCCGTAGTAGAATCCCCCGCGCCATTGTGTATTTCTGTTCCGCGATCAGACGCTTCGTGAAATTTATCAGCGATCCTAAGGCCTCGGCCCGGTTATCTATATTCTGTGTCTCGAGCATATTATAATAGGGCTGGAGCGCAATCTTGAGATCTCCTTCATCAATTGTCGAAGCAACATCCTCTTCTTGCAACAGATTAATACCGGCGCCCGTAAGATACTCATATACGTTCAAGTGTCTGTTCTTCAAACGAGGGACGATGTGTCCGAATTTCTCTTTATCAATCACACCCATAGCTCTGACGATATGATCCCGCTTCCCTTGTCTTTCCCAGTTGACTATGAGCTCAACCAAGGTTTCTGTGCTAAGGCCGGAAAGTAGTGTAAGTGTAAAGGATTTCATCTGAACATCCTGCAGCAAGGCGATCCTTTTTTCTACAGGGAGCAATTCAACGACACCGGCGACTGCCTCGCTATACGAGTGCCAATCATCTCTGGATACACTTTCAATATCGTTGATAACTTCATTAAATGGAACCCGTGCGTCGGAAACCGCGGGCCTCGCGCGCACGATTTCCATCAGATTACGAATTGCCTCTATGATTTCTTCGTGTGTCGTTCCGCCTTTCTCTGCTTTTCTCGTGCCGGTCGCATCTGTCGGGGTTGCATTTATCGCAATGCTTTCGGTTCCTCTTTGGAACAACATTCTCGATGCACCGCCATCCTGTTCCATCTGCTTAGGCGTACTGGCCAATACAGCATAAAGGTTCAAAAGATCATTCTGCTTTGCGGTCGATATAAAAGTAATGCTTTTAATATCTCTCTTCCTGAGGCTGCTGAGTAAGGATAGCAAGGCAAGATTATTCCCTACATCCACTTCAGAATTCAGGAAGGTGACGCAACCTTCGGAAAAGAATAGTGTGAATTGAGTATGCTCGGTGAAAGCCCTGTTCAGCACTGACAATGATGCGGCGACAGCCTTCTCAAACACCGGATGCCCTACAGGATAGGACTGAGCTGCTTTGAAGCCTACGGCCAGTTCCCTGACCAGCTCTGTCGCCAGATCCTGATCCATACTTAATCATATTCTCTTTTCTGCATTTGTCAATATAAAGACCCTTGAAATGGAGGAAATATGACATATAATATCGGCGACTAGTTGACGGTCGTAAGAAGGGAGAAGAGATGCTTAAGAAGCTGATTGAGACGAAGAGAGCCACAATCGGAGTAATCGGTCTGGGCTATGTCGGTCTACCACTAGCAATTGAGATTGCGGCTAAAGGATTCAAGGTAATCGGCATCGACATCGACACGAACCGGGTGAGGGACATAAACAACGGTGTTTCTTTTATCAGCGACGTCGATTCTGCGGTATTGACGAGATATGTACGTCAGAAATTGATCAAAGCCGTCACCGACAAACGGAAGCTCAGACTTTGCGATGTTATTCTTATCTGCGTACCAACACCAGTAAATGCAAACAAAGAACCTGATTTAACGCCCGTTATCCAGAGCACACGATGGACACGGGATCATCTGCGCAAGAATCAATTGGTTATTCTGAAAAGCACAACCTATCCAGAAACTACCGAAGGCGTTCTACTACCTATTCTAGCCGAATCGGGGTTGAAAGTGGGCAAGGATTACTTCCTTGCCTTTTGTCCGGAACGAATTGACCCGGGTAATAAAAGATATGGTGTCGCTAATACCCCGGTCATCATCGGTGGGGTCACGGAGAAATGCACACGCATCGCTGCACATTTCTACAAGCAATTCGTCGGCAATGTGCATCCAGTGTCGTCAGCACGTGTCGCAGAGATGACCAAGATACTAGAGAACACATTTCGAAATGTCAATATCGCTCTGGTCAACGAATTCGCACAGTTGTGCGAACGCATGGGCGGTATCGATATATGGGAAGTGATAGAAGCGGCAAAAACCAAACCATTCGGTTTCATGCCCTTCTACCCAGGCCCTGGCGTGGGCGGGCACTGCATACCCATTGATCCGTACTATCTCTCATGGAAGGCACGGGAATATGATTTTCACACTGTATTCATTGAGTTGTCCGCAAGGATCAACGAGGAGATGCCATATTTTGTAGTGAAAAAGGTAACCGATGTTTTGAGCCGGGCTGGCGTCTGTCCGAATAATGCCAAGGTTTTGTTGCTCGGCATGGCCTTCAAGCGCGACATATCCGACCTGAGAGATTCACCCGCAATCAGAGTATATCAGATAATGAAACCACAGGTTGGACTAGTGAATTATTGCGATCCGCATGTGCCTGAGCTACACGTTAATCATCAGAAGATCAAATCCGTACAAATAAGTGCCAGAGAAATAAAAAAGTATGATATCGTGGTTATTCTCACTGATCACTCTGCATTTGATTATGAGATGATTGTAAACAACGCCCGGCTCGTTGTCGATACGCGTAATGCGGTACAGGATGGACCTCGCGTCTTCAAGCTGGGAGCCAGGATCAAGTAGGCCGTAAGCCGTCTGACTCACTTATTGTGTACACTAAACCCTTCGTAATTTCGTGAAAAATATCCCGGCCGCGACCCGCAGGTCGCGACCGGGAGGGGAAATGAATCTAGTAATTTGACAACAGGTTCTAGTTTTTAGTTTATTATAATCAAAATGCCCAAACTGTCAAGAGCGAACACAATATCAGCCATCAACAAACAGATCCTGCTGCGACAACTTGGCTCGCTTCATCTTCCTCATGCTGAACACTTCACCTTCTTCAAAATCCCGGAGCACTTCCTTTGCCCGACGAATCACTGACTCAGGCAGACCAGCTAATCGGGCAACCTCTATGCCGTATGATTGGTCACTCGGCCCCTGGCTGAGTTTGCGCAGAAAGACTATCTCGTCTCCCCATTCTTTCACTAGGAAGTTGTAGTTCTTCACACTCTTCAGAAAATCCTCGACTCTTGTTAATTCATGGAAGTGGGTAGCAAAGAGTGTTCTCGGTTTCTTGTTACCGTGAAGATATTCGACAACCGACCACGCCAGTGCCAGTCCATCATAAGTGGAAGTCCCTCTTCCCACCTCATCCAGAATCACCAAACTCCTGTCGGTAACATTATTCAGGATGTTTGCGGTTTCCATCATCTCAGCAAGAAAGGTACTCACTCCGCGTGATATATCATCACTGGCCCCGATGCGAGTGAAGATTTTGTCAACCAGACCGATTGCCGCTTCCTTCGCAGGCACGAAGCTACCACACTGCGCCATGATCGTCATAAGCGCAACCTGGCGGAGATAGGTTGATTTCCCCGCCATATTCGGACCGGTTATGATCAGTATCTGATTACGGTCACGATCAAGATATGTATCGTTCGGTATGAAAGAACCCTTTTCTAAAATTCTCTCTACTACCGGATGGCGGCCATCAGCAATTACTGTTTTCTTATCACTGATGATCTCGGGTCTTGTGTAGTTATTGAGTACCGCGGCCTGAGCAAAAGACTGAATCAAATCTAGTGATGCGATCGCCCTCGTCGTTTCAAGTATCTCATTGCTACGTTTAGCTACTCGCTCACGCACTGCCAGAAAAAGTTCATGCTCAAGCTTCTTTGTTTTCTCTTCGGCACCCAGGATTTTCTCCTCGAATTCTTTTAGTTGCAGAGTGTAGTACCGTTCAACATTAGTCAACGTTTGTTTTCTGATATAATCGGTCGGAACCAGGTGTAGATTGGGTTTGGTTACTTCAATGAAATACCCGAAAACACTGTTGTAGGATACCTTTAGCGAATTGATGCCCGTTCTCTTCCGTTCTGCCTCCTCAAAATTCAATAACCACTTCTTACCACCACGTGCGATCGCTCTCAGTTCGTCCAATTCCTCAGAGTAACCTTCTCTTATGATTCCTCCCTCTTCCATCGTTGCCGGAGGATTAGCAACGATCGCCTCATCCACAAGTGCAACGATTTCATCAAAGTTGGCAATACGTTCACAGATCTTGACGATTTCACTGCTGTCACAACCGTCGATTAATTCTTTCACCTTCGGGTAAATGCCGAGCGACTCTTTGAGCGCGACCATCTCCCTGGGTAATATTCTTTGACATGCAAGTCGGGCGGTGATTCTTTCCACATCCTGAATCGACCCCAGAACATTCCTTAACTCCTCACGCAGGTACTCTCGATTCTTCAATTCCTCAACGCCATCAAGCCGTTCCTCGATCAATTCCTTGTTGAGCAACGGTTCAATCAATTCACGCCGCAGCCGTCTCCGGCCAAAAGGTGTCATGCAGTGATCCATGATCCAGAAAAGCGTCTTTGTCTGCTCTCCATGAATGTTATCAACGATCTCAAGATTGCGCCTTGTTGTGGCATCGAGATAGAGTGTATCATGTGTCTGAAACAAAGAAAGCCGGTCGATGTGCGAAAGCGCGGTCTTCTGATTCTCTGCAACATAGTAGAGTAAAGCACCAGCTGCTCCGATTGCGAGTTTCTTGCCTTCGATACCAAAACCATCCAGCGTGACGACATGAAAATGTTCAAGCAGCTTCTGATAGGCAATCTCATATACAAAATGATAACCGTCGAGCTCAGTCCGAGGTTCGGCTAGCTCGAGTTCAACACCTTCAGGAATCACCACTTCCTTTACCTCTCGGCGCATGAGTATTTCTGACAGCTCACCGGACAATACCTCGCCGCATGAAAACTCACCGCTCGTCAGATCGCAAAAAGCAACGCCGATATGCTTTTCATCAGGCAAACATGCGGCCAAAAAAAGAGCCCTTGTTTCATCCAGCAGTGAAGGCCTGAGAACCGTACCCGGGGTAATAACTTCCACCACGTCCCGGGCAACCAATTTCTTGCCCTTACCTGCCGGTTCCAATTGTTCACAAATTGCCACCTTGAGACCTTGTTTCACGAGTTTGGCAATGTAGTTATCAGCCGCCTTAATCGGCACTCCAGCCAGGGGTACCCGAACACCTTTACTAATTGTCTTTGAGGTAAGGGTGATACCTAGGCAGCTACTCGCTAATTTCGCATCTTCATAATAGAATTCGTAAAAATCTCCAACACGAAAGAGTAGCAGGACATCCTTATATTTGTTCTTTATTTTTTGGTACTGCTCAAGTAAAGGGGTAAGATGCATGAGTTAATTTCTACCAGCGCTCTAGATTACCGTTGGCTTGTGCCGACTCCATGACCGGTAACAGGTCGCTCCCTTTCAGGAACCTCGTACTACATTGCCTCTTAGTCCCAGCGAATCAAGTTTTACCATATATTCTTTTGCCTGTTCAAGGGTAAGGAATCGACCGGTCCAAACCCGGTAATAAACCTGACCTTTCACCAGTGCCTCTACAATCCTAACATCCAGCCCCTTTTCGCGCAAAGTTGCCGCATAGCTTTCGGCATTCTCCTTATTGCGGTATGAGCCGAGCTGAATTGCGTAATATTCTTGGCTCAAATCTTTTGTCTGGGTAATATTCGCCGCCCGTTCACTCCACACTGATTTGGGAAAGGACTTCTGCAATTCTTTCAAGATCGCCTCACCTTGCTCAGTATCATCAACACTAATATATGAAATACCCTGCCAGAACATGATTTCATCATGATATTCTGTTTCTGGATATCGTTTGACCAACGCATCGAGGTTGGCTATAGCAGTCCTGAAGTTTTTGCGGGCGACGTTAATCTTGGCTATCTCCAGGTACGAAATGTCGGCGTAGCGGGACTGGGGATAGTCATTTACTACCTCATAATAATAGTAGCTTGCTGAATCGGGGTTGACCGATAGACGTCCTAAGTAGTAATAGACTTCACCGATGCGTGGGTGATCCTTGCCGTCCTTCAGCTCATAGAATATTTCCTTAGCCCGACTAAACTGGAAAGAGTTGAACAAGCGTATCGCCTCGTCTATATCCTGACCGAACAACAGACAAGGAATTACAAGACAGGCGAAAATGATTCTATTGCGTGACATTTTTCACAGAGGAACGAAAAATCTGACCTCACGCTCCCGCAGCTGCTACATTTGTATTCCTGGCCGCAAAGCGTCTCCTGGATTTCATCGAGGGCAGAAAGGACAGTTTCATCTTCAGTCTTCATTCTCAGAAGACGAAGCTTTGGCAGAGCGCTACGTGGGAATAGTTCAACTAACTTAAGGTAAACTTCACGCGCGGCATCGATGTCGTTTTTCTTCTCGTACAAATCGGCCAAAGCAAAAGCCACGGAGAAGTTTTTTGGATCCTGGACGGTGATCTTTTCGTATGTCGGAATAATATCATTGAACGAACCCAACTCAAAACTGACTTTTTCAAGATAAGGGATAATGAGAAACGCATATTCGGGATGCTGATTGATTATTTTAAAATAGTATTCACGCGCTTTCTTCGGGTCGTTCTCCCGCTCGTAGAAATTCGCCATATAATAAGTCCCAGCGATTGAATCGGACGCAATCCTCAGAGACTTACGAAGTAGATTAAGAGCCTCTTTTTCTCCTTCTTGATCGCCCCTGGGCGATTTTTCCATCTTATCTCGCGCCAGAGAGGCGTAGTAAAAAGCACGCCGATTTTCATCCTTCGGTTTAAAGACACCTTCCTCGTAGACGCTTATGCAGTCACTGTAATTTCCCATGTCTTCGTATATCCTTAGAATCAACTTGTAGGCATTTGCTTCTTTCTTATCGATCTTCACGATTTCTTTAAGAAAAGAGATCGCTCGATTTGGTCGACCAGCATCGAGTGCATCCTCTGCCAGCGCATAATAGAGCTTCTTTTCTTCGTGTTTCTTCAAAGTGGGTCGCGCCGTGAGTGATTGGTGAATTTGCATGGCCCGCGCAGTATCTCCTTTCTTACGATACAAATCGCCCAACCTGAGATAGGCATCGAAAAGATCAGAATCTATATTGACCGCTTCCTTGAGGCGCTTCATGGCAAGATCGTCATCATTGTCGAGTAGTGCAATGAGGGATTCTAGATAGGGACGAAAGGCGGTGGTTTTCGCACGCTGTCTGTAAAAATACAAATACAATATGATAGCAATCAGTGCGACGACGATGAGAATCAGCACGGTCATTTTTCCTCCTCGAGTGGCAGATTCCGTAGCGCGTCGAGTTCTTTTTTCAAATTCTTGTTTTCCTTGTTCATTTTATATAAATTGCTGCGCAACACAATCTCATCGGCGAGTGCAAAAACGAGGACGAAAACCATGCCGGCAACGAATGCATAAAAGCAAACCATAGCCAATGAAATGTCAGAAATCCTATGACCAAATATGTCCAAATCGACTCTTGCTTGGGAGTTGAGAACCATGAAGCCAATCATGAAGCCAATTACGAGTATCACAAAAACCAATCCGATAAATCTCATTAAGCCTCCTCTTCAATAATATTCATATAAATGTATTTGTCAACATGCTAGTGCGAGCGTACACACGGGAAGTATTAAATCTCGTTGTCATTAATTCACCCGTCGGATTTGATGCTTGACCTTTGGGCTATGGTGATTATCATTGGGCATGAACAGAGAACGCAAGAAGCTCAAAGACAAATTGATCGGAGTATTATACGGTGGTTGGTCGTCAGAACGCGAAATTTCGCTGCGTTCCGGTACTTGCGTGATAGAATCCCTGAAGCGGCAGCGTTACAGGGTAAAACCAATCGATGTTCAACCCGACTTCATTAGAAAACTTAAGGGTATAGACATCGCCTTTGTTGCGCTGCACGGCCGTCCTGGTGAAGATGGTACAATCCAGGGCATACTGGAATTTCTAGGAATTCCTTACACTGGGTCAGGCGTACTGGGGTCAGCAATAGGTATGGACAAAATCGCCTCGAAACGGATCTTTAACGCACTCGACATTCCGACGCCCCAATATCAATACAGCAAGCAGGTAAATATCGATGAGGTAATTTCGAACCTCGATTTCCCAATAGTGGTTAAGCCAAGAGCCGAAGGCTCGAGCGTCGGCATCACGATTGCGGAAACGAGAAAAGACCTAGAAGACGCAATCCGTAAGGCACGCAAATACAAGGATTTATTCTTCGAGCAGTATATACCGGGGAAAATGGTAACTTGTGGTATCATCAACGGTGTACCATTACCCGTGCTAGAGATCGCACCCAAGAAGAGAAAGTTCTACGATTACAAGTCTAAATACACTG
>Ga0209636_10006962_pt1 | contig 11544 bp, 10 predicted proteins | sample DeeMarSWOR152_54_FD_187464 | JGI IMG/M metagenome (GOLD analysis project Ga0209636, IMG submission 187464) | Marine sediment microbial communities from White Oak River estuary, North Carolina - WOR-1-52-54 (SPAdes) (version 2) | ecosystem: Environmental > Aquatic > Marine > Intertidal zone >... | reverse complement strand
TCAGAGCCAGAGTTTAGTAGAGCATGATTGACACATCTTCTGAATTCATCCATAGGGTAAAGGCGGGAGTCAAGGTCAAGCTGGGCAATATTAATGGCCTCGCCGTCAAAATTCGCCTGAATTGGACTTTCCGGGGAATAGGTCTGAAATATTTGGTAAAGTTTTCTTGCCGGTTCTGTCGACGCTTGGTGCCAAGAGATCTGACTTCGCCTTTCCGGGTTATACTCGACTTCTTTTCTCCGCTTCTGCACGGTGTTGTAGGAGCCAGGACTGCTTCTGAGATATCCAAGGGCTTGGAGCTCCTCATAGGCCCTGACCACTGTTGAACGATTGACTCCCAATTTTTCGGCAAACTTTCTGGTAGAGGGGAGATATTGATTGATGTCGATTGCTCCCTGGTCGATAAGGGATTTGAGCTCATTGACAATTTGCCTGTACAGCGGTTCAGAGCTAGATCTGTCAATTTTTAAAATCGTTATCAACTCCAAATATTTCTATTTTCTTATGACGATACAGCCAAAATTGGATTGCGTCAACAGCCAATTATTAATATTTTTAAATCATCCAATTTAGGAACAATGAATTATTTCTTTCAATTTAATTTGCCAGGCTGACATTTCCTCCGTTTAATCCTTTTGAATATTCTATGATGTATTTTTAATAAGTGGATAAGTGTAAGTTTGGCAATGAATTCAGGAATGTGTTAAATATTGATATGACCACTGTTGATAGAAAATGATCAAGTTCTATACTATAGGACATTCCACTCGGAATATTGAAGACTTCGTCTCCATCCTGAATGCTCACAGCATAGAAGTCCTGGTGGATGTTCGGGCTTTCCCTGTCTCCACCAGAAATCCCCAATATAACCAAAAAAATCTTGAGTTGAGCTTGCCACAGGAGGGCATCGAGTATATCTGGTCAGGAGAGGAGTTTGGAGGTTACCGAAAGAAATCAGATGGTTTGGGCGAAGAATCGCCGAACAAAGGTTGGGAGAGCGAAGGCTTCCGTATTTATGCTGACTATATGATGAGTGATAGCTTCAAGATGGCGGCGGATAAGCTCATAGAGCAGGCAAAAGATAATACGATTGCCTACATGTGCGCTGAAAAATTTTATTGGAGATGCCACCGAAGGCTTATCTCTGATTATCTTGTTAGCTTAGGCTATGAAGTCTGGCACATCGTTGAAACAGATTCACTCAGAAAACACGAACTCACCAAATTCGCCAGAATAAAAGACGGAATGCTGTTTTACCCCCCAGAAGATTCTTCTGAACCTTCTTTATTTAAACCTTGAGCTTTTTTCCTTCCTTTATCAGCGCGCCATGGATTTTTCTAATAGCTCCTGGCAGCGGGAACAAAAAGACGCTCTTTTTCTATCGGTATCCATCAAGATGTTGGAAAAATGCATCACACAAAGGGGATCTGGACAGTGTCTCAATCCAAAAGTGTGACCGAGTTCATGGATAGCTTCCTTTTTGGCGCGCTCTAAGAAAAGTGTCTTATCCTCTGGTATTCCATAAAAACTTTGGCCTAATCGAGCTAGCGAAATGATGGCCAAATGACCACCTAGTTCTGCTTCCCCGAAAACAAAATTGAGCCCTTCGACATAGAGATCGACATCTGAAATGAAAAGGATTTTCTCTCCCTGAGACGGCTTCATGACCTGGTGGAGTTTATTCAATATAAAAGAAGAGAAATATTGGTTCCGCCTGGAGTTATAAGCCTCTTGAGGAAGCCTAATGCCTTTACCTATCTTGACTTCGCAGTTGAATGTCTTCCCTAAATGATTTTCTAGAGTGTCCAATATCCATTCTTCAATTTCGCCTACAGGAACGATATAAATTTTACTTTCCATTTGAGAGGTACTTTTTCTCCCTGATTCTGCAGGGGAGCCTTTGCCAAAATGAAGGAAAACGGACAAGCATATTATACAGGTGATATATTTTGTTCTCCTCAATTAAGCCATTTCCTAAAATTTTTTACAAGCTGAATTCAATGAAAAAATACTGGATTTCATTTTAACTCTGGAAAGACAAGGCTCTGAGAGGCCTATTGAGTAATTTCTCAAAGGCACCAAGGCCCTTTGTCCGCGTTATTTTTGCCTTTTAACATAAATTCTATTAATTCTGACTACCAGGAAAGATTAAAAAAGGGATCTTCGACCCATTCCTCTTTTTATTGGCTATTAGAGAGTTTTTAGATGATAAATTTAGATGATAAATAATGTTCCAGTTTTGATAAATGGAGAAGTAGAGTTCTTTTGTCGGGGGGGAATAGATGACAGACCAGGTTGTGCCTTTTTGGGTTACGTCCTGCAAGATCTTCATGCCGGCTTTCCAGTCCACATCTCCCTTTGTCTTTTCGAGAGTTTCGGATATGCTTCGATAACGCCAGCATTGATCTCTTAGCTTTGCATCCGGCACGTTGTATACGGGCTTGTTGGTAAGGACCTGCCAGGATTTTTCTCCGTATATTCTTTTCCACTGATCCTCCACATATTCCAGAATGACGGATCGGCCCAATGAATCAGCAATGAAAAGATGGCAGTTGAAGGAGTTTTTGTCGAGATCAAAGGGGACATATTTTTCGACCAGATTCACAGCTTCTTCAACGGTTTTTGTCTGATCAAGAATTTTGCGTATCAGGAAGGTGATGCCTACCGATTCTTTACTTCTTTTTGGTTTGACAGATGTTTCCCTGACACCGGCTACAGAGACTGCAAGTCCGTGTTCGTTGATCCCGTCCATGGCATAAAAAGGAGCCAGAAGCAGCTTATTTCCGAATTCACTCGATTTGAAATCCAACAAGTCAACGTTTAGCGGAAAACCCATATCTATGGCCCGGGAAAAGGAAATCGAAGCGTATCCCTTGGGGGGATAGTAGAGACTGACGATGATGGAGCCCACATTTTGATTGTCCCAATTTCTACCCATGATGACAGAATCCTCAGTAGCTGCTGAGAAAAGACTGCAATAGCGCCAGGTTTGATTTCTTAGAGGATTGTCAATCGCTCTTTGGTTTTCTTTTTGAAAGAGTTCCTCACGATCGCCATAGTGAGTCATGAGATAAAGGCCTCCTGTGGAATATGTCTCGCTTATGGCTCTTACTCTCACCAAGCTTTGTAATGTTCGAGATACATCCGAATCCGAGACAGGAGGCTGCGCGAACTTCAAATCAATGACTTTGTGCTGAGCCGGTACAAATCCCGAAATCACAAGCAGTAAAATGGCTGTAAGGAAAATGGTTTTTTTCTCGTGATTTTTAGATAACAAGTTAAAGTTTCTTCTCTTCCAAAGATTTCTTAGGGCGATTTTTAAATAATTTTTGAGCATAACACCTCCATAAGAACCACAGTAATTGTTAGTTCATAATAATAGACGTATATCTACTTATGAAAGTTTACCCTTCACAACTATTTGTAACCTCCAACATGAATAATCTATTTATATATTATTTAGCCTAAATTTTGTTAATTTGAGTTTTAAACAGATAAGAAGGAAGTCCCTCTGAGGAAGTCTTCCTGCGAAATATATATCTTTCTATTTTGATTCATTTCGCTATAATAGAATACCTTTATTATCCTTTAAAAGGAGGCTGGCTTTGAGAAAATTCATCATTTTTTTACTGACCCTTTTCCTGCTTGCTGCTCCCTCCTTCACCAAGGTGAAGAAAGTTGCTTTCGATGAAAAGGCTGCCTTGAGCTACATCAAGGATTTAGCCTCTGATTCCATGATGGGGCGTAAAAGCGGACAACCAGGAGCGACAATAGCAGAGGAATATATTGCTTCAAAATTTATAGAATGGGGGCTTGAACCGGCTGGAGATGATGGGACTTTCTTCCAGAATTTCACCATAGAGTACAGCAACGCGGAAGAAGGAGTGGTTTTGGAGGTTATATCTGAGAAAGCGAGGAGAAGTTTCTATTATGGGGACGATTGGCGGGTTCAGCGGCTTTCAGGTTCAGGACACTTCGCGGCAGAAATCGTTTTTGTCGGTTATGGAATTCATGCTCCTGAAAAGGACTACGATGATTATGCAGGAGTAGACCTCAAAGGGAAACTGGCTCTTTTCCTGATCGAAAGCCCTACTAAGCTTGAAGAAAAGCTGAGCGAAGAAGCCAAAATAGAAAATAGAATCAAGGCCGCTCAGGAGCAGGGTGCTCTGGGTATTCTCGGATTCAGGCGGCCTTCGACCCAACGTCAATACTTTAGATTCAGGCTCAAAAAAGAAATCCATAAAAAAGATTTCGTTATTCTGACAGTCGAGGACAGGGTCACCAATTTCATCTTCAAAGACCTCAAGACAGAGCTCCGTTATCTTCTCTTAGAGATAGATAATAAATTAAAACCCATGTCATTCGAGACAGGGGTGAAAGCCTTTGTCTCGGTGAAGGCCGTCTTTGATGAGAAAAGACCCACTCGAAATGTTCTGGCCAAGATAAGCGGTGCGGATAAAACCTTAAAGGATGAGTATGTCATTATCGGGGCTCATATGGACCACCTGGGTATCAATCCCCTGGGAGAAGTCATGAATGGGGCCGATGATAATGCTTCAGGAACAGCGGTGGTTATGGAAATCGCCCGCATCATGAAAATTAACCGTGCTAAGCCCAAGAGAACTGTAATCTTCGCTCTCTGGGCTGGAGAAGAACAGGGCTTTCTTGGCTCGCGGCATTATACAAATCATCCACCCTATCCTATCGAGAAAACCGTAACCTACATAAATATGGATATGGTGGGTCAGGGAACCGGGAAGGTTCCTTTTGGAGGAGTTTACTATGGCCCTCAAATCTGGAAAGTTCTCGAGGAGAGGCTCCCTGAAGAAATCAAGGAATATGTCAGGCCAGGAAGAGGAGGACCAGGCGGCTCTGATCATACTCCTTTCTTGGAGAAAGGCATTCCCTCTTACGGGATTTTCACTCAAGGTTATCATTTCAAATATCACCAGAGTCGTGACGACCTTGACTTGATCAAGCCAGAGGTTTTGAAGAAGACCGGGGATTTCGTGCAGGCTGCGGTTGAAATTCTGGCTTCTGAATCCATAAATTTCTTCAAGCCGATGAGGCAGGAGACTTATTATTTAAAATATCACCGACTGATCAATTTCGAGCTTACGTCTCTGAACAGATTCATCGAACACCATAAGGACGCCAAGGATTCGGACGTCGATCTTCAGCTTACGGTTTTGGAAGAAAAAGAGGGTCTTTCTGGAGATGCGCTGAGGATGGATATGCTCAAAAATCTCCTCGATGCATCAGAGAAGATAAAAAAGGCCAAGGGGCTTACTTTTTATTCCTCTTCAAGTGCATTGAACATGAATATAAGGCAGGGAAAGACAACAGTATTGGTAGGACTTAAAGGTATAAATTCTTTTCGCGATGAACCTGAATGGGCTCAAGTGCTGACCAAACAAGGCGTCTTCTTTGTCTTTATGGATGAACCTTCCTTCCTTTTTGGTGAAGAGGGATTAGGTGAGGAAGGAAAAGAGATTGTCAAAGCCATAAACAGTAGCGGACTTCTTCTTGTTGTCGAGGGATTGGATTCATCCCAGGCAAAGGTTCTGTTGAACGGCTCACAGAAACCTTTGGTATTGATCGAGAAGGACTTGCCTGATAAGGAAGTCCTGGAGCTCATCAAAGAGAAAAAATCTGCTCTCGGTCTCATTCTGGCTAAAGGAGCGGATCCTTCTTCTTATTTCCAAAAGATTGATGAGGTCAAAGAGACCATCGGGACCGATTATCTGATGTTGGTTAACGAGCAGTGTTTGTGGGGAAATGAGGGAAAAGAACAGTTGCTCAATGTGATATCTGAGATTATAAAGGCAGAATATAGAAGTCCTGATGTTCCTAATATCTTTACTTTCACCTTCCTGAGGGTCTTGGACAAAGCAAGGGGTGAAAAAGTTCCCTCAACTTTTGCTTATCGGCCATTCTGAGGAACAGATAGAATTTAGAATAAGGAATATAGTCATTTGTTGTTAAGGAATTGACTCCTCAAAATTTCATTCGTTTAAGATAGACATTTTAAAGACAAAAGGAGAGGATAAATCAAAGTTCTTCTTATTAGCGGAGTTTGTCTTGCTTTTCTTGTGTTCTATTTATTAGGAGAGCGCCTCCTTCTAGCTCGAAGAATCCAGAAGATTTCCTTGAGAATCTGTGTGACAGGAACTAGGGGAAAATCCAGCGTAACCAGGCTTATAGCTTCCTCCCTTCGAGAAGCAGGCTTCCAAGTTCTCACCAAGACTACAGGCACTGTACCGGTTTTAGTTCTGCCAAATGGGGAAGAGAGGGAAATTAAGCGAAAAGGAAATCCATCCCTCCTGGAAGGAAAGAAAATCCTGAAGATCGGAACCCAACAACGAGTGAATGCTCTGGTGGCCGAACTCATGAGCATCCAGCCAGAGTACAGTTTTGCTGAGTCCGTCCAGATGCTGAGACCTAATATTCTGGTCATCACTAATGTTCGTCTCGACCATTTGGCTCAGATGGGCTCGACCAGGATGGAGATAGCCCGTTCGCTCTCAGCTTCCATTCCTCCCTGTTGCACTGTTATCGTTCCTGAGGAAGAAAATTTTTCATTTTTTAAAGAAATCACAGAAGGATTAAATTCCAATTTAGTTCTAGTGGCTAAGGATTCCTATAGAGAATTCTTAGAGGCTGAAAAAAAGGCTTTATCTTATGAGTTTGAAGAGAATCTACGGCTCGCCCTGGAGGTGAGTGATTTCTTAGGGATAAAAAAAGAGTTTGCTCTTAAAGGAATCAGGAGGGCTCAACCTGATTTTGGATGCCTGAAAATCTGGAGAGCCGAAGGGGGAGTTCCACCCAGGAAGTTCCATCTCGTCAGCGCCTTTGCTGCTAATGATCCTTTCTCTACAGAAAGGGCAATATCCAAGAGCGAAGAGAGGATCTCTTTTAAAAGGAAAAGAGTGATTGGCCTCCTCAATCTCCGGAATGATAGGGGAGACAGGACTCTCCAGTGGGAAGAGGCACTGAAGAAGGGACATTTCCCGTTCTTTCACCGCTTGATTTTCATTGGAGGTCATGCTCAAGCCTTAAAAAGAAAACTCAATTCAATGAAAAAGTGGGAGATATCTCTTATGAAGGTGGAGTCTCCTCAAGAAATCATGGCTGGACTTACAGCCATGGAGCAAGGAGAAATGGTCGTCGTGGGAATGGGGAATATGGCCGGTGCTGGTCATAAACTGCTGAAATATTGGGAGAAGATAGGAAAACCCTATGACTTTTGAAACTCTTCTCATCGGAATTTTGATCGCTGTGCTTTATGTGGAGATCTTTGATATCTATCCTGGGGGAATCATTGTCCCTGCCTACATAGCTCTCTATCTTGACCAGCCGCTGCGCGTTTTGGCCACGATTCTCATAGCCCTTTTGAGTCTGCTCACCTACAAATTCTTATCCCGCTTTCTCATCCTCTTTGGAAGGAGAAGGTTTGTGACCATGATTCTGGTGGGAGTGCTCTGGGCACAGCTTTGGTTCCTCCTTCTTCCCCATTTATTCTCTTCTCCAATAGCGCTCAGAGCCATTGGCTGGCTTATTCCAGGTCTGCTGGCCAATAATTTGGAAAAACAGAAGTTTCTTCTGACTCTGGCCTCGATGTTGACCGTTTCTATCCTTACTTTTTTTCTGGCCAGGGTGATTTTGTGGTTTATTCGATGACTCACAATAGGTAACAATGGCGGGATTATTCTTTAGTCTCAGAAGAAATATTCCTAAAGAGAGTGGGGAAAAAATCCGGGGAGTCATTTTTATCCTTTGTGCCATCAGTCTTCTGTTTCTTATCTTGGCTCGCACCATTCCTCTAAAACAAGGAGAAAAGATTAAAAGTGAAATGGTGAGGGCTTCAGAGATTATGGAAGAAGCATTGGGAGCTATCCATGAATGCCGAATGGAGAAGGAGATGGCCATTGATAGAGAAATCGATTTTAACCAGACAGGACTTATTGGCGTCAAATATTCGTCAACAACCACTTCCCTTGGTAGTCTGGAGGCCAAGAGAACAGCTTGCAATCCCAATTTCGCAGCCCTCATTGTCTATTTGCTGGATAGGGCAGGAGTGAAAAGAGGAGACACGGTTGCTGCAGGAGCATCAAGTTCTTTTCCTTCTCTGATCGTGGCTGCGCTCTCAGCTTCAAAGGCAATGGACCTTCAACCCCTCATGATCTCTTCCCTTGGAGCTTCTCAGTGGGGAGCAAACATCCCAGAATTTCACTGGCTTGAAATACAGAGCTGTCTTCAAGAAGCTGGTGTATTTAAAACTCAGCCCATTGCCATTTCATTAGGCGGTGATAAGGATACTGGAATGGATATGAGTCCCCAAGGCCGCGCTCTTCTTCTTCATGAGGCTGAGGAGTGGGGAGGCTTATTCCTGGATGAGCCCAACTTGAGCCGCAATGTTCAGGAAAGAATGCGTCTTTATGAGGAGTATGCAGGGGAGAAAGAAATCAAAGCCTTTATCAATATCGGAGGAAGCTGGTCCAACATGGGCACTGATTCAGAGGTCTTGAAATTAAAGCCCGGGCTGGTTCGCCTCAAAAACGTTCCTCCTGAAGAGAGAAGGGGGGTCATCCATGAAATGGCTCTCCGCGGAATACCGATTATCCATCTTCTTTATGTCAAAGGTCTTTGCCGCCGCTATCGATTACCCTGGGACCCGATGCCTCTTCCGCAGCCAGGCAAAGGAGAAATCTACCTTCTTGTTTCAGAAACCCAACCATCATTTTTTGTCCTTGCTGGCTTGTATTTTCTGTTCATCATCTTGGTTTTTCTGTTTCGAAAAAAGATCTCTTAGACCCTCCAAAACACTTAGCTTTTTTATAAGTGAAAAAAGCCCTTGACCACTTGTTCTATTACTGAAAAGGGGAGAAATGCCTTTTCCAAATATGTGAAAGCTCTTGAAGATGTGATTCATTTTGAGAAAAATGAATAGCTGGGGTCAGGGCTTGACAATTTCATGGGTTTCTAATCTCAATCGCTTCCCTTCGACTTGCTCTAAGCCAGAAGCATGACTGAAGCCATACGGTCAGGAATCATTCTTTCCTGCATTATTTGACCTGGCATCTTGGCAGTGTTATAAAAAAAGGTTCAAATTCTGCTCATATGCGGAGGTTTAGAAATGGAGAGACCCCAGTGTGCAAAATGTCAGGCTAAGCCTTGTCAGGAGGGAATAACAGATGAATCTCTGCTTCCCAAATACTGTCCCCTGAGGACATCAAAAAATTTAATCCAGGAAGTTAGAGAGAGATATCAAAAGGAAGGGATCCATGATTTTTACCTGAATTCTGCCCTGATAGAAAAAGAAGCCTACGATATAAAGGCGGCCAGAGAAGAAGATCGGGTCGTTCCGGTAAGGCCCAGGATAAGAGAGATCGCAGAGTTCGCCAAGAAGATTGGCGCCCAAAGAATAGGGATGGCTTTCTGCAGCGGCCTCAGCGATGAAGCAGCCAGAGCAGCAGCAATTCTAGAAAAACATGGCTTTGAAGTCTGCTCGGTTGTCTGTTCCTGCGGGGCGCTGGACAAGTCTGAATTCGGTGTGCCTGAAGACTACAAGATAAAAGGGGAGGAAAAATTTGAGGCTGGATGCAATCCCCTTCTTCAAGCCGAACTTCTCAATCAAGCAGGCACGGACTTCAATATCTTAATCGGTCTCTGTGTCGGGCATGATATGCTGTTCACCAAGCACTGCCAGGCCTATGTCACGACTCTAGTTGTCAAAGACCGGTTTACAGGGCACAATCCAGTCATCAGCCTCTACACAAAGTACCATAGGGATATCAGATAATCTTTTTTTCTTGATTTTCAGCTCTTTGTTTCCTTGTTCTCCCATCTATTCTTTGTTACGCCACATTGCCTGAAAGAACAATAACTATTGTGTTGGGAGGAATTCCCCCAATTTTTTGCTGTTCACAATTGCATATGCCTGGTAATCGTTGTTGAAATAGATATAACATTCCTTGGCTTTTATCTTCTTGATTGCCTCTGCCCATTCTCTGAGTTCTACGTCTGAGTAGCAGTACCTGTAACCGCCGGTGAGGCCGTGAAACCGGAAATAACAAGTCTCTGTTGTTTCAATTATTGTCTTGGGTACTTTTTTAGAAGAGACGACACAGAAAATGACTTGGTGAGATTTAAGAAGGTCATAGACTTTTTTGGTGTACCAACTTTCATGACGGAACTCGATGACATTCTTATATTCAGGGGAGAGTGTGGAAAGGAATTCTTCTAGCAAATCCAGATCTAAAGCGATAGAAGGCGGAAGTTGAAAAAGAATGCACCCCAGCTTTTCGCGGAGATTATCAGCGAGAATATAAAAATACCTGACGTCGCTTTGGACTCCTTTTATTTTTTTGTAATGGGTGATTTGACGGTTGGCTTTGAGGGTGAATTTAAATTGTTCAGGCACTTTGCCCAACCATCCTCTCAAGGTTTCAGGCTTGGGAAAGCGGTAAAAAGTCATGTTGATTTCGACTGTGTTGAAATGCTGGACATAATAGGGAAACCACTCTTTCTGAGAAAGCTCTTCGGGATAGAATTTTCCTTTCCAGCCTTGATAGCTCCAGCCAGAGGTCCCCAAATGGTAAATCAATAATCACTCCTTCATGTTCACTATCAAATAATCATTAAAATTGCCACTGTTGTCCTAATTATTTTTTTATATCTCATTTATTATTTCTTTAACTAATTCTCTGATGTCTTTTAAAGAAACATATTTCTTATAGTATAAATTCTCTAAGTCAGATTCATAGGATTCAAGAGCAATACTCACATTTTCATTTATATTTTCCTTAGATAGTGGTCTAAATAGTTCCTTTTGTCTTAACAAATCTACAGCTTCTTTCAAGCTAACTTTATAAGTATTTTTTATTAAATGTAATAAATTATCTTTAAAATAATAGCCAGGAAATAATCTTTTTCAGCATCAGCTAAAGGGTAGCGAAGACTTCTTTTATTCAGGACTTCAAGTTGGGAGCGTGTGATCAAATCTATCTTCATAATAAATTCGCCATTTTTTATTAAACTTTTTCGAATTTTTTGTAAGAAGACTGTAGCCTTTTCTATGAATTGTTTTCTTCAATTCTTGTGTATTCTTGCCCAATTTGTCTAATAAAAATCCGAGCTTTCTTTTCGTAGTTAAAGGAAATTGCCTAGAATAATCAACCATTTTATCAAGATTAATTTGGTCCTTTCCTTTATTTAATTTTCCCCAAATAAGATCAATGGAATAAGAGTCATTTCTGTAATAAAGGTAATCCAGAAATGTTTTTTCTAATTCTGCTACTTGAGCCTTATATCCCTCAATATTTATTTCTTTAAATCCGAAGAAAAGATTCTGTTTTATTTTTAAAAATCTATAATTTAAGTCCTGGAAATGATAAGAGCGGGATTTTCGAGGAGTTATTGAAATGATGCTTTTTACCAGTTGATCAAAAAGGTCATAATAGCTGAGCGCAGCTTCAAAGGAGACATAGGAATCATTAATTAAAATACTAGCAATTGCCAGAGGAGAGATGCTAGCAAAACCAT
>Ga0209636_10006959_pt1 | contig 11546 bp, 11 predicted proteins | sample DeeMarSWOR152_54_FD_187464 | JGI IMG/M metagenome (GOLD analysis project Ga0209636, IMG submission 187464) | Marine sediment microbial communities from White Oak River estuary, North Carolina - WOR-1-52-54 (SPAdes) (version 2) | ecosystem: Environmental > Aquatic > Marine > Intertidal zone >... | reverse complement strand
GGAAAACCTGTACCGCGCCGGGATGCCTATGTAAAAGTCACCGGGAAAGCCCAATTCGCTGGCGATATCCGTCCGCCGGCTATGCTCTATGCTTCTCTATTAAGGCCTCCGGCCCATGGAGCAAAGCTGAGGTACACCGATACTTCGGCAGCCGAAAACATACAAGGCATTAAAATAATCAAACAAAGGGATCTAATTGCAGCTCTCCATGAAAATTTCGAGGAAGCGCAAAAAGCAATGAGAAGAATAAAAGCGCAGTTCGATATAGAGGAACCAAAAGTTGACGATAAAACTATCTTCCGGCACCTGCTCGACGTGGCACCCCAAGGGCAGGTATTGGCAAGTGAAGGAAGTATTGAAAAGGGACGTAGTCTCGCGGCCATGATTTTTGAAGAAACCTACCTGAACGGTTATGTGGCCCACGCCCCCATTGAGACCCACACGGCGGTAGCTCAAATAAAAGGGGGGAGAGCTACTGTCTGGGCGTCAACTCAAACTCCTTTCTCGGCTCAAAATGCAGTCGCCCAGGCCCTCGGGTTTCCCGCCGAAAAAGTCAGAATAATTACTCCTTTTGTAGGCGGAGGTTTCGGCGGCAAAACCCGGAACCAGCAAGCCGTTGAAGCGGCCCTCTTAGCGAAGTTGACAGGCAGGCCGGTACAGGTGTCATGGAGCCGGGAAGAGGAATTCTTCTATGACTCCTTCAGGCCAGCTGCAGTGGTCAACATAAGTTCCGGCATTCAAAACACGGGCAGGATCGTCTTCTGGGACTACAACGTCTTTTTTGCAGGCGATAGGGGCGCGTCCCAGTTTTATGAAATACCTCATCACCGTACATATTCCACCGGGTTTTCATACAGGGGTGACTCGCGGCGTTATCATCCCTTTAACACTGGACCGTGGCGGGCACCTGCCGCCAACACCAATGCCTTTGCCATGGAATCCCAGATCGATATAATGGCAGCAAGTGCTGGAATGGACCCCCTGGAGTTCAGGCTGAACAATCTGAAGGATACAAGGATGACAAGGGTTCTCAAAGCAGCTGCCGAAAGATTCGGATGGGTTCCCTCAAAGGCACCCAGCGGTCGGGGTTACGGTGTCGCATGTGCCATTGATGCGGGCAGCTATGTTGCCCACATGGCAGAGGTTGAGGTCGACCGTGTAAAGGGCCGCGTGCAGGTCAATCGCGTGGTATGTGCACAGGACATGGGCCTTGTGATCAATCCCGAAGGAGCGAAGCAGCAGATAGAAGGATGCATCACCATGGGGCTTGGATACGCGCTGACAGAAGAGATCCACTTTCAAGACGGAAAAATTTTCGATCTCAATTTCGACACCTATGAAATACCCCGGTTTTCCTGGCTGCCAAAGATCGATACAGTGCTAATCGATAATAAAGATTTTCCTCCCCAGGGATGCGGAGAGCCTGCCATCGTTTGTATGGGCGCCGTGATCGCAAACGCGATTTACGATGCAGTCGGCGCAAGGCTCCACCAGCTTCCTATGACCCCTGAGAGAGTCAGAGAAGCGTTGAACAAAGTGTCGTAACATAATATATGAGACTGTTGCCGAAATACTTTTAACCATTACATATATGTGTGTGCTTAATTTTACTATCGAATTTGCATATCTATGATCAAATCTAATAGGCAAAATACTGAAACCCCTTCCACACAATGTGCAGTTGTCAACACCGATTTAAGATTTTGCCCGTTGAATTAAATCATTGAGGTAAGAAAAACCGAAAAGAATTACGCGGACAATTTATTTTTTACTTATTGTAATAAATTTGTCCTGTCAGCAAGTATAACTTATTTTGTGTCCAATGAGAAGGGGCAGTCCAAGAGGTTAGTATATATTAATTTTCTTTCATAATTTCTCAAACATTCAGCTTCTTTTCAATTTCCCGCATGTAGGGCAATTTGGGATACAGCATATTATTTTCACCATTTAATTTTCTGTCCGCTTTTTTAACATTGATAAATAATTCAAGAAGTATATCATGGAAAATTTTCAAGTTTTCAGGCAAGTTATCGAGTGTCATTTCATAAAGAATCTTGTTATTCTGAGACATCTTTCGTATTCTGAAAGCTGCCTCACTTTTTATTCTTGGGAGTATTTCGTTTTTAATTTTTAATAGAAAAGAAGAAAAAGTTAATATTTGATCGTACAATTTTCTGAGATCGTAGCCTTCTGCCTCGTAGTATTCGTTGGCACTAATTAAATCTTCGATATCCAACCAATCATTTTGGGGGATATTAGAGTCATACAAATAGTATTTTATGAACTGATTACTAATAAATAACTGGTAATGGATTTTTAATCTGTCAATTATATCTCGAATCTTTTTATCCTTAAACTTCATTGATCATAATCTTTTCTTCAAATAAAGAATTATGTTATTTATCAAATCTTCATTTGCATATTTAAGCGTATTAAAAATTAAGCTGAAATAAGGATCACTGTCATACCATCTTCTATTATCTGCTATTGAATAATGCATAATATATTTATCGATCAACCTATGATAGCGTTTCGTTATTAATTTCGAAATACTCTGTATGATCTCATGTCTTTTATGTTTCTTCAAACCCCTTAATTTCTTTATGGATTTAGCTAAATCAGGATATTTATCGTACCAGCGGTTATTATACTTTTCCTTCACATCAAAGAAATCAATAAATAAACTATTAATATTTTCTTGTATAATAATTTTATCATATTATCTATTTTTTAGCAATGATTGGTGTTCTATTATCTTTTTCTCACCCACCAGCCAGCTAAAAAACCTAATCCAAAGCTAATGAAAGCAATGAGAGTGATTATTAAGATGATTTTAAGGGTTAATAAGATGCTCATTTATTCTCCTTTTCAAAGGATCCAATGATATATTATAAAACTCGGAATTAGCTAGGCTGTAATAAACATTGTGGTCATGTAACGGTTTGAGAGGAAACAAGCAGAATAAATTAACCAGATGCCTATTTGGGTGAATACTGAAGGCCCGAACCGATTACGCTAAGTTATACGCAGTGACCCTCCAGTATTAGTAGATTAGAAAAAGGAGTATAAAAAGTTCTTTCTAATAATTTTATCTTATTTCTTTTTTTGTTGACCTTTGCTTTTCTCCTTATTTTGCCTCTTTGAAGATTCATTCTTTAGAGCCATAAACTTATTTGAGCCTGGCTTAATCCCCAGTTTTTTCGCAATGACTCCCCATCCTTTCCCTCGATTCTCTTTATAAACGTTCACGATAGTATCTATTGAGATATTTGCAATCTTAGCTAATTCAAGGGTCATATAAACATCAGCTGGATTCATTTCAATCTCAACGAAGAGGTATTCAAGTTTATTCTGTGAGATATTATACGTAAGACTTAGGTCTGCTTTATATCCATCGATATCAGCTTCAGCTTCAACGTTTATTTCTTTAAGTGTGAGATCTAAATCTGCATCGCCGGTATTGAACTCTAGCGCAGCGCTTACAAATGCCGGTAAGATAATAAACACAATAAGACTAACCATACACAATCTTTTCTTTAAGAAAGATAACATTGTAATCCCCTTTAATACCCGTCGTTATGTATAATTATTATTATTTTTATTTACAATTCAAATTATTTCCCTTATGAAAAATGGAAATATTAGGATTTTTGAGTGAGTTTTTATAATATCCACCGATACATTATAAAGCTTAGGATCAACAATGAGCGAAGTTATGTTACTTTAAATTTCTTGCTCTCCGTTAGGATAAACATTACATCATTTTTCAAATACAGTATGTTTGGTGACAAATTTTTAAATCGAGCAAATGATCGCAAGTTGTTGAATATATATAAAATAACTGAAAGTTCCATGTAATATTTAAATATATCAAGAATACAGAAGTAGATTAAGATAGGTTTTTAGTAAAAAAATAAAAGTAAGCAGAATGTTAGAAGACAATATTGCATTCGATTTAATATTTTGTAGATTATGTTAAATCAGTAGGGAAAACTAATCATATATAAAATAATTTTTTGAATTCATTTACTCTCACATATTTTCTAAAATCTAAAATAAAAGCCCTTAACCCAACGGGAGTTAAGGGCCTGTTTTATTAGCGGGGGTAGGATTTGAACCTACGACCTTTGGGTTATGAGCCCAACGAGCTACCATCTGCTCCACCCCGCGCCGTTCACACTACATAATAGTTAATAAGATAATGCTGCGCTGTCAAGCTAATTTTGGAGTACAATCTATGATACCAATCTCTTTGACCAGGCCCATTGTGTAATACAATGTAGGGGAGAAAATAGGGGACCGCATGCTAATGGAATTGCAAAGATTTAGCCTACAATAGGAACTATCGTTTCACAGTTTTTACATTTCCCATCTTTATAATTTACAATCCTTATACTATACCCAAACCTTTCAACAAGAGCCGAGCCGCAGTTATGACAGTAGGTATTGCTGTCACCTCTCACATTGCCAAGGTACACGTAGTTCATTTTTTCTGCTGCAACGTCTCTTAATCGCTCGAGTGTTGAAAGAGGAGTTGGTGGGGCGGTGAACTTATACATTGGATAGTAAGCGGAAAGATGATAGGGGATGTCCTTTCTCAGGGACGCGAGAAAGTCGGTGAGATTAGCGATCTCCTCAGAGCTATCATTATAGCCCGGGATAATAAGGGTAGTTACCTCCAGAACAATCTCCTTGTGTTTTGAAATTTCTTCGATGGTCTCAAGAACCGGCTTTAATTTGCCACCGATGAGTTTTCGGTAAAAATCCTCACTGAAGGATTTCAGGTCTATGTTGAAGGCATCTGCAACAGGCAGGAGCTCAAGAAGGGGCTCACGATTAATGTAGCCGTTGGTTACGAATACATTTTTCAATCCCGCATTTTGAGCTTTGACGCACGTATCATATACAAATTCGTACCAGATGAGCGGTTCGGAATAGGTATAGGCGATACCGACTGAGTTTCTAGTCTTTGCGTACCTGACAAGCTCATCAGAGTGATAGGTATCGGTAGGATAGTCCGGGTTCTGGGAGATCGTGTAATTCTGACAGAATTGGCACTTGAAAGAGCAGCCCACAGTCCCTATAGACAGGATTGTACTTCCAGGATAGAAATGGTAAAGCGGCTTTTTTTCTATGGGATCCATGGCTATGGATGAAACTTCACCGTATATCAATGTATAGAGTGTTCCTCCCCTGTTCTTTCGAACCCCGCACACGCCAGTTTTATCCTGGACAATTATACAGTTATTGGGACAGAGGTGACACTCCACCTTTCCATCATCGCGTTTTTTATAAAACCTTGCTTCTTTTTCCATGAAAGCCTCCTATATTGGCAAGAAAACACTCATACATTCTTAGTCAGGAACCTCCCAAAAAGCCCGCTAATGGTCCCGCCTACCAGAGCAAAGAGAAGGATAAAGGGAAGAAAGTAATATGAAATCTTGCTGTTTATGAACAGTCCATTGATCATGAGAAGCTGTACTGTGTTACTTGTGAGGGCACCTGCGATGCTTATCCCAACCAGCGAAAAAAAACCTTTTAAGAATGTATATAAGAGAAACATCATCAAAAATGACGAAAGCGCTCCGGAAAAGCTCAAAAGAAATGTTAAGGAAAGAAAGCTCCCGATGAGAAGAGAGGCAGCTATCACCCGGGCCAGAACAACGAGCAGTACCTCTTTTGATTTAAGCACGGTAAACGCGTAGAGGGTAATCGCATTTGCAAGCCCAATCCTCATCCATGGAAGGGGTTTTGGAACCATGTGTTCCACAATTGTAAGTGAAATGGCCATCGCCGATAGAAAAGCGATGAAGAATACCCGTTTTTCTCCCTCTGATTTCTTAATCGTGTTCGATATAACGTGTGCCGTTTCCATCGGGCATCTCACCTCGATACTGCATCAATGTACTCGATATCACCCTCAATCTCCACGACCACTCTGTTTGGAATACAGATGAGCTGGTCCCCCGTTCTTTTAATCCTCCCCATGCGCATACATATTTTTTCCCTACAGGGTGAATTTTCAACCCACACCTCACCATCTTTAATTATTACTTTAGTAATTCCTAGAGGACCTTCCACTTCAATAACCCGGTCTTCATTCAGCCCGTAATACTCCTGTGAAGATCTCCCTGTGATTTTTACCTGTTGCTCGGCCGGTCTCGAAAAAAAGAACTTGGTGAATAAGATCACAATAAGAGCTACAGCCACAATAATGATGAAAAAATCACCTGCTTTTAGTATTTTGTTTTTCACCGTATAAAACCGATCAACTGCTGTTCACTATATACCAATCAACTCCCGTGAGAGAGCAACAAATATCAGCAGGACAGCGATCACTATCATGATGATTTTGTAGATAGTAAACTTTCCCTCCCTTGTGAGGAAGATACTTACTATATAGATAAAAAAACCAACTGCCGCGGTTGTATATGCATATCGCACCTTAATTACATCAAACAAGAAAAGAATTGAGAGCATTATTAAAACCGCAGCTGTATACGTAAGAGCAATACCGATGGTTCTCTTCATTTACCACATCCTGTCATGGAAAATTATTACCTGTAATGTACCATACTACATACCTGCTGACTATACAATACGACGATTCAGTACCAAACTCTATGACCCAAAACAACGCTTTGAGTATTACCTTATCGCTAAATCCTGTAGTACAGCAGCTCGGATTGACCGTATTTTTTCCTTTTCAACAACTGTACTTCCTCTCCAAAGTCAGGAAGACCACGTTCATAAGAGCGTTCATACACGAGTACAGCCATTGATGGCTTCACAAGGCGCGTTTTAAGCAAATGAACTATCCGATCACACATCGGGTATTTATATGGTGGATCCATGAAAATGAGATCATAATCGATCTGCTGGTGTTTCTTTATAAACCTCCCTGCATCCCCCTGTACTAGCTCCGCAATAAACCCCAGTATCTCAAGGTTCTTTTTAATTGCCATGACCGATTCTTGACGCAAGTCCACAAAGGTTGCTCTTTCAGCTCCTCTACTCAAGGCCTCAAGTCCAAGGGAACCTGTACCTGCAAAAAGGTCCAGCACAGCGCATCCCCTTACTCCTTCTTTAAAATATGATAGAAGGGTTGAAAATATCGCTTCTCTTATACGGTTAGTAGCAGGCCGAACCCCTGTTCCGGGAACGTAGAGCCTCCGTCCAGCATAACTCCCACCGGTGAGTTTTAGTAATTTTTTCAAGCTATCCTCCAAAGTAAAGTGCAGATTCTCGATAGGAGTTACTAGCCACAAAAACCTCTAAAAATCTGTCTCTCTCCTCTTTTGATCCTATCTCACCGGCTACAAACCTCCTGGCATCCTTCTGTGCCCTGTAGATAAGCTTTGTATTTATTTCAAAGTCCTCGATGATGAAGGAAGGAACGCCGGACTGGCGCTTGCCAAAAAGCTCTCCAGGTCCCCTCATCCTCATATCCCACTCCGCTATTTTGAATCCATCCTGAGTGTCCTGGAGTATCCTGAGCCTGTTAAAGGCATCCCGCCCCGTGCTTCTGTCAGGAACGAGGAAACAGTAGGACTTGTAATCCCCTCGCCCAATTCTTCCTCTCAGTTGGTGGATGCTCGAAAGTCCAAACCGCTCGGCCTGCTCTATCACCATCACCGTGGCATTCGGTACATCCACTCCTACCTCAACTACTGTCGTTGCGACGAGTATATGGTAGTCACGGTTTTTATAGCGCTCCATGCAGCTATCTTTTTCTTCATCGCTCATCCTGCCGTGTATTAGGCCCACTTTGAATTCACCGAAAACCTTCTTCAACCTTTCGTAGGAATCAATGGCATTTTTCAGGTCAGCAGTTTTCGACTCTTCAATAACGGGATATATAAAATACCCCTGATGCCCCTTCTCTATTTCCTCCCGTACCGTCTCATAGACTTTTGATATCTGCGCCTGCTTTATAATAGAGGTTGTCACACCTGCCCTACCCGGAGGCATCTCATCAATAATGGACACATCAAGATCACCGTAGAGTGTCATCGAGAGGGTGCGTGGAATTGGGGTTGCGCTCATCACGATGCAATCGGGATGATTGCCCTTTGCCCTCAGCCTACCCCTTTGAAGAACTCCAAACTTTTGCTGTTCATCTATCACCACAAAAGAGAGGTCCTTGAAAAGGATATCATCCGAGAACAGCACATGGGTGCCAACTACGATGTGAGTATTGCCGCTCTGGAGGCCGTCGACAAGCTTCTTTCGGTATTCACCCCTCACAGAACCGGAAATGAACTCCACTCTCACCGGCATGCCTTCCATATAGCTGCATATCGTCTGGTAGTGCTGGCGGGCAAGGATTTCTGTAGGCGCCATGAATGCAGCCTGGTTTCCAACCTCAATCGTATCCAGCAGAGCAATAAGAGCCACCACTGTTTTCCCACTCCCCACATCTCCTTGGATCAGACGGTTCATAGGCCTGGGCTCACCCAAGTCTTTCTCTATTTCTCCCAGCACCCTCTTCTGGGCATTCGTAAGATTAAATGGGAGTCGATAAAGAAAATTTTCTTTCAATTCCCCTGCCGCAGTTTTCCGTAGCTTTTCAATACTCCTGTTCTTACTACGGGTCAGGGCTACAACAATCTGATATTTGAAAAATTCCTTGTATGAATACGCCTCCATCGTCCTCCGCAGGGAATCCATACTATGGGGAAAATGAATCTCTTTTACAAGATCCCCTTTTGTCCCTAATTTGTATCCCTCGTTGATGAACCCTGGCGTATCATCCACTATAAACCCGCTGTAGTGATCGGTCGCATAACTAGTTAATCTTCTAAGCATTTTCTGGCTCAGTCCCGCGGTGAGAGGATAAATGGGAAGGATTTCAAGCGTGGGAGAGGATGTATCTAAATCATAATCGAACTGTGAAAATACCGGGATTCTTTTCCTTAAAACGAAGGATCCTGTGAGATAGAAGATAGTGCCCACCTTGAGAAGGTTTTTTAGAAAATTCCTGTTGAAACAGTAGAGCAGGGCCACTCCACTCCGGTCTGAAACTTCAATTTTGGGATGGGTCTTGCCATTGTAGTAAAATGTGGAATGCCCGATAACTTTGAACCTGAATGTTGCTCTTTCTCCTTCCCTCACATCCTTTAATAATTTCAACTCTCTTCTGTCTTCATAGCTTCGGGGAAAATGATAGAGGAGGTCCTCTACTGTGTAGATTTCGAGGTTATTCAGCTTCACTGCGAGGGAAGGACCGACCCCTTTCAGATATTGTACATTGTCGCTAAGATTTAGTGGCATGAGTATTGTAATGTGACTGGATTTTCTCCCTGAGATGCTGAGAGAGACTCTCTATGGCAATACGTTCGCTTACTCCTGGCGTTTTAAACTCACTGTAGTAAATCGGCATTAACACAATAGCCTTCACGGTAGTGCGTCGTATTATATAGGGCCGATCAAATATTCTATCGGTATTTACCAAAATTACCGGAAGAATCGGCTTGTCCGTTTCCTTAGCCAGCAAAAAGGCTCCTCTTTTAAACTTCCCGAGTTCCTCCTTCGGAGTTCTCGTTCCCTCGGGGAAAATCCATACAGAGCGCCCTTGATTAAGAATATCTTTGATAAGCTGCAAACTCCGGGATGCTGAGATGTATTTCGCTCTCTCTACTGGTACATAGCCTGCAATACGCATCGCGAGTCCGAAAACAGGTATTTTGTAAAGAGAGATTTTTGCAAGCCAACGGAACTGAAGGGGCAGCACAGCATGGGCGAAGAGTATATCGGTATAGCTTCTGTGATTTGAAACAATGATGTAATTCTGCTTTTCAGTGATATTCTCTAAACCCTTCACTTCGAGTTTAACGCCGTAAAATACCTTGACAAGAACCTTTGACCAGAAGTTTATCATCAAGTGAGGCAGGTCGGAGTTGACCAGATATAACGGTAACAGCAGGTAAAAACACAAAGTGATCAAGATGGTAAATACCAGACCTCCTGACCAGTATAGTATGCCTCTTATCATAACATCCCGCCCTTGTCTTCCCATACCACAGGCGCATCTGACCAGAGTTTCTCCAGCTGGTAATACTCCCTCCCCTCTTGGCGAAAAAGATGAATTATGAAATAGTTGTAATCCAGAAGTACCCAGGGAGATTCGTACTCATCATTTTTCGAGAAAGCTTCAATCCTATGTGCTTTCATATACTCTTCGATATCCCGAACCAGTGCCTTTGCCTGCGTCGAAGAGTTTACCGTGGCAATTATGAAATAATCGGTTATACTCGTGAGATTTCCAAGATCGAGCACGAGAACATCTTCTGCTTTTTTATCCTTTAGCAGCTCAGCAACCTGAAGCACAGTTCTTTTGGTTTCAAAAGGGATGTCAATACCAGTAGCAGCAGTGTCTTTTTTCATCGAACGGATCTTCCCTCAAAATCATTTCCGATAATTATTGTGACATCAATGAGGAGAGTTTTATCGATCTTTGTATATACCTCCTTGCAGTTTATGATGTCAGCAATTCGTTTTGCCAGAGATGGCTTCCCGATCCTATCAATCACCATTGTATTCTCATAATCGTTCCTCAGGGCATTTCCATAATGCACCACGTTAAAACCATACTCGAGAAAATAATTTCGCAAGCTCTGCGCCTGACCAGGGTTTCCTGAACCGTTCAGTATTTCAATATTTATTTCGTCATCGATCGGAGCGGGGCCTTCATCAATAAGGAACTTCTGAAGTTTTGCAATCCTCTCCCGGAGCCACTGTCCGTTTTCCACCGGAGTTATAAATAGTTCATCCTTTATAACCATGTTTTTTCCGAACATTTTATAAAAGAGAAGTCGTGATGTATTTATTTTTTCCATCTCGGAGGTCAGAACGAACAGGTCCTTTCTACTGAGATTTGTTTCTATATCCTTCAATAATCGCCCAAATACTTTTCGGTTTGCTAAAAGGTTTTTGATATCATCAGATCGTTCAATAATGGATTCAACGAAGATTCTATGATTGCCCAGCGCAGTCTGGGAACCCAAATCCCCGTACTTATACATGAGAAACTCAACCGCTTTCGCGCCATCTAACAACATGGTACCTTTTCTTACCTTTATAAAAACCTTATTTTGCGCGTCCGTGTAACTCAGATTATTAGGATTTGTGATTTTCATTCCCTCAAGAAGATCTACAAGTCTCTCAATATTCTTTAAATCATATGCAAGATAAAACACGAACTGGGTGCCCGTAAGTTTTTCAATTGTATTTTTCACCACTCGCGCACCACCACGAAAATACATATTTTCTATTGTGTCATAGGCAGGCTTGTCCTCATAGTCAACTTTGAGCCGTGTATTTTCAGGAATGACAATAGAAGCGAGCTTACCAGTACTCGGATTAAAGAAGCTCAGAAATACAGACTGCGTCTTGTTCCCGTTGTTCTCAATTACGATAGCTGATATTGTGGTATTTGATTCGACGAGTTGGGTAACCTTACTCTCCCGAAAATAAAAGATAAAGTATATTGCTCCCACAATAATCCCAATTGCCAGAAAAATGAGAAGCACAGAAACCCAATCGAA
>Ga0209636_10006958_pt1 | contig 11550 bp, 7 predicted proteins | sample DeeMarSWOR152_54_FD_187464 | JGI IMG/M metagenome (GOLD analysis project Ga0209636, IMG submission 187464) | Marine sediment microbial communities from White Oak River estuary, North Carolina - WOR-1-52-54 (SPAdes) (version 2) | ecosystem: Environmental > Aquatic > Marine > Intertidal zone >... | reverse complement strand
AGTCTATTATGCTTAAGCCGAAAAAACATATCACAGCAAAACTTACAGCAATTGAGCGGACGTTTAACGGCATAATTAACCGCTCCTTTCGGTGTTGTAGGTTGTTGGATATATCAGACTGAGTTTATTTTTTTTGTGATACATTATCTTTGGGCTCCGACAAGCTCTGTTTCAGATGTTTGGACTTCTGTGTCTGAGACAGAGACGGTTTCTATCGGTTGGATTTCGGTCCCGAGGACGATTTCGTCGTAGGCAACGACGGGTAAAGGCGGTATAGTCCTGGCTAACATTGCAGCCAGAGGAGGTCTTAATCTTGCATCGCAGAGCAGGATGGGTTTTTCTTTTCCATCGTCGATGGCTTTTTTCCAAGCTTGAGCGATTTTTTTGGTTATATGCATAGCCAAGTCGGTAGGTAAGGCGAGGTTTATTTCTTCAGTTTCCTGTCGCAAGGCGAGGGTCATTTGATGTTCGAGAGCAGGGTCAAGAGTTATAGCAAAGATTTTTCCTTTCTGGTCGGTGAGCTGGTCTGTAATAGTTCTTGCGAGTCGTTTTCTGACCAGTTCCGTTATCAGTGCGGGGTTTTTAGTTTTCGAGGCGTGTTCTCCGAGAGCTTCAAGGATAGTAGTTAATTCACGGATGGAGATACCATCTTTGAGGAGGTTTTTGAGGATTCGTTGTATTAGTCCGATGGGAGCCCGCTCACCGACGACGTCGCCAACGAGTGAGGGCTGAGTTTTTCGCAGCCTGTCGAGGAGTAGCTGGACATCTTCACGAGTCAAAAGCTCATCAGCGTGTTTTTTTAGAGTTTCAGACAGATGGGTAATAAATACGGATTCGGGGTCGATGACGGTATAACCGTGTAATTCGGCCTTTTCCTTGTTTTGTGTGGTAATCCACAAAGCCGGCAGGCCGAATACGGGTTCGGTAGTTTGAATACCTTCAATTTTGTCCTGAGCATTTCCTGCATCCATAGCGAGGAACATATCCGGCTGGAGCCGTCCCTTAGCAACGATATGGTCGAAGAGCTTTATTTCGTAAGCGGTTGGCTCGATATTGATATTGTCTCTTATTCGGACGAGAGGGATAATGATGCCGAGCTGCTGGGCGAATTTTCTTCTTAGTGCGCTGATTCGTTCAAAGATAGTGCTATTTTTACGAGGGTCGACCATAATGATTAGCCTAACGCCGACATTTACAGAAACTCTGTCGACGTCGAGTAGTTCTTCGACAGGTTGCTTTTGTGTTTTTGCTTGTGGGGAAGGAGTTTTAGATTTTTTTTCTGGGTGTTTTTCAGTTTTGGTAACGGTTCTTGCCATCAAAGCGGCGCCGGATGCCAATAGAAGGAAGGGTATTTTAGGCAGACCTGGAACCAGAGCCATTGCACCGATGACGAAGGAAGCAATCAAGAGAGGCTGGCTGGTCTTAAGGAACTGCCTGGACATATCCTGTCCGACGCTGTGTTTTGAGGAGATTTTAGTTACGAGGAAACCTGAACTAACAGAGATTATAATAGAAGGTATCTGGCTGACGAGTCCATCTCCGATTGAGAGGATGGAATAAGTTTTTATGGCGGCGGGGGTGGTCAAACCGCGTGAATAACCCATAGCGATGCCGCCAATAATATTGACGGCGGTGATAATGAGACCTGCTTTTGCGTCGCCTCTTATGAATTTACTGGCGCCGTCCATTGCGCCGTAGAACTCACTTTCCTTTACGATTTTAGCTCTTCTTTCGTTGGCCTGTTGTTCTGTGATGGTTCCTGTGTTGAGGTCTGCGTCGATAGCCATTTGTTTTCCCGGCATAGCATCGAGAGTAAATCTTGCGGCGACTTCGCTAATTCTTTCTGCACCTTTAGTGATGACTATAAATTGAATGACGACGAGGATAAGGAATATTACGAGTCCGACGACGAAGCTTCCGCCTGCGACGAAATCACCGAAGGTCTGAATTATTTTACCGGCGTTTCCTTGCAGGAGAATGAGTCTTGTTGAAGCTACGTTAAGAGAGAGTCTAAAGAGAGTTACGAAAAGAAGCAGGGATGGGAAAGTAGATAATTCGAGCGCTTCCTTTGAGGCGAGAGTAATTATGAGGACAGCCACGGCCAATGAAATACTGCAGGCGAGGAGCAAGTCGAGCATCGGTGTAGGCAGAGGGATTAGTAGAGTGGCGAGGACAGCGACGAGTCCGATCGCCAGGATGATGTTGCTTCGTGAAGACGTAGAAGTATTTAGTAAATCCGCTGAATTTGATTTGTCGAAGTCTGTCATTTTCTGCTCATATATTGTATTTTTTTACTGCGCTATACATCAGGGGCGGTAGATTTCGATTTATTCTTTTGTTTATTTTGAGGCGGAGTTACCAAGACCGAGGATTTGTTTTATTCTGACGGCAAACTGGTCATCGACTACCACAATATCTCCAGTGGCAAAGCGTGTATCCTTGAGGAACAGGTCAACCGGTTCATCAATGGATTTATCGAGCTTCAGGACTGAGCCTGGTCTAAGCTGTAAGAGTTTTCTGACGGGGATTTCTGTTTGTCCGATAGCGACGGTAACAGCTATGTCGACATCAAGTAAGATGTCGATACTACCGCCGGCGGTTCCATCGGAGTCGGTTGCGGCAGCTTCCGAGAATTCGGCGGTCTTCGCCTGTGTTTTTGCATCGCCAGCTTCGGAGCCGTTTTGCTGGTCTTTTTTTTCTTCTGTTTTTTCAGCGGTTTCTGGCATAATTCTGTATCCTTTTAAATATTTGTTTCTGAGATTGTTATGCGGTATTTGTTTCTGTAACAACGACAGCAAACTTTCCTGAAGATTTTGCGGGCAGAGCCTTGAAGAGGGGATATCCTTCGACAATCAAATCAAGAGGCTCATCGATTCTTTTATCAAGTAACAATATGTCAGAAGTCCGAAGGCTCATTAACTCTTCAAATGTAAGGTCTACGGAAGCCAATTGAGTTGTTACGGAAATAGACATTTTTTTTAAGTTTTCGACAATGGCTTTTGAAGAATCTTCCTGTGAGAATTTTCCAACAGTCTGTTCGGTTTTTCCGATGAGAGTCTCGATGGTGTCACAAAGCATCAGGATGTAAGCTTGTGTATTTTCTGAGTTGTTTTTCTTTAGGGTGAAAGCGAGCTTGCAGAGTTCTTCAGGGCCTTTGAGGTTAAGCGACAAAATGCTTCTGGTGATGGATTTATCAGGCAGGAAGCGAGTGCTGTTTTGAGAATTGGAGATAGCCTGAACGACGGCGGAAGCGATGTCTAATAGAAGTGATTCTTCCAATTGTGACAGTTCTGCCCTTTGTTCGTTTTCGGTTTGCGTATCCCCAAGTAATTGATTTATCCAGATAATGGCGGTTTGAGGGGGAATAGCGATGAGTCCGGACAGGCGGTTTTGGTCGTTTCCAAAAGCGAGGTAATAATCATTCTGTTCGCTCTGTAAGGCTTGTTTTTGAAGTTCAGTTGCGAAGTGCTGAGTGTTAGAATCAATAGTTGCATCGAAATCACCACTGCATAAGGAGGCAAATTTCTGAGCGATTTTTTTAGCTAATTTTTTTGTGAAGTCAGCGATTTTGTTTAGCTGGTCTCGACTGAAATGGTGCGGCTGTCGCAAGTTGTATTCCGAGGCTTGTAATTGTGTGGAGTTGTCTGTTGGCCCGGAGCCGATAGCAGCGAGGAGCTGTTGTATTTTTTCTTTACTGAGGTTGTTATTTGATGGTCTGGTCATTGTATAGCGAATTCCTTAAAGAGGATTTTTTTGATTTGTGGTTTTTCGTCGGGGAAGAGTTTTTCGTTGAATTCATCAAGAATTTGTGTTTGTATTCGTTGGAGATTTTTGTCACCTCTGATGTCTTCGAGGGTAAGGCCGGCGAGGTAGATGGTGAGCCAATTAGTCAAGACTGGTTTTTTCCTTTCAAGGAGGTCTGTGCCTTTTTGGGGGTCGATATTTGAGTTTAATTCGAGAGTGAGTGTAGCGCGGACATATCGAGTTACGCCTGGGACATCGAGATTCGCGACGACAGGCTCTAAATCATAATACCAGGTTTTTTCTGGGCCTTTTTCGGGACTATCCGGTTTGAGGTCTTCTATCTGTGTTTGGTTGTCCTGCTGAGTGTTTTCGGTATCCTGGGTTTTAGGGGTATTTGCAAGTAGCCGTCCGAGTGCGAATCCTGCACCTGCGCAGACGGTTATGACGACGGTCATAATTATCCAGGGCAGAAATTTCTTGAGAGGTGAAGCTTTTTCAACGGTCTTTTGGTTGTTTTCGTCGTTTGCATCTGTATCTTGTTGGTTTTCCTGTGCAGGATTTTCCTGCTCTAAACCTTTTTGGTTGTTTTTTGTGTCGTTTGTGTCAGCCATTTTTTTTTTCCTGAAATATTTTTTATTAGAGGCTTTTATCCTTTGTTAACTGTAAAGGACATTCTCTGCGATATCGTCGAATTTTATCTCGGAGCGTTCTGTCGCTGATACCTAATACCTTTGCGGCTTTTGTTTGATTTCCAGCAGTCTGTCGGAGGGTATCCAAGATTGCTCTTTTTTCTATTTTTTCGAGAGGTATTCCAGCGAGGGTAGCATTATCGTTTGGGTTTGTTATTTCCGGCAGGGGTTGTAGTTCATCAAAGAGCCAGGAGACATCAGCTAAAGAGAGGGTGGAGCCGATGCCGAGGATGAGTGATGTGAGGACAACATTTCGTAACTGTCTGACATTTCCCGGCCAATGATATTTGGCGAAGATGTTCATCATTGCAGGGTCGAGTTTGGTGATATGTCGTTGAGTTTCGCGAGCATAGAGGTTTACAAAATGCCAAACGAGGTCTGTTAAATCGTCGGGTCTTTCCCTTAGAGGAGGCAGGACTAATCTTACGGCGCTTAGTCTGTAGTAAAGGTCCTGTCGGAATCTATTTTGCTGGACTTGTTGTAATAAATCTTTATTTGTAGTGCTAATTATTCGGACATTTACATTAATATTTTCGTTTCCGCCTACGCGCTGGAAGTCCTGCTGTTCGATTACTCGCAGCAGCTTAGCCTGGAATTTGAGCGGAGTTTCTGAGATTTCGTCGAGTAGTAGTGTTCCGCCATGAGCCATTTCGAACCGTCCTTTTCTCTGCGAGCAGGCGTCGGTGAAGGCACCTTTTTCGTGTCCGAAGAGCTCGCTTTCGAGCAGGGAGTTACTTAGAGCGGCGCAATTGACTTTGATGTAAGGTCCGTGAACTCTTTTGCTTTTATAATGAATGAGGAAAGAAATCAGCTCTTTTCCTGTCCCACTTTCACCGCTAATTAGAACGGGCGCAGAAGTTGGTGCTATTCTATTAGCCAACTCAACTGATTGTGCAAGTTTTGCGCTTCTTCCAACGATTCTGTAAAGAGTTCTGGTGTCCTGCTGGGCGTCGGCGTGAGTTTGGACGCAGTGGTTTGGCAGGAGGGAATCGAGGATGTTTTCAATATTTTGGCGTTGTGGGGGCTTTATTATGAAGTTAGAACAGCCTGCACGGATGGCTTTTACAGCAGTTTCAATTAGTTCATGGTTTTTGGATTGAGATTTTTGGTATGTTTTATGATTTTGGTCATTTGTCAACATAATGACGGGCAATTCGGGGGAGTTTGCCTTGATTTTTTGAAGTAGGTCGAAAGCGGTCTGTGGTTGTGGTGGGAGGTCTGGGGTCTGGCTTATATGGGAGCTGGTGAAGATGAGGTCGCAATCGGCTTTTTCGAGGAATTTTAGGGCGGCTTTTTTGTCGTTGGCGATAAAACCGCGAATTCCTTTTTTTGCGAGGATTTCGAGCATAAAACGAATCAGTTCGGCGTCGTTGTCAACAATCAGAACATTTGCGGTCTGTTCTTTATGCTGGTTTTGTTTTATGTTGTTTGTTTCGGTTTTAACCACTCGGAGAATACTCCATTTTCAATATTAGAAAACTAAAACCGGTTATCGAGGAGCAAGGATTGAGGACTATCTTTTTGAAACCAATTAATTAATTTGTCGAGAGCTTTTGCTGGGTCTGTCCAGGTTGAATCCGGGTATTCAGTGATTAGCTGTCTGAGCATTTTAATAGCTGAGTCAGGGTCATCGTATCGGAGGCAGTTTCCGATTTGGAAGAGGAACCAGGCTCTATTTTGAGCCTGTTCGGGCTTGTCAGGGCTTGTTTGATTAAGGGCTTGCTGATATAGGATGGCAGCTTCTTTTAGCTGTCCGCTGAGGAAGAGGATTTCTGCGAGCTCGGAAGGATTATTTAGAGTTTGGGGTTGTTGCAACAGATTTTCGAGCATTTTTAGAGTTTCGTTGGTCAGGGGTTGATAAGGCAGGGTGCTGAGATTTTGGGGTATTTCCTTGGGGGGTGTATCTATTGTTTTTTTGCTTTGTTTTTCCAGAGGTTCTTTCGGTGCACTTGTATCTGCCGGCGTTTCATTGGGTTCGGTTTTTGGTTCAGGCTCAAGGGCGACGATAGGTTTTGGCGTTTCGCTTTGCGGTTTAAATTCGACGGAACGGATTTGTTCGATTATTTGTTTAAGTTTATTTTTGCTTGTGCTGTCGGGTTGCTCGTTTGGAATACTAATTCTGGTTTTCCAGAGTTTACGTTCGGGCATTATATTTGGTTTTTCTGTGGCAGCGGGTCTATTCAGTGGTAATTTCTCATCGAGCTGAGCGGCGAAGTTTATAGGAGCAATTCCGAGGGTCTGGGGGGTTATGTGCGAATGCCGGGGCTTTTTCTGTTGAAGTTCTGCAGGCAGTGTTGCGCTTTCTAAGACCTGGAAAATGACATCTTGAGGTTCTATGAGATTCTTCGGAGCGCTCGAATCTTGCGGCAGTTTGGCTGTAAAGGTCGGTAAGTTTGTATCCTGTGGTGTTTGTGTTTTGGTGTTAGGTGTATTGGTATTCTTCGATAGGCTATCTATGTGGGAGAAGAGGAGATTAGTGGGGTCAAGCTGTTCGTGAGAAATTTCGGCGTAAGACAGTGGAGTCAAGAAGCAAAGCGCTACGAAGGAGAGGCGAAATACAGCCGGCCAAAACTTAGAACTTACGGTTAAAGAAGTTTTAAGTTTTGAGTTACAATTTTTCGAGAATATTTGAGATTTCTTCGAACTTAGTTTTTTGCTTATTATTTTCATTCAGATATCCTGATTTTGCAGGTCTTGTTGTGTTGATTGTTCTGTATGGGACAGGGAGTCCAAAGCTGTTTTTTCTGAAGTTGTTTGTGAAAGACTTTTCTGTCCAAGGAGAGCTTCTGCTGCTTTATCATAATTTTTTTGTTGTTTGTATGCTGTTGCGAGGAGAGTTATGGTTTTTTGCTTTATTTCTTCGGAGGGTTTCCAGTTTAGAAGTTGTGAGCAGAGGGAGATTGTTTGATTGATTTTGCCGAGTTTCAAATAGACATCGGCCAATTTGCAGGCGACTTCGTGAGCGGTGGGTCCTGGTTCGACGAGGACGAGGATTTCGGTTAATTTTTTGGATGCGAGGTCGAGATTTTCATTATCGATGTAACAGTTAGCTAATTCGAGAGCTACTTTGGCTTTTAGCTGGCTGTCGGTTAAGTATTGCTCTCTGTCGCTAAGCTCGAGGATGGCTTTATCGACGAGGCCGATGGCTCGAAGGATATTGCTTTTCAGTATCAGGAAGTCGACGGACTCTTTTTTTGAGAATTGCCAAAGATGAGGCATTTGGATTAAGTTTAGAGCCTGGAGGAGATTTTCCTGCTCGATGCAGGTTTTTACAAGTATCGAAAGTGTCTGGACGTAATCATCCTTGTTGAGCTGACCTTTCAGTGCATAGTTGAAAGCATCGTAAGCTTGTTGAGTTTTTCCGAGGGCCAGATTGGTTTTGCCGAGGAGAAAGTAGGCGGAGGATAAATTGTTGTCTTTTTGGTTTTTGTTAAGGCTGATGTATCGCGTTAGCCATTTTTCGGCGGATTCATAGTTATTTTCCTGATAGTAACATTTAGCTGCGGCGAGGGCGGCTTTGGTCTGAGATTGTGTTGAGAAGGCAAGATGGTAGACTTTTGTATAGATTCTTGCGGCGTCGCTGAAGCGTCCGGTTTTCATTGTGGCATCGGCGAGTTGTAGGTAGGCCTGGCCTGAGATTTCGGTATCAGGATACAGTTCAGTAAGCTGCATTAAATCCTGGCATGCACCGGAATGGTCGTTTAGACGGGTTTTAAGTTTGCTGGAAAGTAATAAAGCAAAAGGCGCCAGTGATGTGTTTTGGAAGCGATTGGCGACTAATTTGTATTCTGCGATGGCATCGGCAATCTGGTCTTTTCGGCTTTGAAGAAGTCCGAGAGCGAAATGGGCATTTGGGACTCTTTCATCGCTGTGGAAAGTAAGTATGAATCTTTGCCAGAGAGAGACGGCCTGGTCGGTAAGGAAGGATATGTGTTGCGTTAAAGAAGAATACTTTTGTGGATTGAAGATGTTTATAGTTTTGTTTTGGTCGAGCTGGGCCAATAAGCCGGCGCAACCTGCAGCTATTGTAGTAACTTGTTGAGATGTTGCGTTGGGCAGGTACAGAGTTACAGGTCTTTTACGCAGGGCATTTTTTATTTCATCTGAATCCGGTGGAGCATCGAAATTCCATTTAATATTTAGTCCCGCATTAGCGGCGAATCTTGCCAGCAGCTCTTCGATGGATGCGGCGTTGCAGATGACGGACCAATTAGGCCGGGATGTTTGGTCATTTATCTTTTGAAATTGTGGAGCAAGTATGGCCTTTTTTAATTGCTGGGAGCCGTCATTCAAAAGTTGTCGTAGTTGTGATTCGGTCAGGTTGATGAACGGGTCAGGCAGAGTTCCGGGGTAGTTCCAGAGGGCATCGGGCAGGTCTTTATCGGCATCAGAAAGCGAGAGGACATATTTAGTCAACGATTCAGCGATAAGGAAGTGACAGTCTTTCTTGAAGGATAAGGCCCAATTTCTGTCGAAGTCGACTACATCGATTAGAGCGAGAGCCTGATAAAGTTTTGTTTGAGCTGTCAGGTATTGTTTTGTCTGCAATTGAAGCAGGCTTTGGTGGTAATTTGCGAGTGCGCTTACTATGGGGGAGGGACTTTTAGCAGCTAATCTGAATAGCTGTTGAGCTTGCTGGCTGTAGGGTTGTGCTTGAGGTAGTTGCAAGTCTTGAGCTGCTTTTTGCATACACAGAGCCATTCTTAGCTGAAGGAAATCTCTCATCATATCTTGTTGCGGTTGTTGTGGAAGACTTTGACGAAGGGTGTTGTAGATGACATAAGCGTTGTCGTAATCGTTTGTTAGATAGTGGTCTTGTGCAGCTTTTAAGGACAAGGGTTGCGTTGTTGTGAGCTGTTGGAGTGTTGTCTGGGTGAAGTCCTCGATGGGTGGTTTTGTAGAAGGCATTTGCTGGGCGGTAGGGGTGATTTTGCGGGAAGGTTTTGGCGTTATGCCGGTAAGGTGTTTTGATGGTGATATAAGCGATGTATAGAGTAAGATGACGGTAATAGCAATGATGCAGAGTACAAGGGCTTTCTGGGTGTTTGAAAATCGTTTTAGTCTGTCAGGCAGAAGGGTCATTTTTCTTTCGGCATAGGATTTGTAGCTGGGTTTAGCGGTAGCGGTTTTTGTGTTGTCTGCCAAAGATTTGTGGAAATCTTCGTTTTCAGCGAAGACATCGTGTTCTGAGAGTTGTTCTGTGGTATTGAGCTGTAGTTTTCCGGTAAATAATTCGTGGTCTGGAAGCGGCTCGGAGGTATTTACATTGGGAATAGTATTTTGATTTTCTGTCGCCATATTTTCCAGTGTTGCCCTCAAAACAATCGTTGCGGCCCAATGCAAGTAGATGCATAAGATGAGAGCGTAATTTGGCACTTTCCATTTTTGCGTGAGGTTAGGTTTCCCAAGCGCACTGGGCAGCCTTGCAAAATGGAGACCCACAATCATTTATAGGAATGTAGCAATACTTGTGCCAGATTTATCAAAAGGTCGCAGAAATGGTGTGAAAGGGTTTTTTAGAGGGTGTTTAGTGGTTTTTTGCGCAAAGAGATGTCAGGATTCTATACGAGCCGGTAGATTTTCTGACAAGGACAAGCAGCAAGAATTAAGTGAGTGGCAGTTTTGCAACGGCAACTAAGATTTATCCGGCTATGAGTTTATGCAACCGTTATTGGTTGAGTTGAGTATGGTGTAGTGATAGAGGCTGGGATATCGTTTTGAGGTTTTTCCGGGGTAAAGGGGTCTTTTTCGATGTTGTATTGCTTGACTTTAGCATAAAGGGTGGCTCTGGTGATTCCAAGCAGGACAGCGGCTTTGGTTTTCTGCCAGCCTGTCTGTTGTAGAGCACGAGTAATCAGCTCGCGTTCTGCTTTTTCGAGAGAGAAATCCTTGATTTGATTGGTTTTTTGGTTTTCCGGTGTTTCAGAGCATTCGGAGATGTCAAAAATTATACTACTTAGTCCGATTTTGTCTGTAGTTTCCAGTAAAATAGCTCTTTCAATGACATTAGCAAGTTCTCTGACGTTTCCTGGCCAATCGTGTTTTTGGAGTGCTTCGAGGGCCAATTTGGTCAGCGAAGTTATCTTTCCATTTTTATCCGGGCAGATATTTGAAGTTTTCAGGAAGTATTCAGCGAGCAGTGGGATGTCATCTTTTCGATCTGGTGCTCTAAGGGGAGGGATTGTGACGGGGCAGATGTTGAGTCGGTAATAAAGGTCTTGTCTGAATTTGTGTTCCTGGACCTGAGTTTTGAGATTTTGATTACTCGATGCGATTATGGTTGCGTTAGTGGTGATATTTTTGATGCCACCGACCTTTCTGAATTTTTTTTCCTGAATGACCCTTAACAATTTAGCTTGTAGTTCCATAGGCATTTCGCTTATTTCGTCGAGGAATAGTGAGCCTGAGCCTGCGAGTTCGAGTAAACCGGTTTTTTCACGGTCGGCACCTGTGAAGGCGCCTTTGACGTGACCAAAGAGTTCACTTTCGAGCAGGTTAGCTGTGAGGGCGGCACAATTTACGGCTACAAATTGTTCGTTTGGATGCCTTAGGAGGTGTATGGCTTTAGCAGCGAGTTCTTTTCCGGTACCTGTTTCACCGGCAATCAAGATTGGATTGCAATTGCTTGTGGCGACGATTCTAATCATTTTTAGTTTGTTTAGGATGGCTTTGCTGCGTCCGACGATGGGGACTAAGGCGGCATATTCTTCAGCAAAGAAGTCATTTATGTTTTTTTGAGGAGCAGCAGGATTTTGTTCATTTTCCATTTTCCTTACAATCTGCGGAAGTCTTTTGTAATCCTGCATTCCTTGCAGGTAGTCATAGGCACCGATTTGTTTGAACCGGGCAGCAAGTTCGGTCTGGTTTTCAACATTACCAACCACAATAATAGGGGCATTTGTTGAATTTTTATCGGTCTTATTGATGAATTCGTTGATGTGAGCTGGGTTGAATCGATGGTCAAAAAGGATTAAATCTGGATTGACAGTTTCGGAGATGTCCAAGGCATCTGTGAGGTCATCGGCGACAAAAATTTCTTGGCAGATTTGCCTGGCTAATTGTTGAACATCCGGCTGCCTGGTTACCGCAACAACCCTGCGTAAGGTCATCGGAGAAT
>Ga0209636_10006957_pt1 | contig 11552 bp, 11 predicted proteins | sample DeeMarSWOR152_54_FD_187464 | JGI IMG/M metagenome (GOLD analysis project Ga0209636, IMG submission 187464) | Marine sediment microbial communities from White Oak River estuary, North Carolina - WOR-1-52-54 (SPAdes) (version 2) | ecosystem: Environmental > Aquatic > Marine > Intertidal zone >... | reverse complement strand
TTGGAAGGATGAATACAGAAAGATCCATGCCCAGGTTCCAGTGGCCAACTCCATCGATGTGGTCACTGCTGGAGGACATGCAGGGCCTCGTATTCCTGCCGGCATTAACCTCCCCAACGAACAGGAAATCCGAGAGCAGTACGGCAGCAAGAGTGTTCTTCTCTTCAATGTCATGCGCGACCACCGGGGTGTGACCGGAGAAAAGGCAGCTCAGGAATTCCTGCTGACAGAGGGAGAGAGGGACCTTGTCCAAAAATACGGCGGTCATGTCAACAACCTCATCATAGCCTTGCATGAAATCATCGGGCACGGTTCAGGAAAAGTCAGCCCCAGACTAACCCAAGATCCCTCCTTTTATCTCCTGGAATGTTACAACACTCTGGAGGAGGCCAGGGCGGACCTCATGGCTCTTTATAACCTCTTCGACCCTAAGCTTGTGGAGTTGGGGATTCTTCCCAACACGGATGCAGCCAAGGCAGGCTATCTCTCTGAAACCATGGCTGACTTAGTCATGCTGCGGAGGATAAGAAGCGGAGACAGGGTCGAAGACGACCACATGAGAGCAGGACATCTGATCCAGACATATCTTGAGAAGAAGTCCAAAGCTGTGGAAACAGTCCATATCAACGGAAAAACATACAGAAAAGTAAGAGACTTTGAGCTTTACCGCCAAAGCCTCGGAGAACTCCTGGCTGAGATCATGAGGATCAAGGCAGAGGGAGACTACGAAGCAGCCAAAGATCTTGTCAACACCTATGCCGTCAAAATCAACCCCTCCCTCAGGGATGAAGTCATCGAGAGGTGCAGGAAAATTCAGTATCCCGACTTCGTCGCTTTTGTCGTCCCTGAACTCTCGCTGGTTCAGGATGAGAACGGGAAGCTTATCGATGTGGAAATATCCTATCCCCAGGACCTCGTCTCTCAACAGCTCAAGTGGGCAGGTAAGAAATAATTAAAGGGGATATTCACTAAGGGGGCACCCTTTCTTCCTCCCCTTCTTCTATACAGGAAAGGGAAAGGATGTCTGCCGCGGAGACGTCCCTCATTTTCTTCAGTTCAGACCGGTGATTTTTCCATCCTCGGTCACATCTATTCTCTCAGCTGCAGGTATCTTCGGCAATCCCGGCATGGTCATGATATCGCCGCAGTAGACCACAACGAAGCCTGCTCCTGAACTCAAGGCGACATCTGTCACGATCAAAGTAAAATCCCTTGGTCTTCCCAAGACTTCATCATCACTGGAAAGCGAATACTGTGTCTTGGCTATACAGACAGGAAGATTCCCGAATCCCAGTCTTTCGACCTTGAGGATCTTCCGTCGCGTCTTTCCTTCCATAGTCACAGCTGAAGCTCCATATATCTTTCGGGCCACGACCTCAATCTTCTCCAGGATGGGCATGTCCAGAGGATAGAGAAATTGGAACTGACTCTCATCCTCTTCCATCGCTTTTAGAACTTGCTCCGCCAAATCCAAACCACCATTGCCTCCCTTGGCATAGACCTCGCTTAGGGCCACGCGCACCTTCTCCTTGTGGCACAATTCCAAAGCCTTGGAGATCTCTGCTTCTGTATCCGCAGGGAATCTGTTCACAGCCACAACAAAAGGCACTCCGAATGTCCGAAGATTCTCCATGTGCTTCTGGAGGTTCTCAAACCCTAGCTCGAGGGCTTTGACATTTTCCTTATCAATGCTCTCCAGCTTGAGGCCGCCGTGGAGCTTTAAAGCTCTGATGGTCGCGACCAGAACACAGGCATCCGGCGGTGGAATGTGGCCGGTGCGGACAACGATATCAAAGAATTTTTCCACACCCAGGTCGGACCCGAATCCAGTCTCGGTCACAACCACATCCGATAGGCTCAGGGCAAGCTGAGTAGCGATAACAGAATTTGTCCCGTGAGCAATATTGGCAAAAGGCCCTCCGTGAATCAAGGCCGGTGTCCCCTCCAGAGTCTGGACAAGATTGGGATTGAGGGCATCCTTGAGCAAGGCGGCCATGGCCCCCTCAGCTTTCAGCTCCCGGGCAAAAACAGGTTTTTTATCCGGGGAGTAGCCGATAAATATATTACCCAGCCTTATTTTCAGGTCTCTTAAATCCTGGGCAAGACAGAAGATGGCCATGATTTCAGAAGCGGCGGTGATATCAAATCCTGTTTCCCGAGCGATTCCCCGAAGAGGACCGCCGATGCCAACCACAATCTCTCTTAAAACGCGGTCATCCATGTCTAGAACCCGTTTCCACTCCACCTGGCGGCAGTCGATAAGTCCGCAGGAGCCATCAAAATGGAGGCGGTTATCGACCATGGCCGCCAGCAGGTTGTGTGCTGCTGTGATCGCATGGATATCACCAGTAAAATGAAGGTTGATCTCATCTCGAGGCATGACTTGGGCGTGACCTCCTCCTGTGGCTCCCCCTTTCATCCCGAACACAGGGCCTAGGGATGGTTCTCTCAAGGCCACAACCGCCTTCTTTTTCAACTTGCTCAAGGCATCGGCCAGGCCGATGGAAGTGGTGGTCTTGCCTTCACCGGCAGGAGTGGGCGTCATGGCTGTGACCATGATCAATTTTCCTTTTTGGCCTTCTTCTCTCTGAATCTCGTCCAGAGAAATCTTAGCCTTGTACATTCCGTATTTTTCCAGATGCTTTTCTCCAATGCCCAATTTCTGGGCTATCTTCTCGATGGGCTTCATCTCGACCTGACTGGCTATTTCCATATCATCCATACTGACCTCCTCATTCCAAGTATACAAAGGAGAAAAATTTTTACAACTCTACTTCCCTCTCCAATTGCCTCTCACGCTCAAATCTTCAAACATTTTATCATAATCCTCGATCAATCCTTCATCGGAAAAGCTGAAATACCGGTTATTCCCGATGATAATGTGGTCCAGCACCCGAAGCTGCATGAAGTTGGCGGCAAAAACGAGTTCCTTGGTTATCCCCCTGTCGCTCATTGATGGACTTGGATCACCTGATGGATGGTTGTGAACAAAAATCAAGGAGGAAGCATTATGCCTCAAGGCCTCTTTTATGATCTCCCTGGGATAGACAGCACTGGTGTCTACCGTCCCTTCAAAAATCGTCTTTTCTTCCAAGATTTGGTTTTTCGGCCCGAGAAAGAGAATTTTAAATTTTTCCCTCTTCAGGTCTCTAAGTGCATGATAAAGATAATCAAATACTTCTTTTGAAGAATGACAGTAAGGCTTGTTCATCATCCTTTCCTTGAGAAACCTCCGGGAAACCTCCTGAATGAGTTTCAGGCCGAAGATATTGTGCGGACCAATTCCTTTGATTTTTTGGAGTTCATCAAAAGGTGCTTCCAGGACACCTCTCAATGTTCGGAATTTGTTCATCGCCTCCCTTGCCTGAAGCTTACAGTCCTTCCTCGGCGTTCCCAAGGTCAAAAGGAGCTCAATAATTTCATAATCCAGAAAGCCGCTGAGTCCGCCTTTTAAGAACTTCTCTCTGAGCCTTCTTCTGTGGCCTTCAGTTCTCTGTCGAATATCGCTATTGCCTCCCATGCTTATACCTTCATCCTGTAAAAGGGAGAATCTAAGAAGAGGACGAAGGATAGAAAAAAAAATTCACATTGAAAGCATGCACCTCTGAGTTTAAAACAGGTGAGAAAAGAGCCTGTCCGCTAACATCCGCATTTTGACCTTATATATGCAAGCATTTCCATTATCATGATAACAGAACTCATTAGAATGGAGACTATTTCTGGATTTTATATCAGAAAAAGGTGTCAATCCTCTTTTGAGGAGAAATACTTGATCTGGTAAAGTCTGTCGACTTCCTTGATCTTGAGCCTTAAAATATAAATGAGTATAAAAATCACCAGCCATATCCATCCGATGAATACAAAAATTCCGGTTGATTCTTTAATATCTTGAGGTGAGGGAATGATCTTTTCATGCTCTTCCTGCTGAGGTATCTCCACCTGTTGCTTCTGAACTTCCTGGGCGAGAGTGAACAGCGGAAGGAAAAAGGCACAGAACAGGATACATAACAGGAAACCGATTATTGATTTCTTCATCAGTGCAAACTCCAGACCGTCATCGCCACAGCAAAGACGATAAAGACATAGGCAATGACCGCGATAACCTTCCCCTTCACCCTGGCCGGTTTGTTATCAATCAGAGGAAGAAAGAAGAAGAAAATGACTCCCAACAGGATCAAAATCACGGCAATGGTGTCCCCGCTGATAAATAAAACGTGGGCAGGGAAAATCTTGAGTAATTGAAACAGGAAGAGAAAGTACCATTCAGGCTTTATCCCTTCAGGAGCAGGAGCCATTAAATCAGCCGCTTTATCCAGAGAAGGTGGTAAAAAAATGGCCACGGTAAAAAGAACTCCCACAAGAATGAGCCAGACAATCATCTCCCGGTAGACAAAGTTTGGCCAGAAGGGAATTTCTTTCACCTTCTCCTTCCTGAGTTCCACAGGTAGAGGTAGGCTCATACCATGTTTCTGGATAAGATAGACATGAACGGCGAGGAGGACAAAGATAAGAACAGGAAGAATACAGACATGAAAGCCAAAAAAACGGGTCAGTGTGTCTCCGGTAACATCATCCCCTCCACGAAGAAATTTTGTCACCCAGGCTCCAACGACGGGGATAGAACGCGGAATGTCTGTTCCCACTTTTGTCGCCGAAAGCGAAAGATCATCCCAGGGAAGGAGGTAGCCCGTAAACCCGAAGCCCAGGGTCACAAAGAGGAGAAAAACTCCACTCATCCAAGTCAGTTCCCTGGGTTTGCGGTAAGCCTTGGTGATCCAGATGCTGAGAAGATGGATAAAGACAATAGCGATCATGAAGAAAGCCGACCAGGTGTGGACAGAACGGATAATCCAGCCTAGTGGAATCTCCGTCATGATCTGGGCTACACTTTGGTTGGCCTCTTCCAGTGTAGGCTTATAATAAAAGACAAGCATGAATCCAGTGATGACCTGAATGGTAAAGAAGAGCAGGATGGCGCTTCCCGTGTAATACCAGATGGAATGTTTGTGCTGGGGGACTGTCTTTTTCCTCAGGAACTGCTCTATGCTTGAGAGGTCAGAACGTGCCTCAAGCCAAGTCCTCCATCCACTTACCAAGTCTTTGATAGTCACTGCAGGTCTTCTCTCTTTATGATCAAGTCCTCACCCTCAATGCTGACGATAAGGCGGCGAAGGGGACGAGGCGGAGGCCCCTGGATGTTTTTCCCTTCCTCATCATACCAACCCTCATGACAGGCGCAGAAGAATTTCCTCTGTTCAGCAAGGTAGCTCACATTGCAATCCAGGTGTGTACAGACCGCGACAAAGGCTGTGTAGGAGCCGTCATCATTCCTTTTCAAGATGCCGGGCTTGCTTCCCCAGGGAAAATTCTTCGCTTCATTGGGGGCCATATCTTTGAATTCTGAGAAAGGTAAAACCACCTGATCCGGTTCTCTTACAGGGGGAAAAATAAACTTCACAATCGGATACATAAGGGAGGCCAATAGAGCGCCCAACCAGCCTCCAAAGAGTCCGTTTAAAAACTGGCGGCGAGTGAAAAGAGAATGTTTAAGCTTCATCGTTTCCATTGGAAGATGCGTCTGATCTTCTCTAAAACAAGCTTTCTCCGTAAAGCCTCGATGCCGTCAGCCGGCCGGACATCCTTGGGACAGACTTCATTGCATTTGAAAACCGTATCACATCCCCAGGCTCCGCTTTCTGTGTTGATCCTTGACCAGCTGGTGAAAGGTCTTTTATCCCTGGGATCTTTGACAAACCGGTAGAGCTTGGCCAGAGCCGCCGGCCCCATGTATCTCTCATCCCTGGAGGCCACCGGGCAGGCACTGTAGCAGCAACCGCACATGATGCAGTTGATGTACTGGTATATCTTATCCATTTCTCTATCCTCAATCCTGAATCCACCTTCTGGCTTCTCGGCTTCTGGAGCAAGATAGGGCTCGATCTTCTGGTAGGCATCAAAAAAAGGCTCCATATCGACCACAAGATCTTTCTGGATCTCCAGGTTGGGCATGGGTTCTATAATCACCAGCGATGATTTCAGTGACTGAAGGATGGTCCGACAGGCCAGATCAAAATTGCCGTTGATGACCATGGCACACGATCCACAGATGGCCTCACGGCAACTGTACCTGAAGGCCAGGGTACAATCCTGCTCATTCCTGATCTCCATCAGAGCCTCCAGGACCGACTTTTTCTCTTCTGTCTCATAGAGAAAATCCTGAAAAAAGGGATGTTTATCCTTCTGGGGATCAAACCTGAGAATCCTGAAAATGTGTTTCATCTCAGTACTTACGCAACTCGGGCTTGTATTTGCTGATGTTGACCTCTCTGTAATTCACCTGAGGCTTTCCATCAACAAGGGCGACCAGAGAATGTTTGAGCCATCCCTTGTCGTCGCGCTTCGTAAAATCATTTCGGTAGTGAGAGCCTCGGGTTTCCTCCCTGTTCAAAGCGCCAAGGGCTATCACTTCGGCCAAATCGAGCATCGAGTCAAACTCGATGACGTTGACTAGCTCCTGGCTATAACGGAGGCATTGACCAGAAATATAGACTTGCTTGTAGTCCTCCCTTAGGGCACGGATACTCTCTAGGGCTTCAGCAAGATCCTTTTCATTCCGGAAAATACCAACTTTCTGGCTCATGATAAGCTTCAGTCTGTTCAGCAGTCGGTGGACCTTTTCTCCTGAACCTTTTCTCCGCCATTCTTCGATTCGCTTCTTAACAGCCACGGCCTCTTCAAGAAGAACACCCTCGTCTCCATCCCTCCCTTGGCTCCCATTGACAAAATTGGAGGCAGACTCTCCTGCAATCTTGCCAAAAACGACTGTTTCCAGGAGGGAGTTTCCTCCAAGTCGGTTGGCTCCATGCACGCTGATACAGGCACATTCTCCAGCAGCGAAGAAGCCTTCTACAACCGCTGCACATTGGGCATTGACATCGATACCACCCATGGAATAATGTTGGGCGGGCTGGATGGGTATGGGCGTATTGATCGGATCAAGCCCGGCAAAATTGATGCAGATCTCCCGGATTCCAGGAAGTCTTTTCTTGATCTTTGCTTCTCCCAGGTGCCTGAGGTCAAGGTAGACATACAGATTCTCGAATCCGTTTCCCTTATTAATCTCTGTTTGGATAGCCCGGGCGACAATATCCCTAGGAGCAAGCTCCATCGCGGAGGGAGCATAGTCTTCCATGAATCTCTTCCCTTTATTGTTGACCAGGTAACCTCCTTCTCCACGAGCTCCTTCGGTGATCAATATATTGTTGTCATAGAGCGATGTGGGATGGAATTGGACAAATTCCATATCTTTTAGAGGAATCCCAGCCCTGTAGGCGATTCCGATGCCACTTCCGTGATTGATATAAGCATTGGTCGTCTTCAAGTAAACCCGTCCGTAGCCTCCAGTGCAAAAAATCACGGCCCGAGCCTTGACCGGCATGACTTCTCCGGAGGCTAAATCATAAACCACCACACCCAGACACCGTCCTTCATTGACAACAAGCCTGGTTACCATCCACTCGTTGAAACATTGAACCTTTTTTCTGACGGACTGCTCAAAAAGTGTGTGGAGAATGACCAATCCCGTTCTATCGGCTGCGTAACAGGTCCGAGGAAACCCAGCACCTCCGAACGGCCTCTGGGCAATGACTCCTCCAGGAAACCGGCTGAAAGGAACCCCTAGGTACTCAAGTTCATAAATGCTTGGTATAGCCTTCTGACACATCAGCTCCGCAGAGTCCTGGTCAGCCAAGTAATCGCTTCCTTTGATGGTGTCGAAGGCGTGCCTCTCCCAGCTGTCATCTTTTCCGTCGGGACTGTTTCCCAAAGCCGCGTTGATCCCCCCTTGAGCGGCCACAGAATGGGAGCGGAGCGGATGGACTTTGGAGATGACAGCAACCTTCAGATTCGGATTGCTGGATAGTGCGGCAGCCAAACCGGCCAATCCTCCTCCCACGACAAGGATGTCCTGACTGATCATTCAGTAGTCCCTGGTAAAGTAAAGAACAAGGAGCGCCGCGCTCAATAAAAAACCCAGAAAAGTAAAGATCCAGAAGAGCTGCTTCTCCTTCCGAACCCCCAAGTCGATGATAACTGTTCTCAAACCATAGAGAGCGTGATAAACAATGGAGATGATCAGGAGCGTGTCCGTGATAGGATCGGTGTGAAGGACAAGAGCCCAATCAGGTTTCTGTTCTTTTGTCATCAGAAAAAAAGAGGTCAAAAATTTAAGGCCCAGGAGGAGGATTAGCAAAAGACCGCTAATCCGGTGGAAGATCCAAACGAACATTGGGTGGTTTCCTTTTTTTTGAGGATATATTAAATTAAACTTAAAAAAGAATGTCAAGAAAAAGGGAGAGGACGTGCTGTTGTCCATGAGAACGCTTGGAAAAAGGTTCTCTCCCCATAAAAAAACTATTTCCCTTGTTCAGGGAGAATATTGTAGATTTTCATCTTGTAACTGAGAATCCTCTCCGTGATTCCCAGGGCTCTAGCTGTCTTGCTTTTCATTCCCCCGCTTTCCAGAAGGACTCTCTTGATTTCTCTCATCTCCAGAGCCTTGACCCGGTCCGTCAACGAAAGCCCCTCTGGAGATACCTCCTCTTCCTTTTTTTCTTTTAGAAAGACGGGCAAATCAGAAGACATGATCATTGTTCCTTCACAAAAAACAACTGCTCTTTCGATGATGTTCTCCAGCTCTCTTATGTTTCCTGGGAAAGAATACCTTATGAGAAAGTTCATAGCTTCGGCGGAAATCTCTTCGATTTTCTTTCTTTCTCTTTGGCTGTACTTTCTTATGAAATAATCGACAAGAGGAGGGATGTCCTCTTTTCTCTCACGAAGAGGAGGGACATGAATACGGATAACATTTAGACGGTAGTAGAGGTCGGGCCTGAATTTCTCTTCCTTTATTAATTTCTCTAGATCTCTGTTGGTGGCGGCTATGATTCTCACATCCGACCTCAAGGGCTGTGAGGAACCCAGCCGATAAAACTCTCTCTCTTGGAGAAAACGCAGGAGTTTAACCTGAAGCTGAAGAGGAAGGTCACCAATTTCATCCAGATAAAGAGTCCCTCCGGAAGCAGCCTCAAACTTTCCGATTTTTCTCTCATAAGCCCCGGTAAAAGAGCCCTTCTCAGCCCCAAAAAGCTCGCTCTCAATCAGGGTTTCAGGAAGAGAAGGTATGTTAACCGCCAGGTAAGAGCCTTCCTTTCTTTTTGAAGAATAATGGATCGTCTTGGCCACAAAATCTTTTCCCGTCCCGGTCTCGCCTGAAATGAGCACAGTGGCATCGCTTTGGGCAGCCTTAGAAACCAGAAGCACAACTCCTTCCATCCTCGAAGAGGAGAAGACAAAGTTTTTGGAACTGAACCTCTCCTCTAGCGAGCTTCGAAGATTGGTTATTTCCTTTCTTAACTTCTGCCGTTCCAGGGCTCTTGATATGACCAAGAGAAATTTCTCGAAATCGATAGGTTTGACGATGTAGTCATAGGCCCCCTTCTTTATAGCTTCAACGGCATTCTCGACATTGCCAAAAGCGGTGACCATGATGGGTGTTATGAGTGGATTCTGTTCTAAAATCTCTTCAATAACATCGAGGCCAGTCTCACTGTCAAGCTTGTAATCAACCACGGCAATATCTACGGGATGGAGAGCGAGAATGTCCAAGCTGTCTTGCCCAGATGCAGCCTCGAAGACAGTATGCCCTTCCTGTTCAAGGTTTTCCTTAATCAACCTTCGCTGAAGGTTGTCATCCTCAACGACCAAAATGTTGGCTTTATCCATCTTAACCTCATGGCAACTGAATAAGGACTGTCGTTCCCTCTCCAGTTTTGGTCTGAACCTCGATCTTTCCTTGGTGGGCCTCGATGATTTTCTTTGTTAGGTAGAGCCCGATTCCCATTCCTTTCTCTTTTCTGGAGAAAAAGGGCTCGAAAATGCGGGCCAGGTCTTCATCGTCTATGCCCTTCCCCCGATCTTCAACGACAATGAAAATCCTCTTCCTCTCTTGCCTGGCCTTGGTCAAAACTTCACCTCCGTTGCTGGCTTCAATCGCATTTTTAAGAAGGTTAGAGAGAGCCTGACTCATAAGCCCCTTATCCGCATCCAGCACAATAGTTGACGATTCTGAATAACGGACTGCGACGCCTCTTTGACTCCATTCCTTCTTCAACGACTCATGCACAGATGCCATCAGTTCGCTTAACAGGAAGGTCTCTTTATTTAATTTGATGGGCTTTAGGGAAGTTGAAAACTGATCGATGATTCTTGAAATCTTCTGCATTTCTTCTTTTCCGAGAGAAACTTCCTCCTTTAGCTCTTCAGGCACTTTTCTCTGAAGCAATTCACAGAGAAGGTATAGACTGTTCAGCGGATTTTTAATCTCATGGGCAACACCGGAAGTGAAAGCGGAAATTTCTCTGTATCTCTCTTTCTCATTTCTTTCTTCATCTGCTTCCTTCTCCTTCTGCAGATAATACCTTTGAAGCTTATAAAAGCCAAAGAAAAAAACGAGGCCGATAACGAAGATAGAGCCAAAGACAAGGACAAAATTTCGCCTCGAATAGGCGATCATTTCCTCCAGATTCTTAAGAGAATAACCGAGATAAAGATAATAGGTTCCTCCCTCTTCAGGGGAGAAAGAGGAGAAAATGTTAAAAATTTTTCCCGCCGGAGAATCGATGACCCACGACTCTTCCTCTTTAATTCTTCGAAGAGAGAGAGGAAGATACCCTTCGAATTGAGAGCTCCAGCTCAGGATGTCCCTGTTCTCATCCAGCAAAGCCATATAATAAATATTGCTTTCTCGAGCATACTTCTCAAAAAAGGAATCTGCCCCCAAATCTTCCCTCAAAAAATGGGCAATATCAGTTTTTAAAATCTCAGCCGTGGCTTGGAGTTGCTCCTGAACGAGTTCCTCTGTCTTATTCCTTATGAAAGCCCTGTTCAAAGATGAGAGGAAGAAAAAAATAAGAACGAGTCCTAAAAAAGGCAGGATGAAGAGGAGAAAAAAGTTTCTTCTTCTCAAAAGCGCTTGCCTTTCCTTTTCTGCCCTGCTTTCATGCCTCCACCTCTCCAGGCAGGAAAACCGTTTCTATCCCTGAGGATAAGAACTTCGCCGCGGTAGAGAATCTGGCGAGCAATGATATTTTGACTCCCCTCGTCATTCGAGTAAATTGAACCCAAGACCTCGATCTCTTCTCCCTTATGAAAATCGTAAGTGAAAAACCTGACCGGGCTGATCTCCACCATGAATTTTTGCTGTGTTTTCTTCTCCTCAAGCACAACTACCAGAAAAGGAGAGCGGTCTCTGTAACGGGGCTGCATGATGATCTCTTGAATAGTCCCCTTGATCTTTCTCTCGGTATCAACGTTGTAAAAATGAAGAGGCTCCTGGGACTTCTGGACAAAGGCGAAGGCCCAGATCCCTAACAAAATGATCAGGAGAAAAAGGCTTAATCCTCTTTTCATTTTCTCTCTCCAAAGAAGAAATTCCATTCTATCCCTGCTGCAAAGAAATTTCCTTTCCAGTCAAAGAAAGGATCATTCGAATT
>Ga0209636_10006956_pt1 | contig 11554 bp, 7 predicted proteins | sample DeeMarSWOR152_54_FD_187464 | JGI IMG/M metagenome (GOLD analysis project Ga0209636, IMG submission 187464) | Marine sediment microbial communities from White Oak River estuary, North Carolina - WOR-1-52-54 (SPAdes) (version 2) | ecosystem: Environmental > Aquatic > Marine > Intertidal zone >... | reverse complement strand
CAGGTGCGGCCCGGAAACGCCAAAGCAGCTTCCCTGTAGCGACTTCAAACGCATACACCCAGCCGTCGCCGGAGCCCACCAGCGCTCGACCCTCCCAGATGGTCGGTGGAATGCGAATCTCGCCGCCGGTGTACGCTTTCCAGCGCTCGCGTCCGGTCTGGCCATCCAGAACTCGAACAACGCCGTCGGAGCCAGCCAGCAAGACATGACGAGCTACGGCCACGGGAGCCGTAGGCCGCACACCTGCCGGAGCAGACAGCTTCGTTTGCCAGAGTGGGTGACCGATCTCAGGGATGATCGCGTGGGTCGTGGCTGTTCGCCGGTTGTTGGCTCTAAACGTGGGCCAGTCGTTGGCGGATGCGGTCAGTATCCTGCTCGGTTCAGTTCCGCCAGGACCCTTCTCGGTCCGGCCGGACTGACGGCTATCGGCAGTGAAGTCGAAACTGCTGGCCGAGCCAACGCAAGTCAAGCCATTGAGCGTGAGCTGGCAGTCGCAAACAAAGGGACACCAATAGAGCAAACCGTTGGCAACTATGACCCCATCGTGACAGGGAGGTCGCATGGGTGAAATCCAGCGGGCCCGATCAGCAGCCAGGTCGAAACGAACCGAGCCGCCCATGGCCCGGAACAAGATGCTGTCCACAGTGCCGGTGGGACGGGTGCAGGCTCGGCGCCCCGTGGGAAGTTCCGCCAGGACCTTTCCGGTCAGCGGGTCGAGCTTTCTGCTGACGTTGTTGCCCCACGGTCCACTGATCGCATACAGGCTGTCGGGGTGGATGATCAACTGGAAATTGTCGTACGGGTCCTGCCAGAGTATCCGGCCGTCCTCGGCGGAAACGGCCAGCAGTTTCTCTATTTGCGGACCGGCGAAGTACAGCGCGCGATCGCTGCACTTCAGATAGACGGTTGTACGCCAATTTGTCTGCCAGCTCTGACGATTGAGGTATTCGCCGAGCGTCTTGAAAAGCTCGGGCGCGTTGTCTTTGGTCTTTCGCCAAAGAACCTCACCGGTCTTGGCGTCGAGGCAGGTCAAATACGTCCCGAACCTAAAGGCAAAGAGCCGCCCGTTTTTCATGCAGACCGCCCGGCTGTCTATCGGCTCATCTTCGTGATAGTGCCACAAGACCTTCTTCGTTCCTGGATCGATGGCCAGCAGGTTACGGCCGAATCCCCAGGGATGTTCGGGCTGATTGTAGCCCCTGGATATGCCGGTCCAGGGCCAGCCGTGAGCCTGGCGCTTCCATCGCATGGTTTCGTCCGGCCGCTCGGCCTGACCGAGCAGGGCGTACAGCACGCCGTCTTCAAGCGCCATCCACTTCCAGAACGTGCCCCCCGCCACATCCAGCGGTGGAACAATCTCGCCTCTTGTCCGGCCCGTCACGACATCGATAAGTTTGCAGGATTTGTCATCGCCAAGATAGAGCGTCTGCGGCGTGGCAATCATCGTGTTGCGGTGGATCATGAGCCCTTCCGGCAGCGGTCGTTTCCAGAGAATCGTGCCGTTGAACCCGTTGAATGCCACCAGCGTGTTTAGGAAAGGCTCCTCACGCTCGTGCCAGGCGACATGACCGAAGGCCTTGAACAGACGGCCTGCCGAGGCGACGGACACCTGCGGCGCAGGACCATACCGCGGATCGGCGAGGAACTGCGTCATGTACGGCGCGCGGGCGAGGCGATCGGCCGAGAGAGGGTTGTTGTCCGCCCCGTGATAAGGATGGCTCCAGTCATCCACGCCGTCCGGGAAGGGCGCCAGAAGTACTTCGCCCGAGCTCAGCAGCGCGCGACCGCCGGGTCGCAAGACGCGCAACGCCTCTGCCTGCGACACCTCACCCCCTGCTTCCGCAGGGGCAAGCTTGCCCCCGTGAAAACGGGGGCGGTTCACGACAATAAGCGCATCTGCCAGATTGTCGGCCAGGTGAATACGGCTCAGGTCGCCGGCGTCGATTTGCAGACGGCTGGCATCGAGCCCGGCCGCCTCGCCGGCCCGGCGCGCCGCCTCGACGTCGTGGCGGTTGGGCAACTGCACGTAGACCAGCAGGTCACTGGCGCCAGCTATCGTCATCGCAAGCTCGCAGCTCGGATCGCCTAACACAACGCATATGCCCCGTTTGCTGCCAAGCTTCTCGAGCAGGCGCTCGGCATTGGCCTGGCCGGCACACGATTGACTCACAAGCGCCCCTACCAGGAACGCAAGACTCAAATGGCTGACAAGACGCTGCTTGTAGATCATGGTAATGCTCCTTAAAAATCACTATGGCAATCAGTAAAATGTAGGCTAACGCAAGAGTCAATAGAAATCTGCTCAGCCGCTCGGAATCCTTGTATAAGAGTCAATAGGCGTCACGCGGGGCGTGCCGCCTTCCAGCCGGCTTTCAGCTTTGCGGCCAATTCCTCGACGATCTTCGCGTACGCGGCACCGTCCGCGACGTTCTCGTTCTCGTCGTGGTTGTGACGGTGATCGTACAGCTCGCGAGCCACCATGTCGGCCAGGTTGTTCCGCTTGCGCCATTCGGTGTAGCGGAACTGATCCGTTCGCATCGTGTAGCCCATGCAGGGGATGCCGTTGATGGTCTTGCGGAACTGGCTGAAGGCCGCGCTCTTCCATGGCCGGGACGGATTGCCGACAAGCGGCATCAGGCTCGTGCCTTCACAGTGCTCGGGAACGGGCAGTCCGCAGGCCTCGGCCAGCGTGGGGTACACATCCACGAACTCCGCCAGGCCGTCCGTGCCGACCCCTGCGTTCGGTTGACCCGGCACACGAAGCAGAAGCGGGGAGTGGGTGCCCCACTCAAGATTGGTGTGCTTGCCCCAGGTTCCGTTCTCGCCGAGATGCCAGCCGTGATCCCCCCAGAGCATCACTACGGTGTTCCGCGCCAGGCCGGTGTTTTCCAGCGTAGTTAGCAGGCGCCCGATCTGAGCGTCGATGTAACTGATGCAGGCAAAATAGGCGTGGATTAATTGCCGCGAGAACTCTTCAGGCCAGTCCTGCTTTCCGGCGGCCTTCTGCCTGGCCGCCAGTTCCCCGGCGTCGCAGTAGGCACCCATCTCACCGGGGAAGGAGTCGACGGCGCCCCTTGGCATGTTCTTGGGATGAAATGGATTGGGCGCGGTCGCAATGTCTTGGCGCTTGTAGAGGTCCCAGTAGCGCTTCGGCGCGATAAACGGCAAGTGGGGCTTTTTGTAGCCGACGGCCATGAAAACCGGCCTGCCAGACTCGGCGAAGGCCGCCAGTTCCTTCACAGCGCGGTCGGTCATGGCTCCATCGAAGTAGGCGTTGTCCGGCACGTCCAGGCACTCGGTCACCGTTCCGCGTGTGTAGCGTCCACGCATCTTTCCCTTCAGCCCCTTCTTGTTCGCCTCCTTTTGGAGCCGAGCCTGCCATTGCTGGGTCTTCGGGTCGAGCCATGCCGGGCCGGACTTGACGTCGATCCATCGGTCCCACGACGCCATGTCATTGAGGCTGCCGTGGTAGACCTTGCCCATACCAACGGCTTCGTAGCCGTGCTTCGTAAAATGCTGCGTCAATGTCACTACATCCGGCAGGGTCTCGCGAAAGTGGGTGACGAGGTCGTAGACTTGCGTCGTGTCGGGCCGGCAGCCGGTCATCAGACTCGTGCGGGACGGGCTGCACGTCGCCACCATGGTGTAGGCACGGCGGAAGATCGTGCCGGTTGCGGCCAGTTGGTCGATGTTGGGGGAGACGATCTGCTCAAACCCGCAACAGCCCAGTTGGCAACGCAGGTCGTCTACCGGAATCATCAGGACATTTAGGCGGTTTCCTTGCCGCCGGGCGGCGGTCGCCCGCAGGAGGGGGGAGGCCCAAAGGGCCGTTGCCGTCCAACTCAGGGTCCTCAGAAAATTACGTCGTGAAGTCACTTCCATAGTACTCTCCTTTCTTTGCGGGGCGTAATCCGTTTTTCCCGTCCCTTTCTCGAGATGACCACAGCCGGGCGGTTCTCACGTCCAACTGCAAGACATTGTATGGATCTAAGGGCTGTATGGCAAGTCAGAGGGTCGGGCCCAACTCGGCCAAGCTGGTTATCGGCAAGTTGCTTGTGGCATTGGCGTTCATATGGTAGATTAGTGCGGCGCCCGGGGCGGTGTGCCCCAGGGGGTTTGGCTTGGACCTATTTGGCAGATATGGCGACCCATACACACAGACAGTACCGGCGGCGTGATTTTCTGGGGCTCCTGGGGCTCGCGGCGGCGAGCCCTGCGCTGAGTTTGTCCGTCGCTCACGGCAGCAAAAACACCACAAGACCGAATGTCGTGCTGATTGTCGCAGACGACTGGGCATATATGGACCTTGGTGTCGCGGGCCATCCGCTGCTCAAGACGCCCTGTCTCGACCGTCTGGCACGAGAGGGCGTGCGTTTCACCCGGGCGTTCACGCCGAATCCGATTTGTACGCCGAGTCGCGCCGCTCTGCTCACCGGTCAGGACTGCTGGACAAACGGCTGCTGGTTCTTCGGCATGCCGATCAGGCAACAATCGAGACACTTTGCCCAGTTGCTGTCGGAAGCTGGCTATGAGACCTTCTACATTGGCAAATGGCACAACGACGGCCTGCCTTCGCAACGGGGCTTCACCGCCGGCAAGTACATCGGTGGGGGCGGCCCCGGAGCTGGCGGCCACCCCAAGCCGATCGTCAAGGATTTCGGCGGGACAAATAGACGACAGATCGAGCGATTCGACTCTGAGTTGTTCACCGATGCAGCGGTCGAGTTTCTCGACTCGCGCCGGCAGGACGACAAGCCGTTTGTGCTGTGTGTCAGCTACATGACGCCGCACGATCCGTGGACTCCGCCGGGCCAATACGCCACAATGTACAGACCACAGGCCATTGGTCTGCCCCCCAATTTCATGCCGCGTCCGATGAACGGCTCAAAGCCGTTCAGATACTATACCGACTGGCACGGAGAGAACCTCCGGGACGAAAAGCAAATGGTGCCCTTCCCCAGGACAGCCGAAGGTGTCCGTGATGTTCGCAGTCGGTACTACGGCACGATTACCCATGACGATGCGCAGATCGGGCGAGTCCTTGACAAGCTCGACGAGAAGCAACTGGCCAAAGATACGATCGTGATCTTCCTCGCAGATCACGGTATCTCTCTCGGCGCCCATGGCATCTCAGGCAAACAGACCATGTATGAAGAGGGTATCCGTTTACCTCTGATTATTCGTTATCCGAGGCTGAAGCGCCGAAGCGCAGAGAACTCCGATCTGGTCAGCCTTATCGACATCTTGCCCACTCTCTGCGAGGCGGCGGGCGTAGCCGTTCCCGAATCGGTCGAGGGCAAGAGCCTGCTGGCTTCATACGAGGGCAAAGGGCGTTGGGACCGGGATCGCATTTTCGCCTCCTTCGTCTCGCCCACGAAGCACCGGCTCAATATCCGCTGTATCCGAACAGAGCGTTACAAGCTGATCCACCAGCTCACAACGGATGAAATCGAGCTGTACGACCTCGAGAAGGATCCGTATGAATTTGATAATCTTGCCGGCCTTGAAAGGTTCAAGAAGCTGCAGAAGCAACTCGCGGCACAGCTTGCCACCTGGCGAGCGAAGGCCGAAGGCCCGGCGCGTCGATAGTCCGTTGGCGAGGGTTCATAAGCGCTGTGGGTTCAGTTTCGAGCTCTTCCGGCTTTGTAACGATAAGCCCATGTCTCGGTGACCCCGCCGTCGAACAGCTCTTGCCTGTCGCGACGAACACAGTTAATCAGCAGGTGAACATTGTCTCCGGGGTCATACCAGAAAGTCGCCCAAGCCCCGGCAGTCTGGCCGACCGGTGCCGGATGTTTCGGCTTCATCTGCTGCCACTTCTGTCTCTGGATGTCCAGTATCCAGGGCAATACAGTCTGGCGGCGTTTGTCAGTCTTTCGGGTGGCCAGGGCAACCACCACCGCGTTCGCCGCATCGTAGGAAAGCGACTGGCAGCGGACCAGGGCCTCAGGTGATTCGATCGGCGTGAGGGTCCGGTTTGGCACATCGAACTTAAAGAAGCCCTTCTTCATGGTGGAAAAGATGTGAGATTTCCACTGCGGCACGTAGACCGAATAGAACTCATTCCACACTAATTCCCGCGGCGTCGGTCCCAATTTCTCCCAACGGCGTTTCTCACGGTCGAAGCGGTACATGCCGGCATCAGCTCCACTGCCGGCGATCAGCACAGGAGCCTCGTAGGCCGGCTCGTACAAGACGTGGTTCTGCGCCCAAGATCCACGTGGCTCGGCCTGGCGGTTTTCGAAACGATTCAGCAGATGTGTCCATTCGCGCCGCTGAGGATCAAATTCCCAGGTGCCGCTGCTGACGAGCACGACGAAGAATCGTTGACGGTTCGGTTGCCAGCAGACCTGCTGATAGGTGTGCTCGGTGTAGGGACGACCCTTCGGTGAAAGGTTCGTAGTGGTCCCACCGCCACCGGTCATTGCCTTCCAGTTGGGGCTCGGCCGCTCTGGCATCTCTGCCTCGGTGGCCTGAATCCACGTGTTGGTACGTGGGTCGTATAGCTCTACATCATTGCCGGGATAGCTGCGATGTGCCCCGCCGAAATACCACAGGAATCCGCCGCCGAAGCACGCCCCCGAGTACATCCGCGCTTTGGCCATACCCACGGGTTTGAGGTTGAGCCACGAGTTGTCCTCCAGGGAGAGCAGCTTCGGATTGTGTGTCAGCTCAGAGGCCGGCAACCAAGTGGAAACTGTGCAGCAGACGGTGGTCAAAAGCGCCAACAACAGACGACGGATATGGCTCATAGGAAGCTCCTTTCGTATCCACACGAGCGTGATCACGGAACTGACCGGCCGCTGGGATGGGTGACCGATACTCCTTCTCGTTTACCATTCACACAGGAACATTATATGGCACTTCTTCGGAAAAGTCGTGTGGCAACTTGCCACTTTGAGCTGAAGAATTATTCTTTTGTTCATCAGCGACAGATCGTTCTTGACAGAGTACCGCAGAAGTGTGGTAAGCTAAGGAAGCACAACGTTATCTATCTCGTCAGTTACCAGGTCAGCCGAGTGGCGGTCCCAAAATGAAGAATTAAATATCGAATATCAAAAATAGCGGCGTTGCCGCGCTGCGGCAACGACTTCTTCAATTTTGCATTTTACATTTTGCTTTTTGATATTTATATCGTTAGTCCACGTATGCCTCGTAATGAAAGGATGGCGTTTTGAGAAAGGTCCAACACGAGCCTGGTCGTACCGGCAATGATCTGGTAAAGGGCTTGCCCAAGTTCTCTGCAATGGCTCCGGAAGTCCTCGCAAGGGAGAAGTCCGAACTGGCAGAGCTCGAAAGCAAAGGTATTCTGCGACGGTGGCGGGGCTATTTTGCCAAGTCAGGGCCGGGCTGGCTGCAAAGCGCCCTGGTGCTGGGAAGCGGCAGTGCTATGGCTTCACTGTTCGCAGGTGCCTTCCTTCAATATAGACTGCTTTGGGTTCAGCCGCTTGCGATGGTGCTGGGAATCATCATGTTCCGGGCCATGTCGTATCAGACCCTGTCCACCGGCATGCGCCCTTTTTATGCGATGAAACGCTATATACATCCGGGCGTGGCGTGGGCCTGGGCAATAGGGGCGTTGCTGGCGACTGTGGTCTGGCACCTACCGCAGTACGCCCTGGCGGCCGGCATGACCGAAGACATGATCAAAGCAGTAACTGGGTGGGCACCGGCATCCCTTGCCGTGCGGACTCTGGCGCGGCTCGGAATCGGTCTGGCAGTCCTGACAATATCCACGGCTGTTGTATGGACCTACAGCAGCGGGCATCGGGGTATCAGACTCTACGAGCGCATCCTCAAAGGTCTGGTCTGGATGATCATTCTCGCATTTCTGGTCGTCATCGTACGTAGAGCCATTGACGGCGGCATGCAATGGGCAAAGCTGTTCAAAGGATTCGTGCCGCTGTACGTTCCAACGGACGTGCGGGGCGTCTCCATTGTCATGGCGGCATTCAGTGCGGCTACGGGCATTAACGCAACATTCCTTTTTCCGTACACTTTGCTTGCACGAGGTTGGGGTAGAGAACATCGAGGCCTGTCCGGATTTGACTTGATCACCGGTATGCTGCTGCCGTTTTGCGTGGCAACCTCTCTGATGGTCATCGCCACCGGCTGTACGATCTATGACCCGCAGCAATTTGCCTCCGGCTCGACGCGACTGTCTCCCGTCGAAGCTGCTGCGATGCTCGAATCCGCGGGACTGAATATGTTCTTCTCGCGAATCGTCTTTGGATTGGGAATCGTGGCGATGGCGCTTAGCTCCATTACGATGCATATGCTCATCTGCGGTTTTGCCGTATGTGAGATATTTGGTGTCGAGCCGGGCAGTTGGCGTTACAGGCTTGCCTGTCTGATTCCGGCTCCGGGCATGGCCGGCGTGGTGCTCTGGGAATATGTGGGGCCCTGGATTGCAATACCTACCTCGGCGATTTGCGGACTCATGCTCCCCATTGCCTTTATCGCCTTTTTCATTCTCAACAACAGAACAGCGTATCTTGGCAAAGATAAACCACGTGGTATGAAAGCCGTAGCCTGGAACATCGCCATGCTTGTTTCGATCGGTGCTACTATGGCCAGCATAGTCTATTATCTCGTTTCGCTGGTGTGATCTGCCGCCACGGTTCGGCCTGCCACTGAGGCCTCCCGGAGCCGCACAAGATCAAGCCCTGTGTGCAGTCGTGCACTATCCTTTCTCCGGACCCGAACTGGCCCATAATGCACTCATGTTGTCATCAACTTTCTCGCCGCGGTACATTCTCGTGAAGCACCGCTGAACTTTCAGTCCGAGTGACTCAACGAACCTCACGGCCTCGACATTCCCGGCGGGTACATCAACGTACACTGCCTTGCCTCGGCAGCGGCCCAACACATCAGACAAAAGAGCCGGACCGGCATCGATGGCGGCCACACACGGGCCTACCTGGATGGCCTTTGCTCCGGGACGCATCGTCGCATAGCCTTCAATTGCGTTATGACGGCGCAGTATGCGTACATCCTGAGGAAACTCATCAAATAACTCAATGAGCATTTTCTCCCGGTCTGTACAGGTCATCTTCTTGTCGAATTCGACTATATCCGGATAGGCCCCTGGGGTTGTTTCGGCTACCATCGACGGCGTTTCGCAGGATGAAGCAATGCCCTCGTACCGGGCCAGTTCATATTCCGCCGCAAAGCCCAGTTTTTCATACACAGGCCGGCCCGCCGGCGTGGCATCGAGACGGATGGTCGGCACGCAGCGGTCTTCCAGATAGTCAAGGGCATGTCTGGTCAGTTGTGTCCCGATGCCCTGACCGCGGGCGTCTATATCGACCAGGACCATCGCTATCCAGGCGACCTGCCCGAGGACACACGTGGTCGTCGTTCCCGCCGCACACCCATCCAGCTCTGCAACGAAGCAACCCTCTGGCTCGAAGTGCATGAACCGCCGCCAGTCCGCTCTGGTCTGATTCCATCCGGCCTGCTGCGACAACGTTAGACCAAGCGCTATGTCATCGATCACCATCGTTCTGACGTGAACAGTCTTCATGAATCCAAATCAGCCGCCTACCGCGACGTCTGCTGCGCCCGCAGCTTCGGCGCACAGGAAATCGCATCTTCGCGTTCTCTGGTCTTTCATAGCGAACGTACGATCATAGCAACAATTTTTGAAATATCAAGCCTTGGTGAATTGACTCATACGGGAAATTCAGGTACAAAAGTATCTTTAGAAAATGTTTTTGACTTCTGGCAAGGATTCTACAGCAGTAGATGGTCCGACCGATTTTGTGCGGAGCGCTGATGTGGCCCGGGATGTCCGGGATTCTCGCACGCTCTCTCGCCATTTAGGAGGCAAAATGATGCAGCGCATCGCTTGCTCGATCACCGCCGTTGTGGCTTGTTGGGCCGTTGTGTCGCTGGCTGACACTGACCAACTGGAATTCAATGGCTGGCGGCCCTTCGCGCCCCGCGATGAGATCCGCCCTGACTTCGCTGTCAACCGCGGCGGCGGGCCCGATGGACGAGGTAGTCTCGTGATCAAGCACGACCATCGGGAAGGTCTCGATGGGGCGTGGGGCAAAACCTTCGAGGTCGAGGGAGGCGGCCACTACCGCATCAGTGCGCATTGTCGCACAACCGACCTCGCCAATCCCCGGCATCACACGTACGCCGAGTTGCTCTTTCATGACGCAGAGGGCAATCTCGTTCTCAACCGCCGCACCAATGTGCAATCCCGGCCGTTCTACGCATCTGAGGCGCCGGTGGATCACGCCGGCTGGACGAAGCTCACCGGTATCTACCGTGCCCCGGCTGATGCGTCCCGCGCAACGATCAGGCTCCACCTGCGCTGGGAGCCCGGCGGGCAGGTCGAATGGGGCAATGTGTCACTGCTCAAGAGCGGGCCGCGCCCGCCGCGCAAAGTCCACCTTGCCGCCGCCAACTACCGTCCTCGTGGGGGCAACAGCGCGCTGGATAACTGCCGTCAACTGCAATCGTGTGTCGCCGAGGCCGCCAAACAGCGTGCCGACCTCGTCGTACTTGGCGAGTGTATCACCTCTGTAGGCAATGGTCTGTCGCATGTCGAGGCGGCCGAGCTCGTCCCAGGGCCCTCCACCGAATACCTGGCAAAGCTGGCCAAAGAACACACGCTCTATATCGTGACCACCCTCTACGAACGCGTGGGTCACTTGATCTACAACACCGCCGTCCTTCTGAGCCCTGAGGGCGAGCTTGTTGGCAAGTACCGCAAAGTTTGCCCCGCTCGCGACGAGTACCGCAAGGGCATTGCCCCAGGCCGTCGGTTCCCAGTCTTCGACACCCGTATCGGCAAGATCGGCATGATGATCTGCTTTGACGTGCACATGCCGGAGGTTGCCCGAGGTCTGGCCGCCAACGGCGCCGAGATCATCGCCATGCCCATTATGGGAGGGCATCCCGCGCTGGCCCGCGCGCGGGCCATCGAGAATCAAATCTACCTTGTCACCTCACCCTACAATGTCAACGACGATTGGATGCAGACCGGCGTTTGGGGTCTCAGCGGCGAGCTGCTCGTCCGCGCCGCCAAGAAGGACAGCGTTGTGGTCGCCGAGGTCGATCTATCAGAGCAGCATTTTTGGCGTGCGAATATGGGTGATTTCAAGAGTCGCCTGCGACATGAGCGCCCCGCTGTTGAGTTGCCGAAATGACTGTGTGCCGCCCTCGTTTCGCCGTTTTCCGGTCTTCCTATTGCGACAACGGCCCGCTACTGCTGTGCGTGGCGGCCCAATGCGTGCCACGCTTTGCGCAGTCTGCTACACTGCTTTAGGGTCGAGACTATTTCGGCGACGGTACACCGAGGCCGGACCAAAGCTTTATTCTGGAATCTCAGCGCGGTGGTTTTGATCCTGGCTACTTTGAAAGGTATCGTTTATCATATGCTACCGCAAGCCCTGGAGACTGCGAGCGATTTGACTAATCCCGGGTGAATGGGTCGAGCCATCGGTCAATGGAGAAGAAGATGACTTGCTTTAAGACGCTTATGGCGATGCTGGTGTTGATATTGTGTCTTTCGATAGATTTAGATGCAGTTGAGGGGGAG
>Ga0209636_10006955_pt1 | contig 11554 bp, 9 predicted proteins | sample DeeMarSWOR152_54_FD_187464 | JGI IMG/M metagenome (GOLD analysis project Ga0209636, IMG submission 187464) | Marine sediment microbial communities from White Oak River estuary, North Carolina - WOR-1-52-54 (SPAdes) (version 2) | ecosystem: Environmental > Aquatic > Marine > Intertidal zone >... | reverse complement strand
AAGACTCCTCGAAGGCCAAGTGCAGTTCAACAAAGTTACCTTTGACCATAAAATTCATTTTGACGATCTTAAAAGAGGAAAACAGCTTCAATGCACAAGCTGCCATTCCCAGATCGTCCAAGGAGAACACATCACCGTCACCGAGAGCTCTTGCTTCATCTGCCATTTCAAGAAAAGCGAGCATTATCCTCAAATCGATGACTGCAATCATTGTCATACAAAAGAAGCCCTAACCGGTGGACGATCTCCACGGTATAACCACACAGTGGTGTTCGATAATGGCTTTACATGTGACAAATGCCACAGCAACACCATACAAGGGGACGGAGAAGTACCCAGAGAGAACTGTTATAAATGCCACTGGGAGCAGGACAGACTTGAAAAATTCGACGATACGGATCTAATGCATGCCCAGCATATCTATGAGAGTAAAATCGAATGCAATCAATGCCACATGGAAATCCAGCACAAAATTATGAAGGACATAGAAACCATCGCAGACTGCAGGTCCTGCCACACAGATTTTCACAGAGCTCAGAAAATCCTGTACACTGGAGAGGGAGGTAAGGGAATTGCCCATCCCATGCCGAACATCATGTTAGAAAAGGGGTTGAGCTGTAAAGGCTGCCACATCTTCCACGAGGAAAAGGATGGGCGATTAATCGAGAGTTCCACCTATTATTCTGAGGCTGAGGCCTGTGAATCCTGTCACGGGCGAGGCTTTTCCCGAATTCTCAAGGATTGGGAAATCTCAACGACAAAAAAGTTAAGTCAAATCAAATCCATCTACAGTCAGGTCAAAAGAGAAATCAATGGTACAAAACACAGCGACCTGACCAAAGCCAAGAATCTGCTCGAAGAAGCGCTTTTCAACATCGAGATCGTCGAAAAAGGGAAGAGCGTACATAATGTCTCTTTTTCACAGGAGCTTCTTGTGGCTTCTTACAACAAAATGCTGCAGGCTCTTAAGACTGTCGAATCTTCATACAAGCCCCAATCCTTCCAAGTGGCTTCCAGTGAAATTCCGACCCAATGCTCCAATTGTCATGCCGGGATCGAAGAGATCAGAACTGAAATCTTTGGCCTGGACTTCCCGCATAAAAGTCACTTACTCGAGCAAAAAATCGACTGTGCAACATGCCATTCTAACATCCGCAAACATGGCGAGTTCATTGCTACAAAACAAAGCTGTGTAACATGCCATCACAAAGACACGGGGAAAGATTGCAGTTCCTGCCATCGGCTACAGACAAACTTCTATCAGGGCGGAAAATTGAATGGTCAGGAAATACCTAAAGATATCATGGCCGAAGCTGAGGTGGAATGTTTGGACTGTCATCTTGGAGACAATAAGCAGATCTACCGTTCTGATAAAAGTAAATGTGCAGAATGTCATGATGAGGATTACTCGGACATGTACTCAGAATGGCAAAGTTCTGTAAAAAATCTCGTTCAATCATTATCTCTTTCTTTGGCAGATAAGAGGAAACAACGGTTGTCTGAGCAAGAACGGAGCACTTTACGTGAAATTGAAGAATTCGTTCAAAAAATCACAACAGACGGGAGCCAAGGAATCCACAACTACATGTTCATGGAAGAGATGTTGACAAACCTTTATAAAAGGATAAAATCTGAAAGCACGGTCAATTAATGAAGAGAAAATCTTTCATTAATCTCTTTTTAGGAGGAAGCCTGGTCGGTGCCATCGCATCCTTACTTTATCCTGTCATTCGTTACTTGATCCCTCCCCAGCAGAGTGCGACCGATGTAAAAAGCATAGCCGCTGCAAAAAATGGCGAGCTCGCTCCCAACACATCCAAGCTCTTTAAATTCGGATCCACTCCCGGAATACTTGTCAATACGATGGAAGGAGAATTGCGCGCATTTGTAGCCATTTGTACGCATCTCACGTGCACGGTTGTTTATGAAGCCGACTCGGAAATCCTCTTCTGTCCCTGCCACAACGGGAGATTCGATACAAACGGCAATGTCATCTCTGGCCCTCCTCCAGCCCCACTGGAGGCACTGGATGTAAAAATTGTAGGGGAAGACATCATCGTATCCAGAAAAGCATAAATGAAGAATCTGTTCCAAAAACTGTTTGTTTACTTCGATTCTCGATTGATGCTTTCATCAATCGGGGAGCTGGCAAAGAAAAAAAAGGTGCCCGAGCACAAGCACTCCTTCTGGTACTACTTCGGAGGCATCTGCCTGTTTCTTTTTTTCATCCAAGTCATAACAGGAGTGCTGCTCCTTCTGTACTATAAACCCACCATGGATTCCGCGTACGAGAGCATTCAGTTTATCATGAGTCAAGTCAAGTTTGGCTGGCTGATCCGTTCTGTTCACTCATGGACAGCGAACATTCTCATCGGTGTCATATTCATTCATATGTTCAGTGCTTTTTTTATGAAAGCTTACCGGCCACCGCGTGATTTAACCTGGATAACAGGATTCTTCCTCCTCCTCATCTTTATGGCTTTCGGATTCAGCGGATATCTCTTGCCCTGGAATGAACTTTCCTTCTTCGCTACCCGTGTAGGGACGGATATCACTGGAACCCTGCCTCTGATCGGAAAAGCTATCAAGAGCTTTGTCCTAGGCGGGCCGGATGTATCGGGAGCGACAATCACCCGATTTTTCTGGCTCCATGTCGCCATACTTCCTTTATTCACAGTCATATTGCTTGGAGTGCACATCTTGCTGGTTCAGATATTGGGAATGAGCAAACCTATTGGTTTATCCGAAAAAAAAGTAAAAGAAGTTCCTTTCTTCCCCAACTTTATTTTAAAGGATGCTCTCGGATGGATGCTCATTCTTACTCTCATCGGAGTTTTATGTGTCTTCTTTCCTTGGGAACTGGGAAAGAAAGCGGACATTTTCGCCACAACCCCCCTGGGCATAAAACCAGAATGGTACTTCACATTCATGTTTACCACACTCAAGATTGTTCCCGCACACGTCCTTTTTCTGGAAGGCGAGATATTGGCCATTTTTGGCTTCATGATCGGAGGCCTCATCTGGATGCTGGTCCCCTACCTGGATCGCAGATCGGGAAAGGAGATAAAGAGCCCTGGATTTTCCCTGTTTGGACTTATCATCCTTTTGTACATCGTTGTCATGACAGCTTTAACCTATTTGCATCCTAACCTTTAGTCAAATGAAAAAAAGGTATAAAAAAAATATTTTATTCGAACTGTGTGTCTACCTGTCATTTATCTTTATTCTTCATCCAAATGCTCTGGCAGATGGTTGTGTCGATTGCCATAGAGAAATGGATGAAGGACTCAAAGCTCCAGCAGAAGCCTTTCAGATGGATGTTCACCAAAAATATGGCTTAAGCTGCACAACCTGCCATGGAGGAGACCCCGGACAAGAAGACATCGATTTGGCTAAAGATGATTCTTTCAAGGGCGCACCTCTGAGAAAAGACATCCCTAAATTTTGCGGCTCCTGTCATTCTGATAGCCTTTACATGCGGAGATATAATCCTAACCTTAGAGTCGATCAACTCGAATTGTACTGGACAAGTCAACACGGGCAACTTCTAAGCAAAGGAGATACAAAAGTCGCAGTTTGTACAGACTGTCATGGCGCACACGGGATCCTTGAATCCTCCCATCCAAAATCTTTATCCTTTCCCTGGAATATTCCTGACATGTGTGGGAAGTGTCATTCGGATAAAGAATATATGAAGGGATATAGCATTTCTGTAACACAGATAGAAGACTACAAACAGAGTGTCCATGCCCATGCCCTGTTTGAAAAGAAAGATCTTTCTGCTCCTGTATGCAATGACTGTCATGGAAATCATGGAGCCATACCTCCAGAAGTATCATCTATTGCGTTTGTTTGCCGCCAGTGCCATCCCAGTGCAGGCGAGCTCTTCTCGGAAAGCCCTCACAAAGCGGCTTATGATGAACTCGAGATTTCCGAATGTGAAGCGTGCCATGGAAACCATAAAATCCTCCCTCCATCAGATGAGATGCTCGGAACAGGAGAAGGAGCGGTCTGTATTGAGTGCCATGACTCCGATTCCGAAGCCTATGCGGTGGCGGCTACGATCAAACAAAAATTGGATAGTTTTAAATCAAAAATGCAGGATGCTGAGGATAAACTGGAAAGAGCTGATAGGCAGGGAGTGGAAGTCAGCGAGGTGAAATTCCGATTACAAGAAGCTCACACCATACTCATCCAGGTCAGAAACCTGACACACAGTTTCTCGCTCGATAGAATCGAAGAGAAAATCGAAGAAGGTCAAGGAGTCATCGAAGAAGTGGCTGAAGCTGGCGAGGCAGCCTTGAGAGAAGCTAAGTTCCGAAAAAGGGGTTTGATCGTCGCAACCTTATTCATCTTTCTCCTTGCTCTGGCACTGCTGCTCAAGATAAGGCAGATCGAGAAACAATCTCCTCAATAACATCATCAGGCGAATCACAAATCCCGGCTCAAGGCATCACATCTCAATGAAAAGAGCCGAGAGAAGAGGATGAATAAACGATAAAATTTTCTTCTCTGATCTTTCTAAGCCTATTAATTTTATTGTTTTTATAGATATTCTATTGACAGATCGATGTTAACTATCTATGATTAATAGCTAATTATAAAATTCATCGCACAGATTGGAGGATAAAATGAAAAAAGCGCTTCTTTTGATTGTTGTTGTTATCGGCATCGTATTCATTTCAAGACTATTCAGTCAGGAATTTACTTACGTTGGTGCAGACAAGTGTAAAATCTGCCACAAAACAGCTAAACAGGGCGAACAGTATCCCAAATGGGAGGCAAGAAAGCACTCAAAATCGTTTCAAGCCTTGGCAACTGACCAAGCCAAAGAAATCGCTCAGCAAGCTGGCATTGAAAATCCCGCAGAGAGCGCGAAATGTTTGATATGTCATGGTCCTCTTTTTGAAAAAGCACCCGAACTCAAGGAAGAGGGGGTGACTTGTGAGGTCTGTCATGGGCCGGGTAGCGATTACAAAAAATTGAGCATTATGAAAAACAGAGAAGAATCAGCGAAAAATGGGCTGATCCTGTATGGTTCTCCGGAGGAAATCAAGAAGCAGTGTTTGACTTGCCACGCGAATGCCCATGACAAGCCTTTTGACTTTTCTACAGCTTGGGAAAAAGTCAAGCACCCCAAACCAGAAGGCGAATAAAAACCCAAATCTCTATACGCTCAATCCTTAATTAATCCTCAGGTTTTGCTTCAGGATGCTCATGTCTAAACATATCTTTTGGCATTTTTCCTGTGAGCCAAGAGGGATTCATCGGATAAACTTGGGGGCTGAAAACTGTGGAATAGAGATGCCATATGGCGACAGCCAGCGAAGCTAAAATCGCCTCATAATAATGCACCACTAAGGCCACATCAAGCATTCCTTTGGGGAGAAAGTGGATAAAAAAGTTATCGAACCAGAGGAGAATACCTGTGATGATCATCACGAGTGTACCCCAAATGAGGGCCCAATACTCGGCCTTTTCTATATAGCTGAACCTTTTGAAGCTAGGGGTCTTTTTTGACAAACCCAGATTGAATAAGATTCGCTGAACAAAATCCTTGAAATCATAGAACTTGGGGAGCATATCCTTGAGAAAGCCCCTCCCTCTTCGAGTGACAAGATAGATGAGGTGCCAGAGAGTGACGAAAATCAGGATCACCGCCGCCACACGATGGATCGTTCCTCTCAGTTCAAACCCTCCTTCCCAGCCGAAAAAGAGCTTTGTAATCCAGGCCTCGTCAAACCTCAGAGCAAATCCGGTGATAACGAGTACGATGAAACTCACCATCAAAAAGGTATGCTGCCAGAGTTCGCCGATGCGCATCCTTCTGACCTGAGGTCTTTTGGTCACCAAAACGATCTGCCTGACCAAGTCTATCAGCCAATGTAAGGTCATCAATCCTATGATGACAATGATAGCCACGATGTAGATAGTCTTGACAATACTGGCTGCCGCGGTCTGAAGGCCTCCATCTCCAACTCCATGGATGGGCGTTGAAGCTAGCGCTGCCGAAATGCCTGGATGACAGTCTCCGCAGGTGCTCCTGAGGTTATCAGGATGAATGGAAGATTGCGGATCGGAGCTGGGAAGAATCTTGTGAACTCCATGGCAGGAGGCACAATTCGCGACACGGGGATCGCCAGCTTTTGTCTTCAAGCCGTGATAACTGTCAATGAATGTGGTCAATCGTCCTGTGGACAATCCGTACTTCTCGGTCAGAGTTATGGACTCGTGACAGGGTGAGCAGGTAGCTTCAGCTACTCTTGCCTTGGAGACTGGAGAACGGGGGTCGTTTGGAGAGATGATCCCATGTTCGCCGTGGCAGTTCGTGCAGACTGGCGAATCAGTTTCCCCTCGTTCTACGAGCTGTCCATGGATCCCTTCCCGGAATTCTGTCTTGACGCCTTCGTGGCATTTCCCACATGTGCTGGGTATGTTGAAATGGTTGATGGTTGAATCAGGGTCACCGGGAGACAGAATCCTGTGTGCTGTCCCTCCTGTCGAATGGCAGTCGTTACAGGTGGCAGCGACGTCGACTCCAGATTCTGTTGCCATGCCGTGTACGCTGTTTTTATAAACCTCGATAGGATGCTGGATTAAAATCTGATATTTTTGTGTGAGATTGATATCCTCATGACATTTCGCACATGTATCAGGTACCTGGGAGGGGTGCGTCCTGGAATGCTTCACAGATGAGGGCAAAATATCATGATCCCCATGACAGTCTGCACAGGTAGGAATATCCCTGCATTCATCTGCACTCATCCGGCCATGAAATCCATATTGCTCTTGAGCCTCTTCATGGCAGTTTCCGCAGCCTTCACACGCAACAACGAACTGGGAGTCCTCTTTATGTGGGATGGTATCTTTATCTATGTGGCAGTCCAGACATTCAAATCCATCATGGATAGAATGAGAGAGGTCTTCAGTGATAACCGTGTCATGCTTGCCTTTTTCGTGGCATTCAATACAAGCGCTGCTGTCAATCTTTTCGTATTCCTCTTTTGTTTCTTGAGTCAGTGCAAAGGAAAAGACAAAAACACAGGCAGTCATTCCAAAGAGAATTTTCAAAACTTTGTTATTCTTTGTAAAAGAGTGCAACATATTCTTTCTCCTCTCTCCATCATACTTTGGCTTTTTCCAAGCCGTTAAAAAATGCCGGCCAAAAGGGATCTTGATCTGGTATCGACAACGGGGCTATTGTTCCATCCCTTCTCTTTATTGTCCTTGCGCCAGTTTTTTCTAAAACTCTGCCGATGACAGAAGCTCGGATACCAGACTTTTTCAATCTATTTAGAATCTCACCAGAATATCCTGATTTTGAGCTTATGAGCAGGGATCCCTCGGCAATAGCCGCAAGTGGATCTAAGTCGAAAGCCTCGCATACCATCCTCACTTCAGCAGGATAAATGAACAATGATTCGTCGACCTCCATGCCGACCTTGCTGGCATTGGCCATTTCAAAGAGGCCGCCAATCACTCCCCCCTCTGTGGCATCGTGCATGGCCGTAACGCCCCCTGCCTCCATGGCTATCAGGGCATCTTTGACAACCGTCATCTGTTTTGAGAGGGATTTGGCTTTAGTTACCAGAGCGATTGGATAATCCCGCAGAAGCTCTTTCTCTCGCAACACTGAAAGGATGGCAGCCGTCTCGATAGCAGGCCCTTTGGTTAAAAGAATATCGTCACCTGAACAGGCTCCTGCTGGCGTCACATATTGGTCCCTACCAGCTAGGGCAAAAACCGTAATCCCTCCTATTGTGGGAGCGGCAAATCCGGGATAATAGCCGGTGTGTCCTCCAACAATGGCAATTTCCAAGTCTACGGCCGTTTTATGGATAGAATCGATGATGATCCGGAAATCTTTATCCGATGTTTCAGGAGGCATGAGCAAAGTATAGGTCATATATCTTGGCTTGACTCCCATAACAGCTACATCACTGGCTCCTATATGGACGGTAAACCAGCCAAACATATCAAGAGGAAGACCAGGAATGGTGAATATGGGATCCTCGGCGACAACCAACACCCTATCATTCCCAATATCGATGACACCGGCATCCACACCGGTTAATGGCGGAACGAGGATAGATCTATCTTTTTTGCCCAGACGCCTGAGAAGAAACTTGTTGAATGTGTTGAAGTCGATCTTTCCGGTCTTTTTCGATGTATGTTCGGCCTTCGTCATGTTTAAGGATTCTCTGTTCTTCTTTTTAAGATCCATTCATATACTTTCAACAAAATGAATTGTATATTAACTTAATATTTTCTATCTAATTTATTTAAATTGTCAATTTTTGTCAATTTACTAAGAGAAAAAGTAAGACGTCATCCTTTTAACAGTCGTTCCCTAATTATCTATCAAAACTTCGCAGGCAAATAGTATCTGCTCCAGGCGAACTCATTCAGCTCTTCCCCTTCAAAATAAGCGTCTTGGCTATAGGACATGGAGCAAAAATTTTTGTCAATAAAAATTATATCCTTAATATTTTTCTCACCAACTTATTGAATCTCCCTTTAATTCTACTTATACTATATATATGATATAAATTAATGCCACACCTGCACTTAACCTCGAAGTTTAAGTGAAGAAATTTGTGATGAGAACAATCCTTATATTTCGGGAATTCATCCAGATTATCATTTTTTAAGCATGATGCAAAAGAAGTCGTTAAAGAAGCTTGAAGAGAAAAAAGGTGAATAGACATGCATGGACTTGAATTACTGTGGAGAAGAGGAAAAGATTTTCTTGGGGTAGATATTCCCTTGATAGCAGGGGCCATGACCTGGATCTCGGACAGCCATTTCGTCTCTGCGGCCTCAAACGAAGGGATTTTTGGATGTCTCGCTGCAGGGAATATGGATCCCTCTTTCCTGGATGATGAAATTAAAAAAACTCGACAGCTCACGGATAAGCCCTTTGGAGTAAACCTTATTACTATTGCTCCCAATTATAAAGAACACCTCACTGTCTCCACCGAAAATAACGTTCCTTTCATCGTTTTTGCCGGAAGCTTTCCGAGGCAACGAGAGGTGGAAAGGGCAAAAGACAGCGGAGCTAAAATCCTGAGCTTCGCATCGACAGCGTCTATAGCAAAACGTCTTATCAACACAGGTGTGGATGCCCTCATCCTCGAAGGAAGTGAGGCGGGAGGACACGTGGGGCATGTTTCATTGGCAATTCTCCTGCAGCAAGTCCTTTTCAAAATAGATGAAGTCCCTATTTTTGTCGCCGGGGGCATTGTCACCGGAACATTTATCACCCACCTTCTCTTGATGGGAGCAGCAGGAGTTCAGCTGGGAACCTTTTTTGTAATGACCGAGGAATGCCGTGCTCACCCTAAATTCAAACAAGCCTTTATTCGAGCGAGAGCTCGCGATGCAGTAGCCACTCCCCAAATAGGTTCTGAGCTCAAGGTAGTCTCTGTTCGAGCCTTGAGAAATAAGGCACTCGATGACTTCACTAAGCTTCAGATCAGACTTCTCGAGAAAAGAAAAAGCGGAGAGATATCCCATGAAGAGGCTCAATATCAGGTTGAGGAATTTTGGGTAGGCGCTCTGCGCAGAGCAATCCAGGAAGGTGACATTGATTTTGGCTCATTGATGGCAGGACAGGGAGTGGGTCTCGTCAATCAGGTTCTCCCCCTCAAACATGCCATAAAAAAATTGATCCTAGAAGCAGAAGAGGCCCTAGAAAAAATCAAAGGAAAATGTCAGGCCATATGATATATAGCTACAAAATTTTCAAATGGATGGAATCATAAAAAATACGATAAACAGGAGATAAAATGATCATCGCTTCACTCGCCATATTCCCAACAAGCGAAGGAGTATCGGTCAGCAAGTATGTCAAAGAAGCCATAAGGGTGATTGAGAGCTCAGGCCTCAAAAGCGTTACTGGTGGCATGAACACTGCGATTGAAGCTCCAGATCTGGCTACTCTCTTTAAAGTCATCGAGAAAGCTCATCAAGCTATAGCAGATATGGGAGTCCGGCGCATCCATATCGATCTTAACGTTGACCATCGACTGGATGCAGACGCCACCATCAACTCCAAGCTCAAAGCTATCGACAAAGCCTAGTCTTCCCTGGTTCTTTTTTATTCATCCTCCAGAGAGTTGACCGAGAAATTACGGTTTCACCCCATCCGCCAAAGAGGACGTGTGAGACATGTAGGCCCCCCGGCTCCTTTCCTGGAAATCTCATCACCCTTATATTCCCAGACTTCGGCACCTTCCTGTTCCAGCCTTTTCCTGGTCTCGGGATTGCCAGAGAGGACGATGCATTTTCGAGGAGCAACTGTCAACACATTGCATCCCATGGTCTCAAATTCTTCATCAGAAACCTCGATCATCTTGATCCCCCGGCGGGCTAGCCATTCTCGGAAACTGACTGGCATCAATCGAGAATAGACCACAGCCAGATCATGATCCACAGGGCTGAGGATGGACATCAGGTGCAGGACATCATCGGGTCCCTGCCAGTGAGGCAGCGGCACGACCTGGAACTCAGAAATGAATCCCTTAATCAGTTCATAAAACTGGCGAATGCCTTCTCTGTTAGTTCGGTAGCCCTCTGCTACAGCTAAGGTATCTTTATTAAAAAGAACGACATCCCCTCCCTCGAGGCTTCCTTCCCTGGTTATGAAACCAAGAATTGGGATACCCAGTCCAGATAAAAATTCAGCCATAGCTTCAGGTTCACTCTTGCGCTGCTCTTTTCCCATGTTGCACACGACAGCGCCCTCTGGAGTCATGATCACAGGATCATGGACATAGATCGAATCCAGCCCCGTTCGATCATTGCGAGGTAGATAATGGATCTCTTGTATATGTTTCTCCAACAGCTCGACGAAGCCAGCATACTCTTCGACAGCATGACTAAAATCTGGAGGGCTCAGATAATTGAGGTCGATCCAGTGCTTTTCGATAACACCATCACTGATGAAAGCCTCGCTTGGGTGTTTCAAGAGCAGCTGTTTTATCGAACCTACTTCAGACTGACAACCAAATTTCATACTCAAAACCTTTCATGGCGTATTATAAAAACAAATCCAGAAATTTCACAAGTGAGCGAGCCTTTCTTGTTGACACCCAGAACACTTGATCTATAAAATAGAGAACCTTTTGTTCATCATCGAATCGAACATCAAAAATAAGGAGCACATACGATAAAGAAAGAATTGCTTCCCGGCTGGATATTGATGCTTGGTGTGGGCACAATTTCCATGCTCCTATCCAACCTGGTAGTCATAGGAGGAAAACATCCCATCGAAGCAGCTGTCATCGCCATCTTGATCGGGATCCTTATCAGGAATTCCGGTATCCTGCCAAAAATCTTTCTTCCAGGCATTCAAGCCTTTGAAAAAATTCTGATACTGGGCATTGTCTTGATCGGTGCTTCTCTGAATTTTCGTACTATCGGGTCTCAGGGCATAAACATGCTGGTCATCATACTTACAACAATGCTTATCAGCTTTTTCGCCATCACCTTTCTCGGCAAAATCTTCAACCTTCCCACAGCCTTGGCTATCCTTCTCTCGGTAGGGACGACC
>Ga0209636_10006954_pt1 | contig 11555 bp, 11 predicted proteins | sample DeeMarSWOR152_54_FD_187464 | JGI IMG/M metagenome (GOLD analysis project Ga0209636, IMG submission 187464) | Marine sediment microbial communities from White Oak River estuary, North Carolina - WOR-1-52-54 (SPAdes) (version 2) | ecosystem: Environmental > Aquatic > Marine > Intertidal zone >... | reverse complement strand
CTCTAAAATTTTTGAAGATTTGGCCAAGTCTCCTGGCTTTAGGAAGCCGGATCTCATCCAGTTGCGTACAAGCTCCTCCGCCTGAGTGGGATTGTACTCGTTGAGGATGATAGAATGCTCGAGAGTGAAAGCTTTACCGGTCTCTATGACGCATGTGAAGCCACAGTATCGACAGGTGGCGATGATCTCTCCGGGGTTAAACGTGATCGGCGCTCCACAGTTAGAGCAACGAATCTCCTGAATCACCGACATTTTTGCAAACCCTCAATCGTAGTATGTGTCTATGAGGTTCAACAAGAATTTTTCCGTCCAAGAAGAGGAGACAAAATAGCGTTAAAGAAAATCAGATAGTTTCCTTCCTTCCACATTGAAAGACTGCTACGTCATCTTTGTTGGCTTTACCTCTTCTGAGCTCAATGTTCTTCTGTCCAGTATGTATTCATTCAAAGACTTCTTTCTTAACCATGAATAAAAGAACTAATAGACTTCTGGAAGGCACAGAAGATATACGATGACTAACCTATGTGAATAAGGGTTACAGAATTGCACATTAGAACAGTTGCAGCTATTCTGGTGTGGTTCGCAGTAGCATTACTTGTTCTAAACAAATTCTTAAGGTCAGAATGGGTATGGTTGATATCCGTTGCTATGATAATACTGGCAGTTCTAGTTTATTTCATTCCTAGACTGAGGAAATGATCTGACATTTCTCCTTAAATTTTTAATGCAACTTCGAATGAAATGTAGAAAAAAGAATGCAAGTAGTGTCTCATACAGGCATTTTAAGATTTTTTAGGCCACTTCCATGCATACCAGACAATCAGTGCTGTAGCTACAGCTGCTGAACCCCACATTAGCATCATTTGAGGTGAATACCCAATCATACTAATGATGCTGAGAGCGGTGTAGACTATGCCCAAGATGATGTTTGCCCAGCGATTTGCTGAACCCTTCAAGGTCAGGGTCAGGAAAGCCATAATTAATGGTCCCAACCTTTCGATTGCGGCGACTACCAAAATTTCAGGTGTTATTTGCATGTCTAATGCTTCTCCCGCCATTATCTCCTGTAATGCATCTGGCTCCATAAAATACAATATCGTGGTGGTCAACGCAGCTAAGGTCACAAATATCCATAGCACTGAAATCTTTATCTTCACATCTTCCATAACAGAATCACCTCCTTACATAGAATTTTAAACATTTGTGGTTGCTGAGCATATAAAACTTTCAAATCTATCAATGCCCTTAAGTATATCAAGCTAGATGAAGTAAACACTACTCAACTGTTCTCTTTTTCTAAATGTTCTATGATTCTTTCTTGGGTCCATATCTTTCCACTATTCTTTCCCAGTTAAGAATCCAGTCTGCAAAAAGTATGCCAGCTCCTGCTCCGAATAGAATCCCTACTCCAAACGGTATGCCCACAGCCATCAGAGCCACTCCAATCACTATAAGAGCCTCCTCTCTGGTCAAAAAGTATTTCTCCATTCTTCCTATGACAAATTTGACGAAATACAGGAACAAGACACTGACCAACAACAGCACTGCAAAAAATAAGGGTATTAGAAGTATTTCACTCATAGACTCAACCTCCAATCTACACAACAATTACTGATAGAACATTTCTCCTTAAATTTTTAATGCAACTTGAGATGAGATAAATTTATACTCTGTCATGTGCTCCCACTATGTGGTAAATGGCAATGCACAAAGAATTTCTAAAATTATTGGAAAAAGCCACTGGACGTTCAGAATATGTTATAGCAATTAATTTAGACATAAGAGGTTTTACTCCCTTCTGCAAAGAAGTTGACTCTGTGGACGTAGCAACGTACATCAAAAAAATTTACCTTAAAATCATAAACAACTACTTCAAAAATGCATTGTACTACAAGCCTACTGGAGACGGGCTTATCCTTATTATACCTTATACTGAAGAAAAATTGAAGGAAGTTGCTAATTCAACGATAAACTCTTGTTTATCTCTTCTGGAAGATTTTAGTTCTTTATGTATTGGTGAGGCTATGATAACTTATCCTACTCCACAAAAAATCGGCATAGGGTTATCCAGAGGGAGTGCCTGTTGCATCACTGCAGAGGATAAAGTTCTAGATTATTCTGGGAGAATTCTTAATCTTGCCTCAAGATTGATGGATTTAGCCAGACCAAGTGGAATCGTGTTCGACGATAGTTTTGGGATAGACCTTCTCCCAAATGAGACAAAGGAATTATTCTCAGAGGAAACCGTTTATGTAAGAGGTATAGCTGAAGAAGAACCTATAAAAGTTTTCCACACTAAAAAACACACACTCATACCTGATTCATATAAACAACCTTTGAAAGAACCAACATGGATTACTAATACACAAGAACATTTACTTAAAACACTAAAAACCATAAGAGAGAGATTTACTACAAAATTAGATAGAAAACCTTTGGATGAAAACAAAATAAGAGTTGAAATTGCCCATGATAAACCAGGAATAGAAGGATTCGAAACAGTGATGATCTATTCCATTGATGACGATGAAGTTGAATTTTTACAGAGGGGAAATAGATACTATGTTACTGTTATGATTCATGATATTATTAAAGAACTAGAGAAAGAAGGAGTAACGGAAGATATGAAAATTCGAATTGATATTATTTATCCCGTAAAATGACGTTGTGAATAAACAGATAGTGAATGCTATAACGTTGAATTCAACAGGATTAAGCCCGAAATGTTTAAATAAGCCCAGAATGAGCCTTTTTTCAGAGTCGGTAAATTTCATGAACTTCGAACATTGGTCAGTAGCCTCTCAGAGACCTTCCGTCTGGAACCTCATGAAGGACGGTTTGGTGAAACGTCTTTCTCGGCTCTCAAAGCAAAAAGAGGAATAAACAATGTCCGAAGAAGAGGAAGAAATTGGAGAAGCAACAAAAAAGTAGCAGAGTAAATCTTCTGGATTTCCTTGGTCTCGAAAAAGAGCTGGGTCCATTTCGATATTGCATGAATCCGAAACATAAAGGCAAGAAAGAACTTGCTCTTGAATTTCATTCGTTTCCGATAAGAAGACGTGAAACCAATTGGCTCAAAGTCTTATTCTTTCATTTTTGGATTGATGAAAGCTTCATAGATAAAATTCCCAACAAGGAACCAGAAACAATTCTTGCATTAATTTCCGATGTTTTTTCAGGCATTGAAAGATTTGGAATTAATTATGAGATGTGTTTTCACACGATTGCTGCAAGCAGCCAAATGGGAATCCGAATTCCTAAAAAAGCTTATCACATAGGTGAACTTCTCGACTGTCCCAGATGCCATAAAGAAGGGAGACTTGGTTTTGTTATGAGAAATGGCAAAAAATATTTGGCTGTCTATCATGAAAAATTTCATCATCTTCTAAGAACAACCGAACCCATTAAGCACACGGAAAAAGAAGAATGTCCTAAATGCCATGAACTTGGAAGACGATACAAAGACAAACAAGGCTTCTATTTCATCCATTACGATAAAGGCAAAAGAAGGAAGTGTAGAATCTAGGGAAATTGTTGTATATATGGATATACAGGTGACATCATTTTTCCCTAGAGTCGAGGCTTGGTGAACCTTGTTTTGTCATCGGTCCCTCAATTTCCAAAAAACTAACAAGGTTTGCCTAGCCGAGTGGTTCCGTTTCGTTCAAGGCAAATTTTGAAAAGTGTGGAGAAACATATAAGCCACATAGGAAAAGAAAATTCGTCTACATTCTTGGAAAGGACTTAAAAGAAGGCTTCGAAGCAGAGTGTTTATTGATTGGATTTTGAAATGGTGCCCAAACAAGTCACAAACAACTGGATAGTCTTTGCTATCAGTTGAAATAAAACCTAAAACCCTGAGTGAGAGAACATAGTCAGGCTAACCACGATGACCTCTCACTCTTAATCACAGAAGCACTAATACCTTTGTGAGAAAAGTGTAAAGTAATCTTCAAATTTTGAAGCTAAGTTAGCGAGTTCCAGGATTGCATCAAATAGTCTTTCTATCTCATCAGGAACACTACTCATTTTTTCTGCAAAGAGTGGTCCTTCCTCTTTAGAAGAAGGTCTTGGTTCTAAGTACTCTTCTATTTCAGAACGTTTGAGACAATATACGGGACATAATGGTGGAAGAGGACGTGTATGTGAACGTTCATTGTGTTGTTTTTGTGCTTCTCTAATTTCATCTGGAGAGTCAAATCTTTGAAATCTCCATGGCTCAATTTTGAAGTATTTTTCAAGGACTTGCTTTACAAGTTCTTTCTTATCACCGTCTAGAATTATAATTGAGGTGTATGGTCTTTTGGGAATCGTATGTAACAGATGTTTCCAGAAATCTCCAGCAAGATGATAAATCCCAATTCTATTGACGATTTGATACCAATTTTCAAATTTTTTCTTAGCATATTTGTTTAGAAATATCTGGAATATGTAAACGTCAAGAGAGCCTTCTACATAGATGTGCACTTGTTTTAGACTTGTGGTATGTGGGAGATATCCAGCAAAAGTATTCGGGTCTTCTTTACTTTCCATCAAATTCACTTTTACAAAATCATCGTCGACTAGCGAGAACAGGTAGACGGAAGTATTTTCATTATTCCAAAGCACAGGATTAACAAAGGTTGGGTCATGTGTCGCTAGAAATATCTGTTTGTCTTTAGATTGTTCAATTAGGAACTTAAGAAATGCATGTTTACCTGAAGAGTTCAACCCCAGTTCTGGTTCATCAATTAACAGTATTTTGGTTTGTGTTGCAGAAAGAATGTCAGCAGCTAGACAAACTAGGGATTTAACGCCAGAACCTTGTTCTGCTATAGATGTATTGAAACGCTGGTTCTCTACTTGTCTAACAAGGTCTAAACTATGACGTATAGATGAAATCTTTGGGTCTATAGCTTCTTTCAAGAATTCAATCAACTTATCAAATTCATCCATTGTGAAATTCTTTGACTTGATGTGTTCAGGAATATTTGTGCCCTTATAAGCTTGAAGTCTTTCTTCTGGACATAAGAGTATGTGGTTGAATATCTTCGTCTTGACTTCTCTCCAAATGATAGGTGAAACATGTTCGGGTATTAGATATCCTTCTGGGTGTTCTTTCATTACAAGTTGTTCGTTGTCAAATTCACTTCTCAGATGATTTCTTGTTCCTTCATCAAACTCGGAGTATGTCAAGATTCTGTTTTGTCTTTCAGATAGTTCGGGTAATAGTTTCTCAATTCCACCTTTCTCGCAACCAAAGGTAGCTGTCACTTTGTTCCTCATCAGGTATTTCTCTCTCGGTTCAACTGAAAGTCTTGCACTAAGGATATTGTCATATTTTTTAAACGAGTTTTGACAAGTCGTGCAGCTGAAGGATGGACTGAATCTATCAAAGTCTATTCTGCTAAGCAGATTTATTGCCTTTAGAAGGCTTGTTTTACCACAGTTGTTTGGACCAATTATTATGTTAAGGTCTTTCAAGCCTTCCAATCTTGCATGTTTTAGATTTAGATAATTGTTCAATTCTATATATTTGAGGAAATGCATTTCATTGTAGCCTCATTAAACAATAGAAATGGAAACACTTCTACTTAAATTTCTAATGCAACCTGAAACTAATTTAATAACAGTGAATGCAAAACTGTGTTAGATGTAAATAAAAATTAAACCGACGATAAAGAGGCTAAATTATGACAAAGGTAGAAATCAATGATGAAATTTTGGGCAAAATAGACGAAATAGCAGAACTTTGGAAGAGGTCCAGAGACGAAATTATTTCAGATGCTTTACGAGATTTTATAAGCGAAAATCTTGAGACCACTTGGAAAGAAAAAAGTAGCCTTAAGAAGAAAAGAGCAGCACTTTGGGAAGGAAAAATTCCAGAGAGCGAATTCAAGCCTGAGATGAAGTAAACACGTAAGCTCGTCTTAGTCCAGCCAAAAAATGAAGATTGTGGACCTTGGTGTCAGCCACAAGAAAGACAAGAATTTCTAAATATTCTTGGCAAAAGGCTCCAAGCCCATACATCTTGAACTCACATAGCTACACAAAACGAACAAGCCTCAGTATGCCTTTCAATTCCATAAAGAAGCTTTAAACTCCAAACAGTTCTGCTACACAAAAACCTTCAAAACTACTACACAAAACGAATAATGCCAAGCTACAAGCATCAATCAAAAAAATAGCTACAACGAACCATTCTAAAGCCTTTTAATTTAGCCTCGAAACTGTGCATGACATTCAAAGTGCTTCCCTGCTAGACGTTACGGTTACTACACAAAACTTTTATTAATAATTCCTTGCTTAGATTACTACACAAAACTATAGGAGTAAGGAAGACATGCAAAAACTCCAGTGCCCAATTTGTGGAAAGGAAGGAATGCTGATGTGGAAAGAAACAAGAACCACCAGCAAAGGAAAAACATACACCTATCGAAAGCTTTACGTCTATCATGGAAAGAAATCAAAGAAACAATGGTGCTATCTAAATAGAGAACTAGTTGAAGAGTTGAGAAGAAAAGGCACAATTGAAGAAGAGAATGCTACAGAAACAGCTACACAAAAACCGAGCCTTGCTACACAAAAAGCTACACAAAACTGCAATGAAAAAGAGAAGCCTAATTTAAGCTTCTCTCAGCAAAACACAAGTAAGAAACAGTGGGCGGGTAGCCTAGCCAGGATAGGGCACGAGCCTCCTAAGCTCGGGGTCGCGGGTTCAAATCCCGCCCCGCCCGCCATTCTTTGCTGTTGGGACGTGCTGTCGCACGTCGATATCAATTGGTTTTTGGATTTGAACCAATTGGGCGCTGGATTTCTTGTTTAAGGCAGTTTTCACAAGTCCTGCTGATGTTTAATCCAAGTTTGCGTGCTGTTTGGTGTATTTTCGGGTCGATTCGGATGCTGATTAACTTTCGCATTTTCTCTTTCTCCCTTTTTGTATATACCATTTGTATATACAGCGCTTTAAAAAATCATGGTCAGAACGTTTTGGCCTCTATGAATGTTGTGTACGCACATTAATGAGGGTTTAGTCCTTACTTATGGAACCTCGTGGTAGTAGCCTATGGCTACTATTTTTTACCTACCCCCTCCCCCCTACGCTTTTTGGATGAAAAAACTCCTAAAAAGGTGCCAACTACAAGCGTGATAGTGGCGAAGATTTCGTTGCTGAAGCTATGAAGTACAAGGACGTTTTGAAGTTCCGTTAGTTTGTTATATTTTTCATGGATGTTTAGCGAGCAGCTTCGCCTTGTTTATCGTCACCGCTCTTTATGTTGATTCTCCTGCTCCAGTTCTTTCACGTATTTTTCTTTGCCAATTTTGTTTATGACATTTTGTTGGCTGTTTACAAAGTGTAAAACATGATACAATGATTCTTCTCCAGTTAGTTGTCCCGCATAGTAACGTCCTCTTTCCAGATTAGAATTTTTGATACGGTCCAAGGCAGCTCTACAATGTCCAACGACTTCACAATAGTTGCAGTTAGGCCAGCTTTCCGGGTGGAGACATTTACGAAGGAGATAATCTGAAGGGACACTTACCAGTCGAAATAGGCGACTACGTAACAGTTGCTCATGGAGCTGTAGTTCACGGAAGCAAGATTGAAAATGTTTCAATGATCGGAATAAGGGCGATAGTCTTTGAGAGATCAATAGTAGGAAAAGGGTCAATAGTAGGAATGAACACAAAAGTGCTTGAAAACAGCAATATACCTAAAAGATCCATTGTCGTTGGAGTTCCAGCTAAAGTAGTTAAGAATGTTGATAATACAACTTATTCGAGAATAAAGAAACATGCTTTGCGATATTACGAGCTAGCTAATTCTCATAAAGGAACCATTTTTTAATCTGCGCGTGCATTTAAGAAAACATTTCAAAAAAAGAGAATGCTAGGAGTGTATTAGAGTGCTGTCCATCCTCCGTCGGCGAATATTGTTTGTCCGGTGACGTAGTTAGAGGCTGGTGATGCTAGGTATATGAGTGCTGCTTTCAGGTCTAATGGTTCTCCTGTTCTTCCCAACGGTGTTCTGGAAAGGATGTGTTTCATCGCTTTTTCATCTCGGAAAATTGGTGCTGTCATTTCGCTTGGGAAAAACCCGGGGGCAATGGCATTCACGTTTATTTTGTAAGGTGCCCACTCTATAGCCAAAGCTCTTGTCAGGTTTATGACTGCTCCTTTAGATGCGTAGTATGGTGCTGCTGGAAATATGTCGCCTACAGCCCCATAAATGGAAGCAATGTTGACTATTTTTCCATATTTCTTCTTGATCATTTCACGTGCAGCGGTTCTCGCGCATGAGAAGACACCTGTCAAGTTAACATCTATTACTTTTTTCCATTCTTCGAGAGCCATGTCAACGGATGGGCTTAAAGATGCAAGCCCAGCGTTGTTGACTAGAATTTCCAATGACCCGAGCTTGTCTATAGCAGTCTTTACCATGTTGATCACTTGTTCCTCTTCAGTTACATCTGTTTTAACGGGAACTACTTTAACATCATATTTACTAGATAGGTCTTCAGCCACTTTGACAAGATTTTCATATCTTCTCGCAGCAATTACAAGGTTTACTCCACGTTCAGCTAATGTTTCAGCAAACGTCACACCCAGCCCGCTAGAAGCCCCAGTTACAATTGCCGTTTGACCTTTAACAGCAAAACATAACTCCATCACAGTTTTACTCAAATCAAACCACCAATATAACCATATTTTTCATCGAAATTTAAATAAGACTTTCTCAAGTAGTCCATTTAGACAACTTTTGCTTTGCCACTGCTCGAACAGATGCATCTTCCCAAAGTTTCGACAAATGATATAAGTAAATCGTCTTTTCTATACTTCAACGAAACACCAGAAGTTGAGTGACTAAAATGGTGGGCTTTGAAAAGCGTTCCTTGATGCCGTCCTTCCGTGTCTTCACTGAAGAAGCGCTTGACGCGATTCATTTGGCTTCACTCGATGTCCTAGAAAGAACGGGTATCAGAATTCATCATAGCGAAAAGATCCTCAAGATGCTGAAAAACAACGGGTGCACAGTGGATTTGGAAAAAGGCGTGGTTCTATTTCCACCTTATCTCGTCGAAGAAGCGGTGAAGAAAACTCCGAAAACATTCCCCTCGTATGGAAGAAATCCGAAATACGACTACAAACAGGATGGAAGACACATCTACTTCACCACCGACACTGAGACACCAAACACGGTTGACCTTTCGACCGGAGAATGGAGACCTTCAACTAAAGAGGACCTAGAAAAGTTAACAAGAGTTATAGATGCCCTGGAATCCTACGCTGCAGGCTACCACCTCACCACCTCCCTAGACAAGCCGAACAACGTCCGATGTCTACACGACCACGCTGCTGCCTTAAACAACACGGAGAAGCCTTGCCACTGGTCTGTTTATCCGCCCGAACTGGCACCGCAACTGACCGACTACCAACTTGAAATGGTCACCGCAGTTGCCGGAAGCGAAAAAAAATTGAAGGAAAGACCCTTAGGAGAAGGCGGCTTCTGCACGGAATCGCCACTCAAATTTGAAGGAAGATACGTCGAAGACACATTAAAGCTCGCGAAACTCGGATTTCCCTGCTGGATTGCAAGCATGCCTCTCGGCGGAGCCACCGCGCCCGTAACTCTCGCCGGACCCCTTGTCTTGGCAAACGCTGAGATTTTGAGCGCAGTCTGCACTATTCAACTTGCATCTCCGGGCACGAGTACTAGAGTTGAGTATCTGATGGGAAACCTGGACATGAAGACTGGTTTGTGGGGACAAGGACCAGAGGAAGGACTTCTATGCGCCGCCGCAGTTGAAGTCGCCAGATACTACGGATTTTGCATAACCGTCAACGGATTTAACTCCGCCTCCAAAATGTCTGGAGCTCAGGCAAGCTATGAAAAAACAATGAGCACTCTTCTACCCGTGTTAGCAGGCGCAGACGTTGTCTACGGAGCGGGCAGTCTGGAGGGAGGAATGGCGGCTTCCTTTGAAGAGCTAATAATGGATGACGAAATTTGCAGGGCAGTGTTAAAATCTGTTCAGGGAATAGAAGTAAACGACGAAACATTGGCCGTAGACGTAATTGACAAAGTGGGCCCTGGCGGACACTACCTAGCTGAAAAACACACTTTAAAGCACTTTAAAGATGTACTCTTCTTCCCTGAACTAACGGATAGAAACAGCTACGACGCTTGGAAGAAGACGGGAGAAAAAAGCATGATCAGGCGGGCTAAAGAAAAGGCAAAAGAAATTCTGAAAGACCACTGGCCAACGCCTCTGGATAAAGATGTTCAAAAGGAAATCTCGGAAATAATTGAAAGAGCCGAAAAGGAACTGCCGAAGAGTTCGTAAGATACGACCTATGCAAGTTCAGGTAAGCTTATTCGCTATTCTTTTCCCCAAAGCCTTCGCCATCTCCAGCTCCGCTTCTCCTACCGGCTTGTCCCCTCGAACGATGGCTAGTCCGCCTACCTGCTTCATGTTTTGGAGTTCGAAGAAGCTGCTTATGGCTGAGAGAGCTAGTTCTTGACCGTCTTCTTCTGCCACGGCGACGGCTGCACCTATCTTACCTTTCAGAGATTCAGTGTGGTACAGCGGATTATTTCGGTCGATAAAGTCCTTCACCAACCCTGATACGTTCCAGTAGTATGTAGGCGTGCCGATGACGAGCACGTCTGCTTCTTTCAGTTTTGGATACAGCTTTTGCATGTCGTCCTGAATTTGGCATTCTCCTGTTTTTTCGCAGAAGTCACTGCAGCCAGAGCAGTGTTTAATGTCAAAGTCCGCAAGATGCACTAGTTCTGATTCTACACTTTTCTTCTCAGCAACAGCTTCTAAAACAGCTTCAACCAGTTTGTAAGTGTTCTCTTTGCGGGGACTCCCAACTACTGCAAGAACCTTCACCAATTTTTTCTCCTCCTAAAACTTGAGATTTATTCGTCAAACATTCATATCGTTTTTTCGGTCAATATGATATAAAATACATGAAGTAGCCCCAGCAAACGTTATGATAGTTCAAAGAAACACGCCTTTCCCGGCCTCAAAACTCTAAGCCATACTCTTCCAGTTCTCTTTTAACCTTGTTGTAAATCTCTAAACACCTGCGAGACGGCTTTCCTGTCTTTACATCAAAACATTCCTGATATTTCATACCCAATGGAGGATCCGAGAGCTTGTCTCTGTACAACGACTCAAGGTGTTTCACAATTTCATTGGCATCTTCTCTCTTCAGTCCAGCTGCAGCGGTTGCATGGGCGACCTCGGCGGCAAATCTCGGCTCTATAGGCGTCAGATAATCCTCGTGAATTGCTTTTGCAACTCCCACGGCTTCTATTGAGAGGCCAGAGGCCACAGCTGTTATAACGCGTGCCGCAATCTCGTATAGGCACATCTCCGTACAGGGCCCAGCCGCTGTGTAGGTCAGGTTTAATGACAACAGATGGGTGTTTCTGCTAATTGCTTGGCCATAAGTGCTTATCACCCAAGACAGCTCTGGTGCTGTACTGCACCTATATTTTAGGTGAATTGGAAAAACTAGATGGCATGTTGCTTGATACACAAGAACCCCTAGAATGTGATAAG
>Ga0209636_10006953_pt1 | contig 11556 bp, 10 predicted proteins | sample DeeMarSWOR152_54_FD_187464 | JGI IMG/M metagenome (GOLD analysis project Ga0209636, IMG submission 187464) | Marine sediment microbial communities from White Oak River estuary, North Carolina - WOR-1-52-54 (SPAdes) (version 2) | ecosystem: Environmental > Aquatic > Marine > Intertidal zone >... | reverse complement strand
AATAAAGAATATGACATGGCATTTCTCTACCCAGGAAGTTCCCGCATCGGGTATCCAGGTATACTTCCAGAGAAGCATGTGCGACAGATAGGCGGTAAAAACGGCAAGAATTGCCAGAACAGCGATAACCTTTTCTTTCATCTGCTCTTCGAAGAAAACAACATCGTTCATGAAAAGCCTCTGAAAGAAATGCCTGACAAGGATGAGAATTTGCTTAACGTCGCCTCCGGTAAGCTTATATATTTTTTCGTAAATGAACATGGATGCCATTAAAAATCATGTCTCATGGCTTTAAGGATGTGGGCAGCTATTTTCTCTGAGTCCTGTTGAATAACGAGCTGGTTAAAAATATCCTCAAGGGAAGGGAGTTTCATCAGGTTTCTTAAATTCTCAACAGAATCATTGGCCACGATTTTTCCTTTATGGATGATAATCACCTTTGAACATACTTTTTCCACCACTTCCAGGATATGGGAGCAATAGAAGATAATCTTGCCTTCCTGGCTCAGTTTCCGGACAAGGTCCTTGATTACCAGGGATGTTTCCACATCCAGACCGGAGAGCGGTTCATCCAGAAGGAGGATATCAGGATTATGAAGCAACGCCGAGGACAGGAGAACTTTCTGTATCATTCCTTTGGAGTAGGATGATATCGAGGAATGCATATCATCCGCTAAAGAAAAAAGGCTCATGAACTGCTCGATCTTATCGTTCAATATTTTTTCAGGAATGTCGCGCAGTCTGCCGACCATTAACAGATAATCATACGCGCTGAGGTAAGGATATATCTCTGCTTCTTCAGGCACATAGCCTATCCTCTTTTTATATTTGTAGAGATTATCCTTAATATTTTTGCCCGAATAATAAATGCTCCCTTCTGTCGGCTCCAGCAGTCCGGTCAACATTTTAATGGTGGTTGTCTTGCCGGCTCCGTTGGGCCCCAGATAGCCCAGGATTTCAGAAGGCTTTACCTCAAAACTGACATTGTTAACAGCTGGAAAAACCTGATATTTTTTGGTGATCCCCCTTAATTCGAGCATTTTCCTTCTATTCATATCTTATTTCACAACATTTCCTATGAAAATATGAAATAGCACTAAATAATTGATTATGCGGCATTATCGATCTCTGCTTTATGCCATGAGCACAGCTTTCTATTCAAGAGGTAACAAGCTCCTGATTTTTCTTGCGACAGGAAGCATTGCCTCACTATAGTTCGATAATGTGATCAATGTGTATCCTCTATCGAGAAACATGCGAAAATTCGCGCTTACACCAGGAGCCACACCCCCATGACCGACAACTCGCCCGAACCTACTATTTTCAATCCAGAATCCGTAGCCATAATTCTTGGAGCCTAACCCGGGCTTTGCCGACATAAGGAGCTCCTTTGACTCGCTGCTGAGCAACAGATCCGTCCTGAGTGCTTCGGAAAAATTCAGTAAATCATCAACCGTAGAAAATCCTCCGGATGAAGGACTGCCGTTTTTACCGAAAAGACCGGTTTTTCTCCAAATAGCCTTTCCTTCTTCCTGGACTTTATCGTAACCCAGTGCCACATTCAATAAAATCTTTTTCGATGAGGAGCCAATGGTGTTATCCATACCCGCAGGATCAAAAATGTGTTCTTTTATATAGTCCTTGTCCGTGACTTTCTCGATGATTGCGGCAAGAAGAATGAAACCGATATTGCAATATGCCCATCGTGTTCCCGGTTCAAAGGTTAAGGATTTCTCTTTGACAATGGGCTTGCGATCTTCCAATGTCCAATGTGTTCCTGCTTCTGTGAATTTATAAAATTCATCATCAAGAAACTCGGCGATTCCCGAAGTATGAGAAAGAAGATGAGAGATTTTTACTTTTTCACCCACCTCGGGTAGAATCCAATCTGCTCCCAGATATTTTCCGATCAGGTCGTCATAAGACAGCTTTCCTTGCTCAACAAGTTGAGCGATCGAAACGGCAGTAAACATCTTGTTCATGGAACCGATACAAAATTTAGTGTTCACCTGATTGGGAATATTGTGCTCTCTATCCGCCATCCCATAGGCCTTTTTAAAGATCGGCTTTCCTTCGCGAGCGAAAAGCACGACTCCCGAAAATATATCCTTTTCTGTGTTTGTTTCGAGATGCGCATCCAGTTCCCGGACAAACTCGGAAACACTCAGTAGATCCGGTTTGGCAGTCTTCTGGGGCATCTTAAAGATTGAATCCTCAAGGCCTGTGTTGGAGATTACTTCTTCCCAAGTTATTTTTTGGGTTTCCTTCCCACTCGAATAAGTGACCGTGGAATGGGCTATCATCAGGCCATTCACTTTTTTATAATCAGACTGGAATTGTTCAAACTCCACTTCATCACCCGTCGGTCCGGATGTTTTCCCTTTTATTTTAAAGATGAGATAAGTTTTTGAGTCAAGATAAAATGTTAGCTTGGACCCATCCGGATAAGCCTCTTCCAGGACAAAATACTCTTTACCTTCAATTTCTTCCTTCCCTTTATAGGCAAAGGTAATGCCGTATTGCTCAGGGTTTAGGAGGGAGACGATTGGCATGGCTTCTCTCTTTATGTCTGCGAGCTGCTGCCCGCTCATCTCTTCAATGCCTCCTGTCTGAGGATTGGTCCCCCATCCAGTCTTTCCATCGTAAGCTCGACTAAAAATCCTCCCCGTCACTTCAACATCCATGCGTATTTTATCCGGTTCTTTTTTGTAGAAAGTGATCGGACCACTCAATCCCTGAGCAGCCATTTCAATAGTTCCGCTCCCAGTCATGTCTTTGATGCCTTCAGCGGCTTTTCTTCCACCTTGAGCCTCTATCATTTTCTCCAATATCTGTTGTGCGGTCTGGCCGGAATCCTGGCACGCAATTAAAGTGATAAGAAAAAGGCTTGCTGTTGCGAGTGAAAAAATTCTTTTCATGATTTTGACCTCCATCTTATTAGTATCGACACTAACAACTCCTCTGATGGCTCCGTTCCTCCTCTCCACCATTCCCTTCGGTCAATTCCATATGGTTTTATAGACTACAAGCTCCTTATAGCCGCTGCTTTTTTCTCTGAGACAATACAAACGATTCTTTTTTATAGTGACCCAGGAATCCAACGGCGCTCCCGGCGTGAAAAAAGGATCATTTAAAGAAACGTGCATGCTGGCTGTTGAGATAAAAATGCCTTCCGGGTTGAAAATATCAAAGATGTTTTCGTTGGGATTTTTTCCTTCTTTAAAGGTCATGACATAAAGACGGGCTTCGTCATCGGTAAAAATGAATTGGAATGGAGGCCAACGTTCTGGAAAATAAATTTTGTCCCTTAAAACTTTGGGTGAGTATTTCAGCTTCTCTCTTATTTCCTGCTCAAATTTTCCAGATTCACTATCAGCTTGGTAATTCTTTCTAATCTTCCTCAGTAAATTTCCATCAAAGTCATAAACCCAGATTTCATAGCCTCTTTCCTCATTCCCGATATAGATATTTTCACTGGATACGCACCATGCGGAAACGTGCATGGGAAGTCTGACCTTGGCTGCTCGTATGGGTTGGACGACTTCAAACCTGTCAAGTTCCCTGATCTCTTTAAAGTCAGGATTGAATAAACCCAATGCAAAACCAAGCCCCCCTCCGGATGGACTGGATAATGACCTCCTGATCAGATAATTCCCGTTTCCCAGAGGGCGCACCATATTCCCCATAAAGCCGATAAATATATCTATAGGGATTTCTTTGATGAGGTGTCCATCCTTGTTGAATATCATGATCTCAGATTTGCCAGGATTTGTGATTGGGAGTTCATCTTGATGGTTGATTTTTTGATAGGAAGGATATTCAACCTCACCCGGTCCCTGTCCTCTGCGCGCAAAAGAGGAAATGAAATTGCCTTTTTGGTCGAATCTATAAACCAGATCACCTTGAGTTGTCGGAGGCTTAAAAAGATAAATATCTCCTTCAGAATTGACATCAAAGCCCCATATATCAGTGAGTCCGATCGCTGCGATCTCTTCTTTTTCCAGGTCGATGGTGAATTCTTCCTTAAGAGTAAGAGTCGTGAGTTCGTCCTTGATTTTATAAGGTTCGAGATGGTTGACAATAACTTCGACTCCGTCTTCCATGATCTTTTCCACTTTGTCCTGTGTTTGAACGCAGAAACTGAGTGAAAGCAATGCTAAAAGTAATGAAACATTTTTTTTCATTTTGCTCTTTATTTTTTGTTTTTCTCTTTTGTGCGAGAATTTTTCAGGATTTATAAAAAAAGCACAATCCGCAAAAAAGTATCTCCTTTTTAATATTAAAGGTGTTAATTCAAAGAAATAGAATTTTAGGAACGTTCTTGCGTTCTTTATTTCTTCTTCGTTCTTGGCCATCTGATCGGCTTTCCATTCCACATGACAAAGTCTTTATCAAAATCCTTATCAGATGTCAGTTCATAGATACCTGCTTCAGGATCCTTGGGATTGTACTTCCAGTTATCTTTCCTTCCGTCCCGGCCGAAGGAAATCACAATGATATCCTTATCCGTGCAGCCTTTGATCCCGTCATAAATGCCATTGCACGCTTTTCCGGTGTAAACGTGAATGTTATTTCCCCAGCCATCTTTAACGGGAAGGGTTCTAATGTAGAAAGGAGATAATGCTTTATGGAATTCCCCTTGCCTGTCGTATGTGCCGGCTTGCTTGGGCGCAATCCCGTAGTCCGTCACGTAGTCTGAAAGGGCAGCGTTGACAAGCGATATATCTTTCATAGTCTTCAATTGTCTGTCTTTCTCGACTGATTCGGGAGTTTCCTTGCTAATTGACAAAAGTTCCTGGTACTCCTTGATCAGTTTTTCTCTTTTCTCCTTATTATCCAGATAGATACGCAGATCGACGATTTCCTGGGAGATCGCCTGGGTGAATTTGTTTATGGCGGCACTGTGCCCTGATTTTTCAATATCGAATGGCTCACCTTCGATATCCTCGATAAACTTATTGATTGCTCCGAAGTAGAGTGATTTAATGAACCACCCCTCCTCGTCTTTGACAATGGGAGTAATCACACATTTTATGACCATCAGGATTCTTTGGAACCGTTTGAAAAAGACGGTATCAATCTGTCCCTGGGCGTTTGCTCTTTGAGCCTCCCGCGCCATCTCTCCGAGTGCTGTGTCTGTTCTCTCCATTACAGCTTCCCTCTGCTCAGCCAGTTCTTTGAAGGCGATGACAAGGGAATCCAGGAGTGCATGGCCCGCACTCTCTTCTGCGGGTGTGTCAGTTCCGAAGGATGGCGTAAGATTCAGGCAAAACAAGAAAAGAAAAATGAGAATACAAACGACGACTGCTTTTTGTATCATTGTTGACCTCCTTTAGTCCTCTATTTGGCAAAAGATTTGTTGCGGATTTTTTTCTTCAAATAAATGTCCAAACTCACTTTCGTCTTTCATTTCCTCAGGCTCTTTGTCTTCAGTCTCTCTGAATTGGGCGGCTTGGAGAAGAACCTGACTGAAAATTTGCGGAATATCGCTGTCGGGGATGTTTTCCCTTTGAGCTGAATAGATGACTCGCTTTAGCGACCATCCAAACTCTTGAAGATTGTCAGGGCCGGGCTGTGGCTCGATCTGAGGTACGCTCTGGGCTAGCACGAGCTCATGAGTTTCAAATGCTTGAGCCAGGGTCTTTTCAATGGCCCTGGCATCTCTTTCATAAGGTGTTGGAGCAAAGACCTGTGTAGATACTACCCAACCCAGTACAATAAGAAGCAGAACAATGCCCGCAGCGATAACTGGCTTGCGGAACCAGAAAACAGACGGAGAAGGCATTTTCGATTCTTCTTCTTTTATCCTCTGTTTCAATCGAGAGCCAAACTCCTGCTTTCGGAATCTCTGGAGGGCTTCTTCCTTTTCTTTCTGGATGAGATCTGTGAATTCGAAAACCTCTTCATTGTTTGACGCGTTAGTTTTTTTCATTTTATTCTCCCTTCATCTGATTCATGAGTGCCCGCCGGGCACGTGTTAACCTGGACATGACCGTTCCCTTATTGATCTTCAATACATCCGCAATTTCTTGATAAGAGAGGTCTCCGTATTCCCTCAGAATGAAGACATCCCTCTGTTTCTTCGGCAGTTGCTGAATGGCTGCTTTCAAGGACAGGAGCTTTTCCCGGGAAACCAGTTGCGACTCTGGCGTTATGGATTCGGGCTGCTCGTGTTCCGGTCCAAGAGGGCTATGACGCCGGTGCTTGTTTTTCCTGTGAAAATCCAGACATGTATTCCGTGTGACCTTGAAGAGCCAGTATTTTGACAGCTCAGAATCTTTCACGGTGTCGATGTTTTTATGGGCTTTCAGATAGACTTCCTGAGTCAGGTCTTCTGCGTCTGCCGGGTTTCTGGAAAATCCCAAACAGATCAAGAAAACTTTTTCTTTATGAGCCATCAGTGCCTCGAAGATTTTGGATTCTTTAGCTGCTTTTTCAGTCACGGCTGTTTTTTCAATAATCGGGAATGTTGAACTTACTGTTTTTATCATACTCATTCAGATATGAAATTCCACGTCAATTTTTTCATCCTTTATTAAAAAAGACGATTGAGAACAGCAAATATTCCAAAAAAGCAAAAAAGCAAAAAAGGGGCCTGTCCCCTTTTTTATTGACCAGGTTTTTTCTGTGTGGTATATGCAAGTATCCAAGTCCATGTATGGATGGGTCGGCATTCGGAAATATCCGATTAGAAACCAGAACGAGTTGTACAATAAATCTTCTATTCATGATTCAATTCTACTTTTATGAAGGAGGAACACATGGCTAAACGTTTACTTGTTTCACTTTTTGTATTGGCTTTTCTGGCAGGAGGAGCAGCGATAGCCCAGATGACACCCTGGCTTATCTGGACACTACTTCCCCAGGAGCAGATGGATGAGATCGTGGGTGAAGCATCGGGCGAGACCGCCTGGAACACCATCATGGAAACCGGCGGCTACAACAAAGACCGCCTTGCGGAGGAGTATGCCGGAACATTCTATGAATCCCAATACATATACGACCAGCTGAAGCATTATGGCCTTCCTGGAGCGGAGATCGTGCGTTTTCCAGCCGGGCAATCCTGGAACGGGATTAAAGGAGAGCTCTGGGAAGTGAAGCCGCAGCGTAGAAAATTGGCCTCCTATAAAGACATGACAGCCATGCTTGCCCGGGGAAGTGGTTCTGCGGATGTGAAAGCAGAGCTGGCCTGGGTCGGCCGCGGCACCAAGGAAGAGATCGAGAGCGCAGATGTCGAAGGAAAGATTGTGGTCACAGAAGGCAGCATCAGCACCGTCCACAACCTTGCATGTGGAGACCTGGGGGCCCTGGGAGTGATCGCCATCAGCACATCCCGGATTTCATTCGACCCTCTTCAAATTCCTTGGAGGGGCATATACAGCCGCAGAGGTGCATCCGGAAAGGAAGCCCCAGAGGCCAAATTCGGGTTTCTTCTGCCCTTCCGTGAGGGAGAGCTGCTCAAGAACCGTCTGCTCAGAAGAGAGAAAATCACCGTTCATGCCCTGGTTGAAGCGAAGATGGAGGACTATGAGTATCAGGACGTCATTTGCCATATCCCGGGGACAGATGCGAACGCAGGCGAAGTCATACTCTCTGCCCATCTTTTTGAGGGAATCGTCAAGCAGGGCGCCAATGACAATAAATCCGGAAGCGCAGGCATAATGGAAGTGGCCCGCATACTCCATACCCTCATCGAGGAAGGAAGGCTCCCTCGCCCGAAAAGAACGATCCGTTTTCTCTGGGGACCCGAGTTTTCTGGGACTGGACCCTGGGTAAAGGAGAACCAGGGGATCATGGAGAAGACACTCTGTAACATCAACATGGACATGGTGGGTGTAGGATTGAGCAAGAGTCAAGCGTTCATGTGCCTGATGCGGACGACATACGGAAATGCGCACTACATCAACGATGTCATGGAGAATTATTACCGGTACGTCGGAGAGGGAAACAGGGAAAGAATTCAAACCCGCGGTAAACCCCACCGCATTGTTGCCCCAACTGGCTTGGAAGAGCCGTTTTATTACTCTATCGAGACGCATTACGGCGCATCAGACCATGAGATTTTCAATGACTGGGGTGTTGGAGTTCCGGGTATCATGATGATCACCTGGCCGGATCCCTGGTACCATACATCAGGTGATAGAGTGGACAAGACTGACCCCACGCAGATGAAGCGCATTGCGATTATCGGAGCTGCAGGCGCCTACACCGTGGCCAGCGCAGACGACGACATGGCCATAAAAATCGCGGGAGAGGTGACAAGTAACGGAACACGCCGCCTCGGTCATCAGTTAGTGGTTGCGCTGGAAATCTTAAACAAAGCCACTGCAGAAGACCTCGGTAAGGCATATAATAAGGCATGGATTCATGTTAAAACGGCTGTAGATAACGAGAAGAGCACACTCGATAGTGTGAATGAGCTGGCTGAAAATAAGACAGCAGTGGGAAATTATGTTACCCAAATGCAGAAAACCATCGATGCAGTTGGAGCGGCCCATATGGCTGTTCTCAATACACATATGGAATCCGTGGCGAAGAAGCTCGAAGTCAAACCCGTAAAGGTTGAATGGACAGAGCTGGAAAAGAAAGCCGCCAAAATGATCCCCAAACCCACGGCAAAGGTTAAAGAGAAAGGATACAGAGGTTACATGGAGTTCGTCAGAAAGGTTCCCAAAGAAGAGAACAAAAAGTATCCCTACAGCCGGGGAGATATCGGCAGCACCAGCGAACTCCAGTGCCTGATTGACGGTAAGCGGAGTGTCCTGGACATCAAACACATGCTCGATGCACAGTATTCGAGAGAATCCAAGCTGCAGAGCGTTATCAATTACATCCAGATCTTGAAACTGGCTGGACTGGTTGTGATGTAGCGGTTTTTTACATTTTCTGTAAAGTAAATGTCATTGCGAGCGAAGTGTGGCAATCTCACATTTTAATTCACTTCACGATATCGAGTAGCTCAATTTCATACACAAGGGTTGTGTTCGGAGAGATGACAAACCTCTTCTCTCCTTTTTTCTCCCTGGCGTAGAATCCGCCTGTTCCATAAGCGAGGTGAGCCGGGAGGATCACAATTCTTTTCTCACCCTTTCTCATATCCATCAAGGCTGCGTCCAATCCCGGATTAACGCTACTTTTCCCCACTTCGAATATAAATGGTTCGGCTTCTCCTGCGGGCACTGGTTTTCCTTCTTCCGTAGAGCTTGAAAACATTCTCCCATCCAGAAACTGGCCTGTATAGACGACTTTGAGTTTTGTTCCGGTTTCTTGTTTATCGCCTTTTCCTTTTTTGACTATGATGAATTTTGACCCGTTTTCTGCCTCGATGGCTCCTGGCCAGTTTCTTTGAATGATCTTTGCTTCTGTCCGCTTTTTCCTTTCCTCCTCTTTTTTGACTCTCTGCTCTGCCATTTTGACGAGCTTCTGGAAGGAATCGGTGTCGGGTTTGAATTCTTCGGCCTCTCTTCCGACTCTGACAATCTTAACACTCTCGATGACATCTCCCTGCACAATGTTGTTCACCACATCCATACCTTGGATCACATGACCGAACACGGTGTAATCGCCGTCGAGATAAGACCTGTCGCTCAGGGTGATGTAAAACTGGCTTCCGTTTGTGTGCGGCCCTCCGTTGGCCATGCCCAGGACGCCGGCCCGGTTATGGGACAATCCAGGATAGATTTCATTGGGATAGACATATCCGGGGCCGGTCTTATCCGTGCTAAACGGTGCCCCGGCCTGGATCACATGGTTGGGAACCACTCTGTGAAATCTGGTTCCGTTATAATAAGGGACTCCATCAGGCAGAGCAGAATTCTTGATCATTCCCTCAGCAAGCCCCACAAAATTGGCTGTTGTCATCGGCACCTTCTTGAATTCGAGGATGAGCACGATTAAGCCTTTATTCGTGTTCAACTCGGCATAGATTCCCTTGGCATATTTTTCCTCAGTGCTGTTCGCGCTCACCGTGACACTCGCAGTGCACATCCAGACAATAAGGATTACAAATGCCTTGAGTTTCATTCCTGGCCTCCTGCGAAACAAAGATTGGATTTGATTACAAATGGGCATTTTTTCTGGTCATACGATTGTTCATTCTCAATCGGTTAATGAATAGTGTCGTTCCCTGGTAAAAAAACACTTAATTGACGATAAAAGGTTGCCGTGTTATTCATGCATATAACTGAATAGTAAAATAACACTTATGGACTGTGGAAGGCAACAGGGGAGATTGAGCCGATTGAGATGAGAAACAGAGTTAAGTTCCTGGAATGAGATTCAGATGAGTCCTTGACATTAGAATTTGGATTTTTGTATATCTGTTTCACCGATAAGAAAGTAAAGCCGTATCGCTTGTCTCTATCCTTTTTTGGAGGGATACAATGAAAAATCACATTCGGCCTATAAGGAGGAGGAAGTTTTTAAAGGCAGGAATCGGAGTGAGTTTGCTGGCTGTCTTTCCGCTCAAAAAGCTTTTTCCTTTTGCTGTTTTTTATCCCAGTCAGCCTCATGAGCTCAACAACTGTCGCTCCGTACGGTTTCAGGAGAGAATTTACGAAATATCCCTGAAATACGGAGGCGAATTTGCGGGAGTGAAACCCGAACGAAGGAGGAATAGTCATGGCTGTGTTTGAAATGGAAAGCTGGCGTGTTAAAGAAGGAAAAGAAGAAGAGCACAAGAAGGCGCTTCGCGGCTGGCTCCAGTGGGTCAATGATCACCGGGAGCTTTTCAAGGAATGGAAGAGTGTCCGCTATTTTGTCAAGACCATAGCCGGAGAGGAATCTGATCGCCATTTTATTGTCTGGGAATATGAAAGCCTTTCAGCCTTTGAAGCGTACAAGATGAGACGAGCGGATTACAAAGGCCCCTATGCTGAGTACAAAAAGAACGATCCCTATCACATGGGTGTGTTTGACCACAGCAGTATGCGTGTTGAAGTGTGGAAGGATGTGGACCGAGACCTCTGGATCGAGTAATTTCCAGGCAAACAACGGGCTGCAACCATATTATCGGGATTCAGATTTAGGCATTCACCAGCCTTCCTTTCATCATAACTGGTACCTGGAGAGAGTTTAGGTGAAATACCAAACCGGAAATTTTTACGTTGCTAAGAACCGGAAGTTTTCACTTTGCCTTGACAGGTCATTTTCTCATCGTTTGACCGCATCCAGGGCCTGTGTTATAAGGAATGAGAGAAGTCAGCGATTGGAAAGAAGATAAGAAATGTTATTTTTTTGTCATCCTAAATGGGAAATCTAAGCGTAATAAGTAATGGAAGGGGAATCGGAATGAAAAATCGAAGAATAAGAAAGCCTGAAATTCCAGTTTTACTCTTATTTACTCTTTTTCTTATGTTTATATTATATGGCTGTAAAGAGAGCGGAATCACAACCGAGATCATCGACGGCGTTAAGCATGTTCACAATCCAGCCGAGCCTCTTAAAGGCAGAATCGATCTGGAAGTGGAGGAGATTTTTAGGATTGATCCTCTGGAAATTGATGCTGAAGATTTTATTATCTTCAGAGGATTCTGGAAAGATCCTTCCGGGAATATC
>Ga0209636_10006952_pt1 | contig 11558 bp, 12 predicted proteins | sample DeeMarSWOR152_54_FD_187464 | JGI IMG/M metagenome (GOLD analysis project Ga0209636, IMG submission 187464) | Marine sediment microbial communities from White Oak River estuary, North Carolina - WOR-1-52-54 (SPAdes) (version 2) | ecosystem: Environmental > Aquatic > Marine > Intertidal zone >... | reverse complement strand
GGGGGGATGTACCTCACAGTGCTTGGTACGTCAGCTGATGGGGCGGATTGCGGTCAGGTGGGAAGAGGTAACAGGGTCAACGGAATAATTCCGCTGAACAGGCCTACCTGCTCTGAAGCTGCTGCGGGCAAGAACCCTGTCAGCCACGTTGGCAAGATCTACAATCTCCTCACATACAGAATGGCGGACGAGATCTATAGGAATGTCCTTGGAATAGATGAGGTGTACGTCTGGCTGCTGAGCCAGATTGGGCAGCCCATCAACAAGCCGAGGATCACATCCGCGCAGCTAATCCTGAAGGCTGGAACCGATCTGGGCTCGATCTCGGGTGACGTGGAAGAGATCATAGCGTCACAGCTGGAGAACATCGACAAGTTCTGTATTGACTTGGCGTACGGACGCATCCCTGTGTGTTGAGAAGGCGGGGAAAGAGCAGTTACCGAAGCTACAATGATCTCCGTATGAATACAGCAAATCGGAAGGTTTTTTTCAGTCTATCGATTGATGGGACTCTTCGGCAGCAGGCTAGAATCGATCAACAGGATGAAGGCCGTCTGCCGAGAGGAACTTCTCTGCATCCCGAATGCTGCGAGACAACATTGACTCCAGAGATCTAACCTTGTCTACATATGCACACTCAGATCTCTTGTAGGCATCGAAAGCTGTTAGGTAGATCAAGCCTTGCTCAGTCGTCCTGTAGAGTTCATCCATCGATGTGTCAGGATTTAACAACCCATTCGTTGTGAGAAGGTCAAGATACCGGCAAAGCATGTTGAAGCTAAGGTTAGCTCGGTACATTATGTGCGTCTTCCTCGCGCCAGCCCTTGCTGCCTCCAGGATGTCAGCACTTATCTCGAATCTGCTTCTATTCCTTCGATTCTTCTCCTCTAGTCGCTGCATGGCCCCGACCCACCGAGATTGACTGAGGTTGTTCTCGTCTTGATAACACTTGTCTGTGCCGCATACTCGTTTTTGTGGACGAAAACACAAGTCTCCAGCCTAGGGGCTGCCGAAACCCCTCGGAAGATAGTCCAGTGAAGGAAGCGCTCTCTTGTTTTCTGGTCTCTTCAAGCGAATGGCGACTGCTGATTTCATCCACGTGAGATTCTGCCGCCTAAACACACATGTGCTAATGATCGATCGGGACAAAGAGATGATTGATCGATTGCGCGTGGCTCGATTCAACTTGGACACAACAGCCTTTTTTAGTTGAATCGCATGTTGCCTAGTGGAACAGATGATAGTGGCACCCCCCATAGACCTAATGAGTGGAAAGGTCGTTCGGCTGGTGCGGAGCGATCCCGCTCACCCGACACCCTACAGTGATGACGTGCTAGGGCTTCTACGCAAGTGGCAGGACAACGGTGCACCTCTGATTCATGTGACAGATCTAGATTCAGCCTTGGAGAAGGGGAGCAACATGACGACAATACGGGAGATGCTGAGGGTTGCTCGGGTACCCATACAGGTGATGGGTGGGATAAGACGGAAGGAGCTGGCCAAGGATGCGCTGGAGGCCGGGGTCCATAGGGTCGTAATGAGCACGCTTCCATTCAAGGATCCAGTGGCCTTGGTTGACCTCGTGGAAACCTATGGACCTGGACGGATTATGGTTGCACTCGACTATACCCAGGGAAAAGTGATGATCGGAGGTTGGAGCGCCCCCGTGCCCATAACCATCGTAGCTGCGTTGGAGAGGTTCGCAAGCTTGGGCATTCGAATGTTTTCCCTCACCGCAATTGACAGAGACGGTACCCTACAAGGCCCTGACCTCAGGACCATCGGAAAGGCCTGCAAGGTACGGGATGTAGCCGTCTACGCCCGCGGCGGAGTCGCCAGCCTTAGCCAGATAAGGGATCTAAGGGATCTAGGAGTTAAAGGTGTCGTAGTGGGGAAGGCGCTGTACGAGGGCATCTTTTCCCTCAGGCAGGCGCTGAAAGTCGCTCAGGAGGCTCAGATAGCAAGCTCTTGAGGACCGAGGCTAACGAAGAACCTCTCAGCCGCTTGGCTTGGTCGATAGATCGACTTGGCTTCACTTGAGCGTTCGATACCCGAGGCTCGTCCTCGATCGATCGAATACCACTAAAAGATTAATCCAAGCTGTCTGTGTAGGTCCGGAAGATTCACATGAACAGTTCAACAGGTAGAAAGCAGGTTGTGGCGGTACTCGCTGTCTCGCTCGCTGTGGTGGCGCTCCTGGCGGGCTTCTTGGGCTACTCCTATCTCACCGCACAGTCTGAGTACCAGAGCCTGAAATCGGAATATCAGAGCCTGAAGTCTGAGTACGAGAGTCTGGCAGCCCAGGCCACAGCTCTGCGCAATGACCAAAATCAGCTCCAGCTACAGTTGGAGAAACTTCAGACAATTCCTCCTTCGGTGAACGTCAGCGAGGTCGACGTGGGTGTCAGAGTCTTCCAATCTGCTGAGGCGTCTCTAGTGTTCATCACCAACAAGCAGCAGGGTCTTCAAGGGTTGGCCCCCGTGGCTTCGGGCTCGGGGTTCACCTACGACTCTCAGGGGCACGTAATAACGAACAACCACGTCGTGGAGGGAGCTGACGCAGTGGATGTTACGTTTCCGGAGGGAACCGTTCTACCGGCTCAGGTCGTTGGAACCGATCCATATAGCGACGTCGCCGTGCTCAAGGTGAATGCGTCTCCCTCCCTAATCAAACCCATACTTTTTGGAGACTCTTCGAAGATCGCGGTCGGTCAACGGATTTTCGCTCTGGGGAACCCTTTTGGATTAAGAGCCTCCATGACCGAGGGGATCGTGAGTCAGATCGATCGCGAGCTACAGACCGAATTAGGGTATCTGATCATAGGGGTGATCCAGGTAGACGCCGCTGTCAACCCTGGAAACTCGGGTGGTCCACTCTTGGACGCCAGCGCGGAAGTAGTCGGAGTCAACACGGCGATCAGAACGACCACCGGCGAGTTCTCCGGTGTTGGTTTCGCAATACCGATCAACATGGTGAGGAAAGTTGCGAACTCGATCATCGCAACAGGCAAGTTTGATCATCCCTACGTTGGAATAAGGGGAACAGATGTGACGTTGGGGATTGCCCAGGCCATGGACCTGATGGAGCCGAGGGGCTTCCTTGTGACAGAAGTCGTCCCCGATGGCCCAGCTGACCAAGCTGGCATCAGAGGTGGGACGAGGGAGGAAGTGGTTAGTGGAGTACCAATGATCCTAGACGGAGACGTGATCCTTGCTGTGGACGGAGAGGAGATCAGAGGTTTGTACGACGCCTTGAGCTATGTCGAGGGCAACAAGTCTCCAGGAGATGAGATAGCGTTCACCATCATAAGGGACGGAAAAACACAAACAATAGATCTGACCTTAGGTGTCAGACCCCCACCCCAGTGACAAGTCGGCGACGCAAGTCGTTTCCCAGGATTGATCGATTGACAGGCCGGGTTTCACCTGCGTCCTAGCAATCATGCAGAAGCATTATTATTCGGTCAGGCTGCAGACCGTTCGTTTGACCGGCTATGCCCCGCCATCTGAACCCGAGCCCCCCTAGAGGGAGCGACAGGCTTCGTGCTTTGCCTAGAGAGTTCTACTCAAGGTCCACCCCTTTGGTCGCCAAGGATCTCTTGGGCAGAGACCTCGTGAGGAGGCTGAGGGGGCTTTGTCTCGAAGGCAAGATAGTCGAGGTCGAGGCGTACGGCGGATCGGATGATCCTGCCAGCCACGCCTTTCGGGGAAGGACCTCTCGAAACCAGGTGATGTTTGGGAAGCCGGGGCTAGCGTACGTCTACTTCACCTACGGGATGCACTATTGCCTCAACGTAGTGACCGAGAAGGAAGGCGTTCCAGGTGCGGTTCTGATAAGAGCACTGGAGCCGCTGAGAGGGATAGAGTCGATGAGGAAAAGGAGAAGAACCTCAGGGTTGGTGACGCTGGCCAATGGACCCGCCAGGCTCACCCAGGCTATGGCGATCACTCGAAAACACAATGGAATAGACATGACTGTGCCAGGTGAGCTGTTTGTGTCGGCTGCTCAAAACCCGACGCCTCGAATAGTCACGAGCACAAGGATTGGAATACGCCTCGGACGTGAAAAACCTTGGCGCTTCCACATTGAGGACAATGCCTACGTTTCAGTCAGACAAGGCGTCACGCGAGGCCTCAGGGCTTCCGAGCAGCAGAGCGGACTGGCTACGCCACCCTGACCTTTGTGGCTCTTCCGTTTATGATGTGAAGGATGACGGTTTCTCCGAGTGCTTGGTCCGCCAACTTCTCCAAGCTCTCATAGTCCAAGCTATGGAGATAAGTTGCCTTCTCCTTCTCGAAAAGCACTGTGAGATCCGTGTCCGTAATTAGCACAAGCTGGCCTATTACCAGCTCAGCCCTAAACGGGATTCGTTCAGCCATGTTTCTCCAGCGACCAATGTTCTTCCCCGTATTTTTTTACATTATGTTCAGCTTTATCTGAATATCACGTCGAATCCCTCGAAAACCCCCTCCGTCACCGATAGGTCGTCGAGGACCTTGACGATCATTCGACTATTTTGGCGTGCAACTTTGGGAGCCTGGAAACCGTCCGATCATCCGCTCTCTGAGCCGTATGCGATTTTCAGAAATCGCCTGAGGATTCTGGCTGTAGCGCCCCAGATGGTGTGGTTCCTCCAAATGTAGAAGTACTGCCTTGTGGGTATACCATCTAGCTTGACGATTTCCTCTCTAAACCCTTCCGGTTTGAGTAGCTCTGCGACTGGAATCTCCAACACACTGTCGATCTCGGCGGGGTTCAGCTTAGTCGCGGGTTGCTCTTCGAGAAAGGCGACGAAGGGGGTGACAGTGTATCTACTTGTCAATGTGTAGACCGGATCGAGCTGACCGATCACTTTCTGTCTCTCGACCTTAACTCCAATCTCCTCACGGCATTCCCGCAAGGCTGTTTCCACCAGGTCTTTGTCTCTGCTCTCACTAGCACCCCCGGGAAAGGAGATCTGTCCGCTGTGCAGGGGGACCGATCTGCTTCTGACGGTCAGCAGGATATGGGGCCTACTGTGTTTCTCGTACACCATCAACAGGACTGCGGCTCTGCGCCGTCCAGCTGTGATCGTTTCGTCCTGTTTCTTCTCGAGAGCTCTACATATTCGACTGCGAAGTTTCGAGAAGGTGAGCTCTTTCTTGAGACTCAGGAAGGATCACCTGGGCTCCCATTCCTAGGAGACGACTGCCAATAGTCTCGGAGTACGTATTAGTCCTTTTCCAGGGATCAAGGTTGTCTATCGATAGAGCCCTTGAGATGCGTCTCGATATATGCCCAAGGTCATTCGATCGATCGATCGGTCGCTTGCCTCTTGAGCTTCAATAGCTCCTCAAGCTTCCTTTGAGCACGCTCCGGTTTGACCCTTATTCCGAAAGTCCCATCTTGTTGCCTAAAGGCTTCCATGGCGTTCACACCAATTTCATCGTCAACCTTCTTGACGAGGGGAAGCCATAGAGATAGATCAATGCTCGCCGTCCTTCCAACCCGTCTCGCGATTCTCTCGATCTGCTCTCGAGTATCATCGCTCACTCTCGCTGCACCCATCCTCAGCCCGTCTCTTTTCGACACCACTATATCCCTTTCCAAACCTGTTTCACCGCCTCGGAAGAAGCCACGGTTATCCGGATGACTTGACTTTCCATCTCGATCGATCCACGGCGTTCGAAGACGTTATAAATTGCAGGCGCACTCTGCAGCGATGATCGCGGTTGAGCGGTGAACGCTTTCTAATCGGAACAGATGTTGGCACTCTCGGAACGAAGACCGTCCTCGTGGGAACAGAGGGAGCGATTGTCGCTTCCACCTTCGAAGAATACGATGTCCTGCGACCTAAGCCTCTTTGGGCCGAGCAGTGGCCGAACGTTTGGTTTGACGCGGTGGCCAAAACGATTAGGGATGTCATGCGGAGATCAAGGATTAGTGCCTCGAGTGTTGCGGGATTATGCATCAGCGGCCTATACGGTGGTTCAGGGATACCGTTGGACAGCCGGGGGAAGCCGCTTCGGCCCTGCTTGATATGGCTTGACAGGAGGGCGACCAAAGAAGTTGAATGGGTGAAGCAGAACCTTGACCTCGAAGAACTCTTCCGCGTCACCGCCAACACTGTAGACCCTTACTACGGATTCACGAAAATGCTCTGGATCAAGTTCAACGAACCCGAGGTATGGAGGAAGATCGATCAGATCTTGACGCCGAACGCATACTGCATCTACAGGCTGACGGGAAGCACCTCGATCGACTACAGCTCAGCGGGGAACTACGGCGGCATTTTTGATATTCACAAGAGGAACTGGTCTGAGAAGATGATGGACGCCCTGGGCATCCCTCGCAGCTTCTTCCCGGATTCGATATCCATGTCAAAGGATGTGGTTGGAGAGCTATCGGAGGAGGGAGCCAGACTGACTGGGCTCAGGCCTGGCACCCCGGTCTCAGCGGGGGGCATCGACGCCCCAGTCTCCGCTCTCAGCACCGGGGCCCTCAGGGACGGAGACCTCTCGATAATGTTGGGAACGTCCATGTGCAATGGTTTCATTCAAGACACCCCGAGGCTGTCACCGCGCCTCATCAACTATCCTCATGTCGCATATGACAGACAGAAGACATACTCCTTCGCTGGGGTAAACACCGCCGGAGCGTGCATCAGATATTTCAGAGATGAGTTTGGAAGCATCGAATCAACTCAAGCCAAAGACAAGGGGATGAGCGCCTACGCCCTCCTAGATCTGGAGGCCGAAGAGGTTCCAGTCGGATCCGACGGGTTGATATTCCTTCCACACATGATGGGCGGGGAGAGGGCTCCCTGGTGGGATCCAAGCCTCGTGGGCTGTCTCATCGGTCTCACTCTGTTCCACACAAGAGCTCATATTTTCAAAGCCTTCCTGGAGGGAATAGCCTACGCTCTGAGGTACAGCGTCGAGACCGCCCTGAACTCCGGTATGCCTCTCAAGAGGGTGCTCTTGGTTGACGGCGGATCGAAGTCGCGGCTCTGGAGAAGGATCCTCACCGATGTCACCGGTCTTCCCATGGCATACATAGCCGAAGCTCCAGGAGCACCCCTGGGGGACGCTTTGCTGGCGGGCGTGGGGGCGGGTGTGGTATCGAAATACGAGGAGATCGACGGCTGGCTGAAGATCACTGAGACGACCCAGCCCAACGAGAAGGATAAGTCGACCTATGAAAAGTTCTACAAGCTGTACAATGAACTCTACGAGGCCAATAGCTCCATTTTCGAGAAGATAAGTCGGATCAGATAGTAGCTGGGCCTCGGTAGCGCAGATCCGACTAATTGACGAGATTGGGTTGACTACTCCGATCGATCGGGCAGGGGGAACCTTTTAGAACACCCATGCCCCTCGCCTTACTAGGTGGTCAGTGATAGTCGACGTAGTCTATGAGCCTTACAAGCAACTGGTGATTAAGGAGTACTCTGAGTACCCGTCACCTGAGGGCTTGGTGGCCTCTCTAATTGCCGCTCCTGGCGCGACGGCCAGACTGCTTTGGGCTAGTGGAGTTCTTTTCACCCCGAGCACGCTTCCTCCTGTGACCGAGGCCCTGACCAAAGCGCATCTTGAGGGCACGGTGTATTGGAGCTCAGTGTCCTTCGCTCTCATGCCAGAGTACTCTCCCAGTGTTAAGACCCATAGGGGACCAGAAGTGGATGTCATCGATGTCACACCAAATGCTGTGCTTCGACAAGCCGCGGCGTGGCTAAAGGCTCGGTCTGGTCAGGCGAAGAGCCGGGGTAGATGAGCGGAGCAGCAGAGATCGATCATGCCATCGCTGATGTCCCTCTTTCTATCCCGTGAAACCACGCACAACACACTCTATTGAGACTGATCCAAGAATTGCGCCGTCTCTCCGTCTCGAAAACTGTGGATCGATCTTTAGTCTCATCAGAACCTCTGAAGGCAACCTAGTCGGTCGTTGCCAAAGTAGCCGCCCCCCCTGGCAGGCAAAGCCTGTTCTTCGCGGGAGGCAGGGAGGCTGTCTCGACCGGTGAGACCTCTCTCTTTGGTTGTTCTGTCGCCTCGATCGATCGATCAACCCTTTCTGTCAGGTCTGTCCCATATGGCTTGAACCTCAGCAAGCTACGGCATCCCGGACACTCAGCGACTCTCCGATCAATGCTGTCTGTCAGGCTCATGAGAACTTCTCTCATCCAGACGTGATCGTTGCCGCATACGCAACATGTCTTGACTATTAGCCAGGGTTTCCTGCTGCTCATATCCACGACATAGTAGCCTGTTGGTTGCCCATCTTTGGAGGAACTACGAGGAATTAGGACATAGTCCTCCTCCACCAATTCGGCTCTTGTCCTTCCTTCCAAGTACGGCATCTTGGAAATCGCTCCATGTGGTTGATAAAATCGTTGTGTTCAAGTAATCTCGAAGAGGACAATGACGCCTGTTGCGCGAGAGGAAAGAGGGTCACATGATGAGGAGGAAAGCAGGCTATCGATCGAAAGGGAACACGTTCCGCATCTTGGTCCTCGATCCTTTGGACGCGATGGCAAATTAGTAGCTGGATGCAACCGACGATTCGAGGATGAGTACGAAACGGCTACGCTGGGTCGAGAGCTTATATGCCTGTTTCGCGTGGCCGGATCGATCGATCGAAACACCGGGACAAGAGCTAGCTGTGTTGCCCTTGAAAGACTTGAAAGGAGCAGTGCTAAAAGCCATAGAACAGTACAACAGGTATAGGAGCCCAGAGGCAATCGCCAGATTGGTGAAGATGGGAGAAGATGGCGTTGTGGTGGACTTCTCAGGACCATTCTGTAGCTCCTGCGGCGTCTACGACTACTTCGAGGACTTGATATACGAATCAGAAGCGTTGACCCAAGCTCAGATGAGAGTAGCTCGGTTCCGCAAGACAAGTGCCGAAGCCTTCAGGGTGACATATTGCTTGCCTGCAAAGGGGACGAAGAACGAATTCGTGGACGCCTCCCTAAGAGACCATTACGAGAGAGCGAAAGCGCAGATACAAGAGAGGCTTTCTCAGTTTGGAGAGATGCTTCACAGGGGCGACCGAGAGCTCTTCGCTGAACTCTGCTTTTGCATATGCACTCCTCAGACCTCGGCGATAGCAGCCGATCGCGCCATAAGAGACCTGAAGGCATCAAGCCTACTGTCTCGAGGCACAGCTCAACAGATAGAACAGGTGCTCACGGCGTCCGGCGTTAGATTTGGTGACAATAAGGCCAGGTTCATCGTTGAGGCCAGGGAACTCTTATCGCAACCGGGTTCGTTGACTGGCGAGAGAAGGTTTTCGATCAAGACCCGTCTTCCAAGGGAGCCGAGAGCAGCTAGAGACTACTTGGCAGAGAAAGTCAAGGGACTGGGTCTCAAGGAGGCCAGCCACTTCCTTAGGAACATAGGTTATCGCGGGCTGGCGATCTTGGACAGACACGTGCTGAGGACGCTGTTGGAAGCGGGCGTCATTGACCGGATGCCTAAGAGCCTGACGCGCAAAAGGTACTTGGAAATAGAGCAGAAGTTCTTGGCGTACGCTGACAGGCTAGGAATCTCTCCCGACGCCTTAGACCTGGTAATGTGGAGCTCCAAGACCGGAAAAGTCTTCAAGTGAAATCAATCGATAGTCAATTTGACCGCTGGACGATCTTCCTTCCGGCCGCCAGAGCCTTCAGGTTTGAACCTACGAACCTCGGGGGGAAGAAATCTCGGACCACCTCATCGAAGAACCTTTCGGGAATGCTCTCCGATAACAGGGCCGAAATAGAGCCGACAAGAACCAAGTTCTCCACACGTGGCTCACCGATCCGTTCGGCCTCCTTCGCGGCGTCGATGAAGTAGATGACATCGGCTCTCAAACCCAGTATCCGCCTCACCTCAGCTTCGCTTGGATATGCCTGAGCTTCGTTGGTCGACTTCGGCCGAACTGTTGTCGTCGAGACCACAGCGCAGCCTCTCGGCTTAAGGAAGCTGGCGTTGCGCGCCGCCTCCAAGAGTTCTAGCGAGAGCAGGAAGTCCGCTCCCCCCTCGTCTATGCCTGACGACCGCACCAGCCGTCCGAACTTTATGTTGGAGTCAACAGCCCCTCCCCTCTGAGCCAGACCATGGATCTCGCTCGTCATCACTGAGTGTCCAGCCCTCACAGCTGCCAGGCCTACCACCTGCGACGTTGTCAGTATGCCCTGGCCGCCCACCCCGACGACCTTGATGCTCGTCACGGTTGCCTCTCACCTCGTGGCACTATTGCCTTGTAGGGACATATGCTGGCGCAGAGGGCGCAGCCGACGCAGTTGCTTCGATCGATCGTCGGTTTTTCTTGCTCACTGGTCGAAACGACGGCCGGGCAGTCGATGACCTTGACGCACACCCTGCAGTTTCTGCACAGCTCCTCTTCGACGTCGTATACCTCGACGCTTTCCCCACTGCGTCGCTTCCTCCTCACCTCATCCAGAGCACAAGGCGCCCTAAGGACAACCGCGACAACACCTCTCTCCTGCTTGAGTTGACGCAGAGTCTCCTCAGCCTCTCTCACCTTGAGGGGGTTTACGACCTCGACGTGGGTTGCGCCGGATGCCGCGCAGATTTTCTCAGGCAAAATCGCCACTGTTCTGCCTCCGTCGATGCCCGTTGTTGGTGTTGGCTGCTGCCCAGTCATCGCTGTAGTGAGGTTGTCGAGTACGGCAACGACGAGTTGATGGCCGTTGAAGACCGCATTTATGAGGCCTGGAATTCCGGCGTGAAAGAAAGTCGAGTCACCTATAATGGACACAACCCTCTTCGACTTGTTTGCGACACCCATCCCCATGCCAACACCCACGCTTCCTCCCATGCAGAGAAGCGTGTGCCCCACGCTGAGCGGCGGAGGTGCGCCCAGGGCGTAGCAGCCTATGTCCGTAGAGAAGATCGTATCCTTGGCATGGAACACCTTCTTGAGGAGATAGAGCGATGCACGGTGAGGGCATCCGGCGCAGAGGAGCGGAACCCGCATGGGAAGCTGTGAGGTGTCGATGTCTTGAGGCTCCTCCATCTGTAGGCCCAGCGCTCTGACGATCGACCTCTTCGCCAACGCGACGCCTAGCTCCCCGCTTCGCGGAATCCCCAAGTCCTTGCCCAAGATCTCAGTGCCTGCGTGGGCTTCATACGCGATTGCCTTGACCAACATCTCAAGGTACGGTTCGAGCTCCTCAACAACCACGACCTTGGTATGCGCCAGTAGGAAGTCCTCGATCTTCTTCCGCGGCAGCGGGTATGTGAAGCCAAGCCTGAGCACATCAACCGCCACCCCAAGCTGATCCAGCGCTTCCATAGCATAGGAGGCTGCAACTCCAGAAGTTATCACGCCGACCTCCTCTCCCTCTCCCATAGAGTAGTTCAGCTCGGACTCCTCCGACTCCTTCTCCAGCTCCTCCAGCTGCTGAAGCAGAACTGGATGACGGACTCGAGCAGTCGAGGGGATCGCAACAAATCTTTGAACATTAGGACTGAAGCTCCCAGAGAGCTGCGGAGCCCTCCTCTCGCCGAGCTCGACGATTCCCCTGCTATGGTTAATTCTCGTACTCGTTTTGAAAAGTAGAGGAATCTCA
>Ga0209636_10006951_pt1 | contig 11559 bp, 13 predicted proteins | sample DeeMarSWOR152_54_FD_187464 | JGI IMG/M metagenome (GOLD analysis project Ga0209636, IMG submission 187464) | Marine sediment microbial communities from White Oak River estuary, North Carolina - WOR-1-52-54 (SPAdes) (version 2) | ecosystem: Environmental > Aquatic > Marine > Intertidal zone >... | reverse complement strand
ATGTGATATCCATCGGCATTCTGGCCATGGGCATGTCAGAGAAAATAACCACCGATGAAAAGCTCAAGGAGATCTACATGAACAGAATTCTCCTCAAGCGCTTTGGCACGCCAGACGACGTATCTCCCGCCTTCGTATTCCTGGCCTCTGATGAAAGCAACTATATTACCGGTCAGGTCCTGTGCGTTGATGGTGGTTACGGGATGATTTAACGGGAAGAAGTGCCTAAAGTGGCTAAAGTTATAAGTGCCTAAAATCAAAACCAGTAATGAGCAACGAGAAACCTGAAGCGAGAAACGAGAAACCAATAAAATATGGAGGGACAATATGGCAGAAGTACCAGATAAGATCCAGACATGGCAGATGGTTCAACCAACTTCAAGGGACAAGGAAACAGGAGAGGTAACAGCGGGCACATTAGAGAGGACTGCTATACCGGTACCTGAACTCAAGCCTGGTGATGTTTTGGTTCAGATAGCGGGATGTGGAGTTTGCCACACTGATCTGGGTTATTTCTATGATGGCGTCCCGACTGTTTCGAAACCTCCCCTAACCCTGGGTCATGAAATTGCGGGGACGGTTGTGGCTGGAGCTGAAGCCTGGATAGGGAAAGAGGTAATTATCCCTGCGGTTATGCCTTGCCGTCAGTGTATGCTCTGCAAGACAGGAAGGGGCAATCGATGTCTCAATCAGTTGATGCCGGGCAACAGCCTCGGGATGTATGGTGGTTTCTCGAGCCATATCCCAGTGCCGAGCGTAGATCTCTGTGAAGTGAAAAACAGGGGGGAGATTCCCCTAGCACACCTGGCGGTGGTAGCTGATGCGGGCACTACACCCTACCAGGCTGCCAAGAGGGCGGACCTTCAGCCGGGTGACAACGTGGTAGTGATAGGAATTACAGGCGGTGTTGGTCTGTATATGGGGCAGGTAGCCAAGGCCCTCGGCGCAAAGACAGTAATTGGTATAGCCAGAAACCCTGAAAAGCTGAAAAGAGCACTATCGTATGGCGCCGATTTTGTTATCAGTTCAGCCGATAGGGAGGTTAAGGATGTTGTAGGTGAATTTCGAAGTATCTCAAAGGAACATGGCCTTCCGAATTATGGCTGGAAGATATTCGAGGTTACAGGGGTAAAGGATGGGCAAGAGACTGCCCTATCTCTCCTCTCTTTTACCGGAACGTTGGTTGTCATCGGCTTCGGTTTACAGAAAGTGGAGTATGCTATTGGTAGGCTCATGGCATTTGATGCTGATATTATTGGAACCTGGGGCTGCTTGCCGGAGTACTATCCCATAGTCCTTGATATGGTTTTGAGTAAGAAGATTGAGATAGAACCATTTGTGGAAACACGGCCGATGAGTAGCATTGCAGAGACATTTGAAGAGGTACATAAGGCGGGCTCCCCTGCCAGAAGAATCGTTTTAACGCCTGATTTTTAGGCTAGGAGAATAATTATAACCATAAAAGAGGAGGAATGGCGATGGCACTAGATTGGTTGATAAGGGATAACGAGATAAAAGATCATCAACTCTTTGGAGATGAACACTTTGGCACGGAGCCACCATGCACCGGGTATGAGAAGAAACCCCTTGTTAATCCCGATACCGGGGAAACGGTGGAAGGGCTCTATACAGCCTGGATTACCCTGAATAATCCCGCTCAATTTAACTCCTATACCACGGAGATGGTCAAGGGCGTCACGGCAGGGATGCATAAGGCATCCATGGAGCGGGATGTTATGGCCATCGTGTTTACGGCCGCCGGAGATCGAGCCTTTTGCACGGGGGGTAACACCAAGGAATATGCAGAGTATTACACCAAGAGGCCCCTGGAATATGCACAGTATATGGATCTTTTCGCGGGGATGGTCGATGGTATTCTTAAGGCCCGCAAGCCGGTGATCTGCCGTTGCAACGGGCTGAGGATCGCGGGGGGGCAGGAGATCGGTCAGTCATGTGATTTTACCGTTGCCGCAGATACTGCTGCCTTTGGACAGGCGGGAACCAGACATGGTTCGACCCCGACAGGGGGATCAACCGATTTTCTCCCCTGGAATCTAAGCATGGAACAGGCCATGTGGCAGGCGACCGCTAATGAGATGTGGAGCGCTGCCAAGATGGAGCGGATGGGCCTGGTTACCAAGGCGATTCCCATTAAGAAAAACGATAAGGATGAATGGATGAGGGACCCCCGGGTGATCACCGACAAGTATGTGGACAATGGTGAGATTGTCTATGGTGAGTTCAAGAAGGGAGACGACTATAAGGCGGCCAATGAGCAGTTGAAGGGGCTCAAAACCGACTGGAGCCTCCTGGATGGTTTCATTGACAGGATGGTTTGGACCCTGACCAATACCACCTTTCTCTGCCTCATGAATACCATAGAGAGCATCAGGGTGAAGAAGAAGTTTTACTGGGATCTCCAGAAGAGCAGTCAGATCTACTGGCTGGGCGCCAACATGAATATGGAGGCGTATCTGGGATTTAATGCCTTCAATACCCAGAAGCTGACAGGACAGAGGACGATAGACTTTATCAAGTATCGCCAGCTTCTTGCCGAGGCCAAGACCTTTGATGATGAGCTGGCCGAGGCTGTTTTTGCAAGGCCGAAAGAATAAGCGCAGAAAATAGACAACAGAGATAAGGAAGAAAAGATCCAGAAGGTTACTTCTGGATTTTTTCTATGTTAATACACAGTTGATCTCTCGTGTCATTTTAGTTATAAGATAGGTGTGCAACTAGGCACTGAGGCACGAAGAGCCGCCTGCCAGCGCCTGAAGCGCGGCCGAAAGGCTCGGTGGCTTATATGACTGAATAGTTACGGTGTAAGGATAATTATCTGTCTCGAGATTTAGCTTGAAAGGAGAAAAGGATGTCCCACAAGAATATCAATGTCCAAATTGATAGTGGACTCGGTACGGTTACCCTGGATAGGCCTCCCGTGAATATTCTGAACATTGAAATGATGAATGAAATAAATGATACACTCAGGGATTGGATAGACAACAGGGATCTCAAGGTAGTTCTCTTTAATGCAAATGGGAAGTGCTTTTCAGCCGGTGTGGATGTGGCCGAACATATGGGTGATCTGGCGCCAAAGATGATTGAGAGCTTCCATGGTATGTTTCGGTTAATGGACAGATTAGGTGCTGTTACGGTATCATCTGTCTATGGATCCTGCTTGGGTGGCGGGTGCGAGCTGGCAGTCTTCTGTGATCTGGTAATCGCGGATGATACAGCCAAATTCGGCCAGCCGGAGATCCAGGTGGGGGTGCTGCCACCAATTGCTGCGCAGATAATGCCCAGGATTATTGGAAGAAAGGCAGCTATGGATTTGATTCTGTCAGGGCGCATTGTCTCCGCACAGGAGGCGATGGGTATGGGCCTCATAAACAAGGTAGTTGCAGGGGGTGAGTTATCCAAGGAAACTGTTGAATTCATAAAACCCTATCTATCCCTGAGTGCTGAGGTTTTAAGGGTGACCAAAAAGACGATAAAGGCCGGCCTGACGGACGACCTTGAACCCTCACTGAAGATTATCGAGGATATTTATCTCAATGAACTCATGAGAACAGCCGATGCTCATGAAGGACTGAAGGCATTTTTGGAGAAGAGGAGCCCTGAGTGGAAGAACTGTTGATTAGGCGGTTAAGGCACCCTCGGCACCTGGTGAAGGTTAATAATCAAATCAGGAAGACATATCGGTCCCTGAAGAGAAGGAATGCTTTCACCATCCTGGGTATCACCACTATCATTATCTGTTTTGGTGCTATTGGTTTGTATATCCTTGATGGCTATTATAGGAGCAAAGGGACATCAGGTATAGCGGATACCTTATGGTGGGCCCTCGTAACTATTACCACAGTAGGCTATGGCGATGTTGTTCCCCATTCTACCTTGGGAAGGGCCGTAGGCCTCATCCTTATGTTGAGTGGGGTAGTGCTGGTATCCCTGTTTACCGCGACCATCGCCTCCATATTTGTTGAGAGGAAGATTAAAGAGGGGGAGGGTTTGGAATCATTAAAAGAGAAGGATCAAATCGTCATCTGCGGATGGAATCAAAACGCTGAAAAGGCCATAGAAGGGATATTGATTCACGATAAGAGCGGTCGTTATCCTATTGTATTGGTTAATGAGCTTGAAAAAGATGAGGTGGAGTCTATTCAGTACAAACACCAGGAAAGAGACATCCATTTTGTCAGGGGAAATTTTGTCAAAGAGGATGTCTTGGCAAGGGCAAATATCTCGAGGGCTAAGGCGGCCATAATATTGGCAGATATCTCCCCAGGGCATCCACTTGAGAAGGCCGATGAGAGAACCATCTTTGGGGCTATGGCCATAAAATCGATGGCCCCTAAGGTTAGGATATGCGCCGAGCTGATAAATCCAGAGAATAAGGAATATCTGCTGCGGGCTAATGTCGATGAAATAGCTATCAGGGGGGAGTCGCACGGATCTTTACTCGCAAGTGCATCGATAGCACCAGGTTTTCTGAGCATGATTAAGGCATTGATCAACAACGAGGACGATAACAAGTTGTGGGGTGTTGAGATTCCATCTAAATATGTTAAAAGACCGTGTGGAGACCTGAGCCAATACTTTAGGGAAAGATGGCAAGGTCTGTTAATTGCCCTTCTGAGGGAAAGGAAGGGTATCCAGTTGGACGATATTCTCTCCGATGATGTAACGATTATTGATGAGTTTATAAAGAGGAAGTTTGAAGAATCGGGCAAGGACTTTTTTGGCAGGACAGAGAAGATAGATGTTATCATTAATCCACCTGATGATTTGCTGGTTGAATCAGATGACAGGGCAGTGGTAATCGCCAAGGAGAACCTTGGAGAAATCTCCTTTATTGATAAATTCGTAGGGCCCAAATGAATCCAGTGGAAATTATCAAAGAAACTTTCATCTTTAATAACCTCGATGAACAGGAGGTTGCAGATATCTTGAAAATAACCGAAGAGAGGAGGTTCTCTAAGGGGGAAACCATAATGCAGGAAGGCCAAGAGGGAGACAGTATGTATATCGTTGCCGATGGGAATGTTGAGGTCTCAAAGACACTTACCATGAAGGGGGGAGAGGGTGATTTTGCCAAGAGAGAGAAGATCCTAAAGAGGTTCAAGGCAGAGGACAATGTCGTCTTTGGAGAAATAGCGATGATTGATCGGGAGAATAGATCGGCCTCGGTGGTGACAACCACGGACTGCATCCTTTTAGAGATAAAAAGGCAGGATTTGCTTGATCTCATAGAAAAGAGACCTGAGATGGGTATTAAGATACTGAAAAGGATAGCGCAGCTACTAGCCAGTAGGCTAAGAAAGTCAAGTCAAGATGTGATAAGGCTGACAACTGCCTTATCCATTGCCCTGAGCGGCTGAAAGCCGATTCTAGGTTGGTCGTTATTCAAACCAGCAACCTCCAATGAATAACCAGATAAGAGGAACGAGTAACGAACGACGAGTAAACAAACAATGAAGAGGTTTGTTCCCTTTCTCCTCATCACCGTAAGTATCTTTGGCTGTACTGTTACCAAGAAAGAGATACGGGTTTCCAGTCATGAAAGACCAGCTATCGTGCTGCCGGAAACTATCGAAGGTCAGCCACCGACTTCATATTCGGTAAATGGGGTATCATATTACCCCCTGCCTAGCGGGGAAGGGTTTGTTCAGGAAGGTATGGCTTCCTGGTATGGAGAGGGATTTCATGGCAAGAGAGCGGCCAGTGGTGAAATTTTTAATATGCATGATCAGACCGCTGCACATAAAACACTGCCCTTTGATACGTATGTAAAGGTAGTAAACCTGTCGAATCTAAGAGAGGTCGTCGTGAGGGTTAACGACAGGGGCCCTTTTGTTAAAGGGAGGATTATTGACCTGTCTCACAGTGCTGCAAGTGAGATAGGACTGGTTGGTCCTGGAGTTGCACGGGTACGGGTTGTTGCCTTATCAAAGGAGGTTGGCAAGATCAGGTCGGGCACAAGCTATAAACCCCTTGTGGAGGCAAGGGATTTCAATAAGGGAACATTTACTGTGCAGGTTGGCGCCTTTGAGAATGAAGAGAATGCAGGAAGGTTAGCAGAACGCCTCAGAGTTGTCTTTGATCACGTTACCGTAACCACGTATGTACCATATGAAGGAAAAGCCCTTTATCGGGTCAGGGTTTCTCTCTCTAAAGATTTAATTGAGGCAAGCAATATAGTCAAGAAATTGGAAAATCTTGGGTTTTCAGAGACCTTTATCGTATCACTTTAGGCCTTGTGATTGATTTTCTTCCGGAGGACACCAGAGGTTCTAAATACAACAACCTTTCTCGCTCTTAGCCTTAGGTCTTCTTTGGTCTGAGGATTTCTTCCCCTTCGGGCTGCCTTGTCTTTGACAACGAACTTTCCAAAGCCGCTTATAAGGAGATTTTCTCCTTTTTCAAGGTTTTGCTTGATAATTTCCAACAAACTCTCCAAAACCCTTCTCGATTGGTTTTTGCTCAGACCCACCTGGTTGTAAATGGCATCTATGATCTTCTCTTTCGTTAAGGCCATGTATCGTTCCTCCTTAGTCTTCTGGTTTATCTTGGTAACCGAACTTCTCTTTAAGCTTCTCGCATACGATGTCGGGGACAAGGCCGTTGATAGTTCCCCCAAAGCTGGCCGCCTCTTTTATTATGGTAGAACTGGTATAGAGCCATTTGTAGTCAGTCATGAGAAAGATGGTTTGAATATTTCTGTTTAATTTCCTGTTCATGAGTGACATCTGAAATTCATATTCGAAGTCCGACAGGGCTCTCATTCCTCTTAGAATTACATTGGTTTTCTTGCTCTTCACATAATCAACGAGCAAGCCGCCGAAGGAGTCGACAAAAACCTTATCGTCGTCCTTAATTGATTCTTGGATCATCTCGATCCTCTCTTCCAAGGTAAAGAGTGTCTTTTTCGTGGGATTGGAGGCAACTGCGATCGTGACCGAGTCAAATATGGTAAGTGCCCTTCTTAAGATACTGAGATGACCGTTGGTTATGGGATCAAAAGAGCCGGGATAAATAGCCATCTTGTCCATGGTATTAGTCCTCACGATTAGAGTAAAAGCCTATCACTGTCGATCCATAAGACCTGGTTAATTCAAGCCGTAGGGTGTGGACCTTGGAGGGCAATGGGTCATGGGCACTGGTTGATGATTCTACAACTATCCTGCAGCCTCTGGCCACTAGATCTCTGTCTACGAGCTGATAGATGGTGGGCCTGATATACCCCTTTCCATAGGGAGGGTCAATAAAGACGAGATCGAAGGGACCACACCCCAGATTCTGGATACGGGCCAAACCGTTCGGCAGCTCCTCTTTCATGATCTTTGAAACCGGCTCATATCCGCACAGGGCAAGGTTTTTCTTGATCATGGCAACAGCGCTCCTTGATTTGTCGATAAACACAGCTTGTTTGCCTCCCCTGCTGAGGGACTCGATCCCCAGGCTTCCTGTGCCGGCAAAGAGGTCCAGTATCTTACAATCGGTCAATGTCTGACCCAGGATGTCAAAAATAGAACCCCTGATCATATCTGAGGTAGGCCGGATATTGGATCCCTTAATCCTTGCCAGCCGGCGGCCTCTGATCATGCCGCCAGTTATTCTCATAATGTTTCAGCGCTATTATAGGTGCCCGCTGGCCTCGTCCCGCAGAGCGGGACGGGCAGGTAGAGTAAGTTAGATCAAATCAACAAAAGACAATGAACGACAATCAACTGACATTATCGAAATTCTCATACTTCGCTCTTAAAGCCCTTCTCTCTTTTTGCAGGCGCGGAATTCCCTGTTGGAATAGCTGCCTTTGCGCGTCTACGGGCACGCTGGTAGAGCGTAATCGTAGGGCCTGAAATAACATACATGGTAGAGAAAAGGAACAACATCAAGGGTGGCTTATAAGCCACGACAACAAAGAGCAGGACAGTGGCCACCAACACATTGAAGGGTTTTTGTTTGAAGAGCTCAAGCTCTTTAAAACCGAGATAATCGATTGTGCTAACCATGAGAAAGGATAGCAGATAAACAGTGCTTATGATAACAGCATGTTTGTTTTCACCGAGGCCGCCCAAAGAGTTTATGAAAAGCACCAGGGTGGCAATAAAGATAGCTGCCCCAGGGATAGGTAGTCCCTTGAAGTGGTGGGACTCGAGGTTGTTCTTTTGAATATTGAACCTGGCAAGCCTCAAGGCACCGCAGATAATATACAGAAAGACGGCTAGCCAACCAAATCTTCCAAAGGGCTTCAGGGACCACTCAAAGGCCAGTAATCCAGGGGCAACACCAAAGGCAACCAGATCCGATAGGGAATCATACTCGGCACCGAATTGACTGGTTGCATTGGTAAAGCGGGCGATCTTACCATCTAATCCGTCGAATAGAGCAGAGATAAGGATAGCAATCGCTGCAGCATCGTATCTGCCTTGGATAGTGGCAATAATGGCATAGAATCCACCAAACAGGCTGCATGAGGTAAATAGATTAGGAAGGATATATATCCCCTTCCTGTTTCTCTTATTTGATCTACTTTTCGTTTTCACTCTCACCAAGATAACCTATAACCGTTTGACCAGCCCTGACTTTTTCCCCCTTCTTAACCGTAAGTGTGCTATCAGGCGGAAGGTAGAGTTCAAGGCGTGATCCAAACCTGATAAGCCCAAATCGTTGACCAGCCTCTACATGATCCCCCTTTTTGACCCAACACACGATCCTTCTGGCAATGAGGCCAGCGATCTGAACAAAGACGATCTTTTTCCTGTCATTTGTTTCCAAGGTTACAATGTTACGCTCATTATAAAGAGATGCCTTATCCCTATTGGCTGAAAAGAACTTGCCCGGGTGATAGGACAGGTGGGCAATTCTACCTCTCATGGGGATCCTGTTGATATGGGCGTTAAAGATAGACATGAAGATACTTATCTTTATTGCCTTACCTTCAACGTGATTGTCTCCATTATTGAGTCTTTCTATTGACAGTACCTTTCCGTCTGCTGGCGTAAGAATTGCCTCTTCTGGAGCTACATGGGATCTCTCTGGATCACGGAAAAAATAGATGGTGAGCACGGTTAGTACTGCTAATAAAATGGATAAGAGCTCCCAGTCAAGAATTAAAAGGATAGATGTCAATCCTATTCCAATGACAATAAAAGGAATTCCTTCCCGGACGATTCGTAACTTGTTATGTATCCTTTTGTGGTTCAAGGAGTTAAATCCCTCTCCACTGTGGTGTGCTCTTGTAGATTTAAGCGTTTAATACAAATTTTCTAAATTGTCAATATAACATTTAAAATGTGCCCAAAAACGCCCAAGGTTAGCGAACAGACACCCCCGTTTTAGCATCGGGGTTTAGCTCACTTTCTTTGGCGGTCGTATATCCGCTCCTCTAAGATAGATGGGCGTAAGCTCGCTCAAGCTGTCTGAGTCCCCTTCTTTGAGTCTTCTCAATCCTAGAATACCTATGGATGAGGCCTTCAGGTTCCAGAAATTTGGAGGTGCCAATAACCCTTTTTCACCCACCTGTTGTTTTAACATTGGGCCTTGATGAGGAAGATCATTTCCTATAAAGACTGTTCTGTTCTCAATTATGGATCCAAGGTTCGCGATGCTGAGACAGGTGTCCTGTCTAAGTCTGGATAGGCGGCCATTCGAACCCCACCTGAACAGGGCGGCAAAAATCTCCCCTTTCCGTGAAGTCACGAGAGGACAGATATCTTCCTGCAGGTAAGGGAGCTGGCTGGCCATGGCTTCCAGCGTTGGAACGCCAATGAACGGAATGGAAAGGCATTGAGCGAGACCTTTGGCAACAGCTAGCCCTATTCTGATACCGGTAAAGCTCCCTGGTCCTAAGGCAACGATCACCCCGTCCAGTTCTCCAGGCACGGAGCCGACCTTAATGAATAGGTCATGGATGGCTGGCATCAGATTGGTAAAGCGACTTGGCCCGGAAGGAAGGATATATTCACCTAAGAGAATTTCATCCTTCATTACTGCCAGGCTGTACTGGTTTGTTGAGGTATTTATGGAAAGGGTGTTCAATTATGGATTTTCGATTGATTATTCTAAATAGAAGACAACTACTCAGCCACTAAGTCACCAAGCCCGCCCTGGCGCGAGGTGCATCTAATGTGCTGCTGTCGCCGTAATACTCCATAGGTGAATTCTATTGCAGTAAGGCATGCAATACAGGTCTGGGCCAGGGACACAAAGAATAAATATGAGTTATTCTTCCTCATCAGCAAGGAAAGTATTGTAATGTGCCGTTTATCGAATGCGGTATTAAGAAGATTATACTATCATCTTCGTGCCCGCCCTGGCGCGATATCCTTGTAATAAGAGCTATTAATGCCATAATATTAAAGAGGCGGTGCTATCACGCTCAGTCACTACATGCCAGGTCTGGGCCAGGGACTTTGTGTCTTGGTGGCTGTATGTTAACTTTCACTATTCACTCATTTTGTTATTATTCTTATGAGATCATTGTAAAAGACGATGGCCATCAACAAGATAAGAAGGAAAAAACCAATCTTCTGGGCCATCTCCCTTTTCTTTATACTGATGGGTTTTCTTATTACCATTTCTATTAAAAAGAAAAGGATCATCCCGCCATCCAGAACCGGCACCGGTAGAAGATTTAAGATGGCGAGATTGATGCTTATAACAGCCATAAAGGGGAGAAGGTAACCCACATTTTCCCTTGCCAAATTCCCTGTTAGCTGTCCGATCATGATGGGTCCACCAAGTGTTTTGAGCGGAAGGACCCCTTGAAACAACTTGATAACTGTCAAGATCGTTAAGGCCGTAACTTCCCAGGTTTTTTCCCCTCCCTTCTTAATCGCCCGGAAGGGACCTAATCGTGATTTCTCTATGTTTCCACTAGCCACGATCCCTATTAAGGGTGATTTAATCTCTTCGCCAAAGATATTCTTAACAGTCTCCTCTTTCGGAAGAACAGTTGTTGAGATCCTTTTGCCTTCCCTCATGATTACCATTGTTATTCCCTTGCCCGAGCTCTTCTCTATAAATTTCTTAATATCCCTCCATTCATTGATTTTTCTGTCCTCGATGTATTCGATAACATCACCTTTTAGTATTCCAGCATCATCTGCAGGGGAGTTGGGCCTAACATGGCCAACCTCTGCTGTCATGATAGGATAACCTGATACCAGGTAAATGCCACAAAAAAGGAGGAAGGCCAGGAGGAAATTAAAGATAGGGCCAGCCGCCGCAATGGCAATCCTATGTAATACAGGCTGCTCAGAAAAAGCCCTGTGGGCATCTTCTGGGGCTATTTTTTCGTCATCATTCTCACCCAACATCTTAACGTAACCGCCAAGGGGAAGGGCTGAGATTATATACTCGGTTTCTCCCACCTTTTTCCCTATGAGTTTGGGGCCAAAGCCGAGGGAAAATCTCAGGACCACAACATTGAACAGTTTGGCTAAGAGAAAATGCCCGAACTCATGGAAAAAGATCAAGATACCAAGGACAATGATAAATGGAACTATATAGTATAAGAGGGTACTCATAGGTTCCAGTTGGCCCCGTTTTGCTTTG
>Ga0209636_10006950_pt1 | contig 11560 bp, 11 predicted proteins | sample DeeMarSWOR152_54_FD_187464 | JGI IMG/M metagenome (GOLD analysis project Ga0209636, IMG submission 187464) | Marine sediment microbial communities from White Oak River estuary, North Carolina - WOR-1-52-54 (SPAdes) (version 2) | ecosystem: Environmental > Aquatic > Marine > Intertidal zone >... | reverse complement strand
CTCTTCTTCATCAACCTCGTTCAAGTCTTCTGGATTCCAGTAGGCAAACAATTCCTTGCCGTCGAATTTCAGTTTTGAACCATAAGCATTGAACAAGTTGTTCATCATCTGAATGGTTCTCTTGACTGTGGCATTCTGCAGAACTATTGAGATTATCATGAGTTCGTAGAGGGAATTTGCACAATTAACCCTCATTCCCTTCCAACGTTTGAATACTGGTTTGAGAAACTTGTCATTCTTGAATTCCTTAAAGAATTCTGAAATGTCCTCGTTGAACCCATAACTCCAGTTTAGTTCATTCACAACTCTCTCCATCACGTTAGGAGTAGGCTTATTCTTGGAATAGACGGTCAGTTTGATCTTTGGCTCTTTGATAACGCCTCTGTTTTCCATTTTTAACCCAAACAGTCTTCTATCCAAATTCAGAGTTTGCCATATCACGTTCGGTTGCCATTCAAAGTCAGGTGTGGGAAAATAGTGAGGGACATATACTGTGCCATCAAAGTTGAAGGGTGGGATTGGCTGGATGACAATCTGTGCGGATTCCATTCTAGTCGCTCCTGTTTCCGATGGTATCTAGAACAACTTGATTATAATCTTAACTCGACGCGCGCGAAGCCTCTCAAGACAGTGCAAAGATAACCTTTTATTTCATTTCCGTTTTTTGTTAGTTCTGTGGCGGCTTTCTAATGGTTGGCGAAGAATACGATGTTGAGAAGGCGTTAAAAGTATGGCTTTCAAACGCTGAAAAAGTGGTCGTAGCTGGCATTGGAAACCCTATCCGCATGGATGATTTTATTGGTACTAAAATAGTTCAAGATTTGAGGGGAAAGGTTTCTGATCAAGTCTACTTGATCGAGTGTGAAACTGTCCCAGAAAATTTCATGCAGCAAATCATAGATTTTAGACCGACACACATTCTTCTAGTGGACGCTGCGGTCTTGGGCTTAGAACCGGGAAATTCGAGGCTTATTAAACCAGAGCAGTTAGCAATGTTTCCCGCATTTTCAACACACGCACTTCCGCTGCGAATTTTTTGCGAATATCTTATGAAGACGGCGGAAGTGAAGATTGCCTTGCTGCTAATAGAGACTAAAAAGACTAATTTCGGGGAAGGGTTAACGCTTGAAGTTGAAGCTTCGGCACAAGATATTGTAGATAGTTTGCTGAGGGTTCTTCCTTAAACTCAAAAATGAAAAAATAGAAGGTTAGGAAGTTATTGGAGTAACTTTTAGGGCTTCTTGGAATAGCTTCTTTACTGCTGTGATTCTTGCCTTCTGTGCCAAAACATCGCTTGTTACCAGGTCTAATGCTTCCTCTGGACACCACTTGACACATTGAGGTTCGCCTTGTTCTTGACATAAATCACAGACGTACACAACTTTCTTTTCTGGATGTAACATGATTGCTCCATAGTCACACGCTTCAATACACCATCCGCATCCGTTACACTTGTCTTCATCAACCATTATTAAGCCAGTTTCATCAGATTGTGTTAAGGCGTCTCTTGGGCATGCAGCAACACAAGGGGGGTCTTCGCAAAGTCTACACGTAACTGCTAAGTTTATCAGCTGGTTTATTCGGACAACTCGTATTCTGGATTTCAACGGGTTGAAAGCTCCTTCTTGTATCATCGAACACACATATTCGCAGACTTGACATCCAACGCATTTTTCAGGGTCTGCCGCAACAAATTTTCTTTCATGAATTTTGACCATTGTCATTTCTCCTCTGCTTTCTCAACTTTTCCAGTTTTTTTCTCGGCTATGTGAATTAAATCGTCCATTTTCAGTTCCTTGAGCTTTTCTTTCGTTGGTATGCCCTCTTTGTTCCATCCGCGAGCTTCGTAATAGTCGTCTAGAAGGAAGTCCAGTTCTTTTTGGCTTACGTAAGCTCCTTTGGATGGTCCCTCATCTGGTACTGGAAGGTGCATGACTTTGTAGGGTAGTGTATCGTCCTTTCTGCCTAAGCCTTCTCTAATATTGAACAGTCTGGCAACGTTGTTTATTCTTTCACCGCTAAGTCTCATCTCTTCTGGCGTAACTTCGAATCCTGTAACTAGGCTGTAGAGTTTAGCCATGTCTTCTAGTTCTTTGTAGTACGTGCCTCTTGAGAACTTGCAGACGATTAATGAATCGACTACAGTGTATTGGTCTTCCATGTCTTTGACCATCTTTCCTCTTCCTTTCTCAACGATTAGGCGGTTGACTTTCCCTTTTACGTCGAATGCGTAGGCTCCATGTCTGTTGTGGTCGGCCCCACGGAAGGAAACAGCAAAACCTAATGCAGCTGTTTTGAGGCATCTAAGATCATAACCGGTAACCTCAACTCCTTTAATGTGCTGTGCAAGTTTTTCTGAGCCTTTTCCTATTTTCTCCGCAGCTATTTTTACGCCTTCAGCCAGTATGTCGCCTATGCCTTCTCGCTTGCCAATTTTTTCAATAAGTTGAACTAGAGCCTCTTGGTTGCCAAATCGCGCATCTATCCCGTCAAGATCTTTTTCCGTTAGTATTCCTTTTTCGTAACAGTCCATGGCGAAGCCGACGATGACTCCTACGCCAATTGAGTCTATTCCGTAATAGTTGCTGAGGTCCATTCCCTTTATGATGGCGTCTAAACGGTCTACACCGCAGTATGGTCCCATAGCCCATAGTGGCTCGTATTCCATTCGGGTCATGGTTCCTTTGTATGGGCCTTCTGGAACAACACAGACGTGTTCGCACCGCATTGCACAGGAGCTGCATCCTATGATTTTTGCAACAAATCTTTCGTTTAGGGTTTCGCCGCTGACTTTTTCTGCTCCTTCAAAAGAGGCGTTATTGTAGTTTCTTGTGGGCATGCAAGCTATTGCGTTATGCACTAACACGTTTGCTGGAGTTCCCATTGTTCTGTATTTTTGTGTGGCTGGCCCTTTCATTCTTTCATGAAATTCCTTAACGAACTCCATGAATTCGTCTAGGTTCGCAACGGTAATGTCCCGTGTTCCACGCACGGCGATTGCCTTAAGCTTCTTTGAACCCATAACAGCGCCCATGCCAGTTCTTCCAGCAGCCCGTGTTTTCTCGTTGATTATACAAGCTAACCGAGCAAGCTTCTCTCCTGCTGTACCTATGGCTGCGACACGAATGTAATAGTCGCCTAATTCTTCCCTTATGATGTCTTCTGTTTCAGCTGGTGATTTTCCCATCAAATGTGACGCATCTAGAAGCTGAACTGAATCGTCGTCAATCCACACGTAAACTAGTTTTTCAGCTTTACCCTTAAAAATTACAGCGTCGTATCCAGCTCTTTTTAGTTCTGTGCCAAAGGAACCATGGGATTTGGATTCGCCGACACCGAAGCTCTGGGGAGATTTTGAAACAAAGGCGTGTCCGTTCCCACCAGTAGGCCACATTGTGCCTGATATTGGTCCTGTTGCTAGAATCAAAGGGTTTTCTGGGCTGAAGGGATCTGTTCCTGGTTTAGAATGGTCCAGTAACAGTCGGATGCCGAGACCTATTCCCCCAATATATTTTTTCGCGTGTTCCTCATTCAAAGGTTCAACACGAGTTTTTCCCGTTGTCAAGTCTATGTGAAGAATTCGACCAGCATATCCTTGCAAACATTTTCCTCCATTAATTTTGAGTGAGATTTATAATAATTTATTAGTTAATATATTAACGTATCTATCCAAAAATATCTGAAACGCAAGGACTAAACTAATGATATAACAAGTTCTTGAGCTTTGCGAAAAAAGCACACGCGCACACTTACATGTAGTGTAGACGGAATTATTGCTTTTGTTTTGTTTGTGGGTGTAGGTTTACTTTTATCATGTCTCTAGGTTCTATTCCAAGCTCTTCAACCACAACCTTAGGAATAGTAAACCTGCCATCCCCCCTCATCCTCGCATAGAACCCTTCACTCCCAAACTTTTTAGAACACTTAACGTAAACACTCGAAACCTCACCTGTTTCAAGCTTATGTTTCTGCCGTATCAGGACTGGCACCTGAACCCGACTATTTCTCTGCACTCTAGCAAGAAACTGCTCATTACAGGACAAAGGCAACCCTTAACCCACCTTTTCCAACCTTTCCAGACCTGAAACTAACGCAGCCTAAACCACTAAAACCTTCTGTTATAAGTAAACAAAGTGAAACAACCAGATCAGAAAACCCTAAGGGGTCTAGAATTTAAGCAAAGAAAACAAATTAAGCTTACAAGAAAGCAAGATTGTCAGCTGCAAGTCTAAGCAAAAAAGATTTAGGTTAAGATGTTGCAAGAGTCTTTTTCTAGGTGAACAACATGAAAGGAATACAAGCCCTAACAAAGTTAGCCTTTGAGAAAAAAAATTTTGACGGTTTTCTAGTCACTAACGCTGCAAACCTTCTGTATTTCGCAGGTTTCCCAGGCACGGCATGCATACTCATTCCAAAAAAAGGCAAAAGCACAATCTACGTCTACAGCACAAACTATGAACAAATCAAAGCCGAAGCAAAAGAATTCAAAGTCGAACTAGTCAAAATAGGCGAAGATCTAGCAACCAAAATCTCAAAAAAAATCAAGGCTTCCAAAACCAAAAAACTCGGCTTAGACACGATCACAGGCGTTCCAAACGTTGCAGACTATCTAAAGCTCAAAAAAGCCTTAAGAGGAATAGCCAAAATCAGAATCGACAACGAACCCGTAAGAACCCTTCGCAAAGTGAAAGACGAACAAGAAATCAAACTCATGCGAAAAGCCGGAGAATTAACAAGCGAAGGCATGAAAGCCGCTTACGAAACAATCAAGCCCGGCGTAAGAGAATACGAAGTTGCGGCGGAAATTGAATATGCCATGCGCAAAAAAGGTTCTTGGGGAACAGCCTTCGAAACCATCGTAGCATCAGGCGTCCGTTCAGCATTTCCACACGGAGGCTGCACCGACCGAAAAATAAGGAAAGGCGACTTGGTTGTGGTTGACGTAGGAGCAACCTACCAATATTACTGTTCAGACATGACAAGAACAATCGCAGCTGGAAAACCCTCAGCAAAGCAAAAGAAAATCTACGAGATCGTTAGACTGGCTCAAGAAAAAGCCTACCAAGCCGTAAAACCCAAAGCAAAAACAAAAGAAATAGACGCAATCTCAAGAAGAGTAATAAAAGACGCAGGATACGACAAACATTACGTTCACGGTCTAGGACACGGCGTAGGCTTAGAGATTCATGAACCACCAACACTAAACCCAAAAAGCAAAGACAGATTAACCGTCGGCAACGTTGTGACAATCGAACCCGGCATATACATTGTCGATTTCGGAGGAATACGCGTAGAAGACACAGTTCTAGTGCAGAAACGCAAGGGAGAGAAACTCACGAAAGGCCCCTACACTCTAGAAACAAAGCCATAAAGACAATTCAAAAATACATAGCTTTAGACTAGACTTCTAGGTGCGTGCTAACCAAAAACGGCGTAGACGCCTTCACACAAGAACTAGACTATCTCCAGCACTTTTAGTAATGCTGATGCAAAGGAAATTGACGAGATCATGAAAGAATTCGGCAAAACCATCGAATATTTCTAGTAAGATCTGGGTTAAATTCAGAATGGAGACAAAAAGTTTAAAAGCAACATATGACATCATTATGGAAAATGTATGAGGAGGATGGTACGAAAATAATTTTCTCCCTACTCTCCTTTCTCCCCTCGTGAACTTCTACCATTCTCCTCATCAAAGCTTAATGCAACTTTGATCACTTATAGTTTATGAAGAAATCTTCTATTCCCTAACAAACGCAAGAACCCACAGATGTCAAAAAGGATTAAATCAGTGTGGCACACTCGGCCAAAATTTTTTTTAGGAATTTTTGTTGCATGAAAACTTCCAACTGTTCTAGGCCTTTTTCGCCATGCTATAGAAAACTATAAATTTGTTCTAGACAATTAACCTAGATGTTTCATCCTACATCATTTAAATATTCCGAATCTAAATAGAACAGAAGGAGGACAGCGGATTTATGTTTTCTCTCATCCGTTCGTGTCAGGGAGGGATTAACTAGTGGAAGTTACCGCTCAGCAAGAAATCATTAATGAATTGAAAGCGCAGTATAAAACGCTCTGGCGGGAGCGAATTGACGATAAAGTGAGAGCTGAGGGAATTGCAAACAGGGATTATTCCATATTATTTGTTGAGAAGGGTACAGTGATTTTTGCAACAAGAGATTTTAAACCGTTGAATTTCAAAGAGATTCTGGACCAGCATAAAGTAGTTGGCGTAGACAGAGTTGTTCCTCTTAGCCCTCATGTCGGTGGATGGGGAAAATTTATAAGAACAGAGATAGCCAGCCAAAAACGCCGTGGACGAGTCAGACAAACAAGACAGTATTTAAATGACAAGAAGCAACGACAACATTTGAAGAAGGGAGGAAGAGGCTGGGTTCATTTTACAGCAGGGCTTTTGGAACGTAGACGTAGGTAAGAGTTGTTTCAGTTTCACATTTTAACGATTCTGTTTTTGGAGAGCGAGCTTGGGTAGTATGGAAGCAGACTAGATATCATAACGGATATGGCTTTCCAGAAGCAAAATAGTAAACCTTTATTCCGCATCGAAAGACCCTAACTTTTCATGTTGTTTCCAAAAGAGATAAACCTTTGTTTGAGCCAGAAATTTTATCCTTTTCAATATAGCCGCCAGACCTTTCTCATCCACCCTTCTCATCTTCTCCACAAACTCCTCGTGTTTCGGATAAACCCTATGTGAAGACATAAGCCTCTTTAGCGCGCGCGCTAATCGAGTGCATAATTTCACTTTTTCAAAAAAAGAGGGGGGTCGTTGCTAGTTTCTAATTATCTTCAACTTTGATCGTGATAGGGTCGGTTTTGGTGCTGTAAATCGGTACCCACCATCGCCAGCAAGAGCATCGCTTGATTTTGAAGACCTTAACGGTTGCACCCGAGTTTAGATAGTGTGTGCAGGGTGACGTGAACTGCTGGTGACCTCCAGGGTTTACATCCGTTGATATTACGAGGTAGATTATTTTCGACTCGTTCTCCTTCATTGGTCCTATGGTCCATCTAAAGTGGGCTTTGCAGGATTTTCCTGTCCAAAGCACACGGAAAGTATCCGTGTCGCCAGCGACATCTCCGTCAAACCTTACTCCACGCCAGTTAACGCGTCCTGTCTTAACTTCGGTATCATCCTTGTCTAGTATCTTTACTTTTCCGTGTCTCTCCGGTTCATAGGTTCCATCGCTTGAGTAATCGAAGGTGTAGTCAAAAGGTTTCGGGTTAGAGTCCTCGGTACCTGGATACATGTATAGATTAGCAGGTTGTTTTGGCCAGTCAACGCAGATGCCTTCTATCATGAATTCTGCTCCTAGTCGATCGTAGACCACGACACGGTAGTTGGTTAGGTCCGTTTTTGCGGTCACGTTTATTTCGATCCACCAGTAGTATTTTGTTTCCAAATAGTATGGTGGATTATTGCTGAACGTGTCAGGGGGTCCGGGAGTCGGTTTCATGCAATATGCTTCTTTTTCGATGCATACAGGAGGCTGTCTTTCACAAGCCGAAACGGAATTTGGCATCAGCATTACGAACGAAACCAGTAGTATTACTGCAAAGACCAGTTTCCCTTTCATCTCATTTCTCCTCTATTACATTTTTCACTACAAAGTTTGACACTTAAACCATAAGACCATTGTTCCAAATAACGATATATTCCACATCATAAAATATAGAACCGTATAATAAGAATAACAAGAAATCATGTGCACACACAAGTATTATTGTTTCTGCAAGAAGAGGTAAATCTTCACTTGGTTCAACTGGGCTACTCGAGCGCGCGCATAAACACTCTTTCTTTTTTTGTGAGCCTCACATTTGAAGTTGCATTGCATGCATGCTTGCGTATCGGAAGGTTTTGGGTTTGGGGCGAAATTTCCTCCAAAACCCAATAGAATTCAAAAACATAATTTGAAACTTCCCGCTAAGATTAAATCCTAATTCTTCTTCAAATAAGGAGTTTATTTTTATAATCGGAAATAGTAAAGAGTAGTGTATCGGTTAATGAGGTGTTTGTATGGATTACTATCTCGGCACTTGTCGGATATTCATGTTGGTGAAGGAGGGTACGCCCAAAAAAGGCTGAGATTTGTGTAAAAGAGGTAAATAATCTGTCTCCTGATCTCGTCGTGGTAACTGGTGACTTGACTGAGAAAGGTCTTTTGGAGGAGTTCGAAGGCGTTGCTGAATTACTTAAAGGCATCAATTCAAAAACTATTTGTCTGATGGGCAATCATGATGCCAGAAACGTTGGGTTTATGCATTTCCAAGCGCGCGCTACGCGCGCTATTTACATTAATAGACAGGTTTTTGTAGTCTAAAACCCTCGGGAAAACGTTTCGGCGGGCAGAAACGCCCCTAGCGAGAAGTTTTTCGGCTAGCCGATATTTAAGTAACTTTTGCGTTTTCGTGTCAAAATTCAACAGTGTGAAGGTTTTTAGAGCCTGTTTTTATGGGGGTGTTTTCGGCGTGCCGAAACGTTTTTACGGGGTTAGAGTGATGAGTAGAGAGCTGCCTTTTGTGGTTATATCCATGTCCAAGTCTTGTTTCAGAAAGGATCTAACTTTGTTGTGAAATTTGCTGGGAATGTGCAAGGACATGCGCTCATACTCGTATACTTGTTTGCTTCTGAGATAACGTTTCCTAGAAACTCTACATTGGATTCTAACCATTTCGCTTAGTTTCCATGGAAAAATTATGTTTTTGTCTTTGGCTTTATAAAAGAGAATTGGTGAAACGACACTCTGGATAAGTGGAGAGAGATAAGTGAAAGCTTATTTTTTGTGTTCCCTTAAGGTTTTTGATTATAATTCCTGTTATCTGTCTCTCAAGATACGCCTGTTCTGTGCCACAAAATATATACCTCTTCATATTTTTTGATTGTTTTCTGTCGCAATACGATAGACCCCCCTCTATTTTTTTACGTGGAAACCTATGTTTAGCGTCAAATGGTGCATGCGTTTAGGCTTCTGATACTTCAATTTTGAAGTATCCACTTGCTTTTTCAGTTAATAGTTCACCGCTGAAAGCTTCCAGAGCATCATCCACATCCGGTTTTTTACCCCAAACATCCACAAGCTCAAAAGGCTTAACCATAAAAATCTTAACACGATATCTCTTCAGCTTCTTCTCGCCTTCATTCATACCGGAACACCAAACAACAAAACATAATCCCAAACTAACATTAAAACTTGTGTAGAACTTTGTTATAGAACAATCCTCTAGCGCGCGCTGGGTGGGCAGTAGGCGAGCATGGAACGATAATTCGGTGGAATGGAGCTGAATGGATACCGGAATTTCCCACAGTCGTACTCACGCTACTATTGATCAGCCTACCTCTAGCAGCAGTCATCCTAAGGGCTCGCGTTAATCAGAATTCCAAAAAGCATCAATGAAGTAGCCCACAAGTCTTGCTTGCCTTTTCCTAGATTTCTTCGTATAGTTTTTCTGTTATGAGGTTTACTTTTTATGCATAGCACACGCTACAAGTTCAGTGCTTAGATCAATAACAACAGTTGCTATAAAAGAAATGGTGATTTGTTTTTTGAACTTTGGATTTGCAATTATGCAGTCAGCGGTTTTCAGTATCATAAACGTTTTGTAGAGTATCCGGCTCAGCTAATGATTTTTAGCTATTTTGTGTTTTAGCTTTTGTTAGGGGATTGTTTGGATTTTCAATGTTTGATCGGAAAAAGTTTGGGTCTGAATCATGGATGTTGCGTGATTAACAACAGTAAGCTTTTAGTGTTGTGAGGTTAGGAAGTTCGTTAGTAGATTCTTTGGATTAGTCCGTCGAAGTCTGAGGCAAAGCTCATGATTTGTCTGATGCGGTTTTTTTGTGTCTATGAAGCCTCTCAACTGTTCTAGGTATTTTTGAGCATGCTATAGAAAACTGTATTTTTGTTCTAGACAATTTGCCTAGATGTTTCATACTACACTGTTTAAATACTCCGAATCCGAATAGAAAGAAAGGGAAGAAGAGAGCACAGTTTGACTTATGCTTTTCTCATCTGCTCCCGTCAGGGAGGGATTCACTAGTGGTGGCTTTTGAAGAAGGGAGGAAGGGGCTGGCTTCATTATGAGCTTGGAATCTTGGATAGATAGAAGCTGTTTTGGTTTCACATTTTTCACGATTTAGTTTTGAGGGAGAGAAATTGGGTAGTTATAGGAATAGATTAGATATCATAGCAGATGTACTGCATGTAGTGGGCAAAGAAGGTGCTAAAAAAACGCAGATTATGTATCAGGCTAATTTGAGTTACAAGGTTTTGACCAAATACTTGACTGAGGTTATAGAGGCGGGTCTCGTGCGTTTGCAGCGTAATGAACGGATTTATGTGATTACGTCAAAGGGGATAGAGTTTTTGGAAAAGTACAAAAAATATTCGAGACGCAATAAGCATATTGAAGATAGTCTTGACGATCTTCATAGTAAAAGGAAGGTTTTGGAGAAGTTGAGTTCAAATGGTTAGGCATTCTTGGATAGAATTTGGTGTTTTTTTGTTGTTTTTTGTTGCTTTTTGTTGTTGTTTTGTGCAAACTTTTTGTATACTTGCCTTTTATGAGTGCTAGGTTTTTTAGTAATATCATTTATGAATCGTTTGGGGATGTGTATGGTTAGGCGTAAGAGTTTCGTCTGTTTCATGTTTATTTTGATGTTTTTCTGGTTTGCCCACGTTTGTTTTGCAGTGGATAAGGCTGCTGTAGACGGAGCGTTGATTGACGCTGAAAACGATTTGGTTTCCGGTTATGTTGTGGTTGGAGAAGCTGAAAAAGCTGGGGGAAATGTTTCTGAATTGTTGGCTAAGCTGAGGTTCGCTGGAACCTTACTCGCTCAGGCTTGCAATGCTAATAGAACAGGTGATTATGATAAGGCGTATTCGTTTGCGATTAATTGTAGCGAAGGTGTAGATGGAATTGTTGATGAAGCTTTAGGTTTGAAATTGGAAGCTGAAAAAGCTTATAGCGGGAGGTTATTTATGACGACTGCGGTGTCTAGTGTTGCTTTATGTGTGCTTTTTGTGTCAAGTTTGTTTGGTTGGAGGTCTTTGAAGAAGAAGTATGTTGAGCGGATTTTAGGAATGAAGCCTAAGGTGGAGAAAGCTGAATGAGTCTTGAGGATTTCAAACTTCTGTATGTGCTCTCGTGTATTGGATTAGGCTTGATTATTTTGTCGCCGACTTTGGCTGTGGTTATGACTTTTCCTGCTGGGGAAAGATTTTCTGAATTGTGGATTTTAGGGCCAGGTCATATGGCTGAGGATTATCCTTTTGATGTTAGGGCTGATGAGAGCTTTTTGGTTTATGTTGGTGTTGGCAATCATGTGGGTTCTTCGGCTTATTATGTTGTTTATGTGAAGCTTAGGAATCAAACTGAGCATTTGCCTAACGCCACTGCTGGAACAGCTAGTCCGCTTCCGCCGTTGTATGAGTATCGTGTGTTTCTTGAAGAAGGCAAGAGCTGGGAGGCTCCTTTAACGTTTTCGTTTTCCGGAGTTTCGTTTTTTGAGAATCGATCTTTGGTTGAGAGTTTCATG
>Ga0209636_10006949_pt1 | contig 11561 bp, 9 predicted proteins | sample DeeMarSWOR152_54_FD_187464 | JGI IMG/M metagenome (GOLD analysis project Ga0209636, IMG submission 187464) | Marine sediment microbial communities from White Oak River estuary, North Carolina - WOR-1-52-54 (SPAdes) (version 2) | ecosystem: Environmental > Aquatic > Marine > Intertidal zone >... | reverse complement strand
CGGGAAAATGCGGAGGGGGCAATCCCGCTTATGCGGGACCGCAGATAAGTCACAAAAAACACCAGCCCGGGAGACTCGGAACGAAAGAAAAGACATCATTTGCCCAAACCAATGTCGAGCAGAAAAGGTTCTCATTAGTAAGTAACCATATTGAGTAAAAATTCATTATGCCACAGTTGGGCCAATTTTACAAGCCTTAAGTTGCTTGAATCCTGCAGATAGCCGCCCCGTGGAAAGCAGATCAACTCTTTTTTGCCAACCTTGATTTGTCGTTCTGTGGACTGACCCCATTTTCCCACAGACTTCGGTCGGCCTTTTTTGGAAATGGTGATTGCCACATCGCCATTTAGCTTTCCGGATTCCCCTGTCATTCGTGAAGCAATTCACCGATACAAAAGAGGAGGAGATTTTTCAGGTTTTCTAATACTCGGTCAGGCCAGAAAACATCAGGCAAGAAGATTTTTTAGTTTTGACGAGAAGCTCCACAAAATGTTTCCTGATTACGTAATAAACAATGTCATCAAAGCTGATTTGTGAAGCCGTTCATATGAAATTGGGCAGCTCGTTGTTTAGACATGTGTAGGGCGTAGCCGAGCTTGGTGTGCTACGGAGGAACATCCCTACAGAAAGGCCAAGGCAAACCGAAGAAAACGAACCTAAGTAGTTGTAGAGATTATGTTTCCCATTTGGAGGCTATCTCCCACACATCTCTTTTGTTGGAGCAAGGGTACTCAAGAGCCAAGGTTGTTAAATATCCTTGAGCTTCTTGATGTTGAGTAGAAGGAGTTTGCCTGCAACTATCTTAGCCTCTACTTCTTTTTGTCTGACGAATTGCGAGGTTCGAGCACAAGATTCTTCTATAGATTTCTTCATTTTACAACTTCTGATTCTTTATAAGTATGAAAACGTTTCCATATAATTTGTAAAATTGTATCATTAAAGTGTGTAAAACTTTTCATATTTTATGATGAAGACCCTATTAAAAGGTATAACATGCAGTAATTATTCATTATATTGCATGGGCATAGCATTTGCATAAGTACCGGTTGTAACTAGATTACGGCTTAGTAATTGAGGGGTTTTCACAATGAGGTTTCTATTATTAGATATAATTCGGAGCATAGCCATAGTTCTTGTGATTGCAGCCCACATTGGTCAAGCTATTGAAAGTCCTCTTGGGTTATTTTTTGGCATTAAAGATTTTTACTTTATCTCCTTAGGAGGAATTGGTGTAACAATTTTTCTCATACTATCGGGCTTAACTTTAGAACTCAATTATGGAACAAAACAAATAAATTTCAGTCGATTTATGGCGAAGCGGCTACTAAGGATCCTTCCTGTTTATTACATGAGCCTTATTTTAGGTATTGGCGTATTTATAGGTAAGCACATCTATTATACGGGAGATATTTCTAAAATATTTCTTGTATCCAATCCATGTAATTTCGTAGGTACTATTACCGGATTTTATGCCTTCATGGGCCTTTGGGGAGGCCCATTTCTTCCCACAAGTTGGTTTATAGGACTTATCATAACAATGTATGTGCTTTATCCGACTATATCGAAAAGCATGAGACATCACCCTAATGCTACAATATTTTTCCTATTGATAATAAGCACTTTCTCACGATTAATACTCGGAAAATATGAACTTCTTGCGGGGCGACCTTTGGATTGGTTTCCCCCATGTCGAGTCTTTGAATTTAGCCTTGGGATTTATTTAGTAGGAGTAATAAAATCATCTCTTTGGGTATCATGTAACAAATATGAAAGAACAGGTCCCATTTTTAGATTAATTAGCGGTATATCATTTCCTTTGTTTCTTGTTCATTACCCCCTCTTGCATATTATGATGTATTTCGTTCAGAATGAGTTCTGTACTATATTGTGTATTGCAATTTTTGTTGTTATTTCTGTTTTTATTAGTTGGATAATTTTTTCTTTTGATGTGAGGGTACCACGAAAATTTGTTATGGGTATCTTATTTAGAGATGAAGCCAATTGGCCAGAAGGTGAGAGAATTATACGATATCCAAAATCATCTAAACTCTCATGTTAATGAAAAAAAAGAAGATTTGTTAATTTATAAAATCCCAAGTTCTCGAAGCATCTGTTCAGCGATTATTTTATTTCCTTTATTTCCTTTATCATTAAGACGTACCACATAATAGGCTAAGATTCCTTTTGGTAGGTTTTTTTATATTTTGTTTCTTAAGATAGCCAATAAATTCTTTACGTAGATAAACTAGTTTTACTTCCATCTTGCTTGGAATTTTCCTGCTTATATGCGAGGACTCATTAAGTATTTAGTCCAACTTGTTTGTACTATCAATATTTTCATCAATAACAATAGGAGTGCATAGTATTACCTCTGATCCAACCGCTTTAAAATATTCGGAACGCATATCCTCGGGTCACTGGTAATCGCCATAAGGATCAAACCTATTGTTTGAGTTCTCGACACCGTACTTGGCCAAGGCTCGTTCCTTTATGTACTATTCCATATGATCAGCGAATTCATTCCCGTCCTCGACACGATCTATTTCCATCTGTCAGGTCTCCTTTCTTTCGTTATTGAGCTGTTTATCGATAAGAGTCATGGATTTCCCGCTCAATTACCGCGATTGGGTGAACATCTGGGAGAAGGAATTATGTGGAATTCGTAAAAAGGGGTATTCCGCAGAGAGAGAGGACCGAATTGGTAGGTGGTGGCCTTATAAGGAGTTTGGGTGGGAGCCCTGCAAGGACTCCTTGCTTCTATATCAAGAAAAGTCCTTCATGAATAACGCAGACCTGACGTTGCAATCTAAATTTGAGATTTCACCTCTTGTAATATCGTGTCTTATTTATGCCCCTCTCGCTTCCCTATTTTTCCCTATATGCGAAAATTGGTGATGACCTTCTATTCGTCTATAATAATAAGTCTTTTTGGCGAACTAGGGGCATCTCCCGGTTCGCCTCCACCGGAGGGCTCTCTCCACCAACCGTTCTTGGCGGTGGTAGTAGAAACTTCGGCGCATCGCGGGCCTTCAGTACCCGAAAGCGTCAGCGCGCTGATCGAGTAAGTGTGTGTTCCGCCCACATCGACGTCGACGTAAAACGTCCCCCCTCGTGGGGAGATCGGAAGTTTTTGTCCGTCCCGGTATACGACGTACTCGAAAACACCAGCTTCAAAGTTATTATTCCACTTCAACAGATACGAGTTGAGAAACTTCCTGATCGTAAGTGCGGTTGGTGCAATCGGAGTAACAGGTATAGGATTCAAAACATTGTTGCCTGTGAATGTTAAGTCATCTACATTTCCGTTACGTTGAAGTGTTCCGTCGGTATAGTAATTGTTGTTGATACAGGTAATTTCTTGAGCGTAATCCCAGAAAAAAACAAAAGCCCCATATGGAACGCTTGTATCAAGTGCTCTAGAAATAATGGTATTATTTTGGATTAGAATATTTGTCATCAATGGATCTGTGCTGTCACTGCCCACATAAAAAGCTCTTATACGCCCATCTACACCATTTGCTGTCATAATGACGTTATTTTCAAATGTGTTATTACCACTAGAATATCTATCACGAATACCATAAACGCTATTTTCAACATAATAACCTCCTGTTGCTCTCTCTGAATATTGCACATCTATACGATTATCGTGGATATAGTTGCCGCTCGCACCTTCCGGTGCACCCTGGTACCATCCATCAAGAATAATACCCCTACCATTGTCACTAATGATCTGGTTGTTGTAAACCTTCACATTATGTATTTTCGATGACAAACCAATCCCATAAGGTGCTTTACACCCTGGACGACGTTTTGGCTGTATGAGATTATTGTACACTTTAGTAGTTTGACTACCACCAATCAGGACTACTCCAGTGTGACCGTTAACCAAAATATTATCATGGATATCATGGATGTCACCAGATCCACTGCCCCCTTCAAGTTGTATGGCAGCTATTCCATCTCCTCTGTCGCAGCTTGTTGTGGTGTGACTTTCTATATAAACATGATGAATTTCAGCATTTCTTCGTCCACTAATACCATAACACTTGACTCCTGTAGGCTTAAGAATTAAATGATGCAATTCATTGCCTGAGCCATTACTAAGGTAAACTACAGGAGAGTGTGAGGACTTCCCATTACCTTGTATTATAGTTCCATTCTTAACTATAGCTCTGTTTGCAGAAATTTTAACACCATTTCCACCTGAGCTTGTGTCATAAGTAACAGTATGCTCATTAAGATCTAATGTCACATTGTCCGCAGTTATAGTAAAAGCTGTACCACTTGCACTAATGTCCTTGGTGAGGCGATAGTACTCACCCACATTGTTTAGTGTTCCCGGGCCGGTGAGCTCAGTCTCCGCGCTAACTGGCGTGAGGCAAACGGACAAAACACCAAGAAATGCCAGAATTACAAATAGTGATTTTGAAAAAAAAACAGACATTTTCACCTTGCCTCCCCATGAGTTGTTCTCGCCACTGAATTGCAAAACAGGCTTTCTTACAATATTAGGGTGAGAATATTTGGGTCGTTTTTTGTCAATCAAAAAGTTGGAGAGTTTCCTATATATGTCTACAAAGTTTGTGGTTAGACGTCAATCAGTCCCATACACCGCACTATTTGGTAAAGCAACAAGCATGCCATCGTCTACCTACATGAGAACGGAATTGTTCAATAAATTGTTTATTCAGCACGTACCCGAAACGTCGCTTCGCTTGTGTGGGTTGGCGGACTCCAGGGACGGAGCTTTAAAGGAAGCCGTTGAAGGGGGAAGAAATCCATTCTGGAAGCGTTCCTGCTGCATATTAATTACAATATTGAAATATGAAGCTCCCTTTTAGGCAATATGATTCTGCCCAAACATGGGCCTTTGTGTACAAACCCATCTGCCCAGATTGATCGAGGAGAAATAAGGCAACGTGGGGCAGCCTTGACCCTTTTTCTGGCAGTGCCAGCGCACCGTGTCTAAATCATTCAGTCCAAAAGTTCTGATATTAGCTAGTACGAGCAGAGTTGTGGCACCAATTTGTTATTTGGCTATTTTCCTTTTTCGATGTTTCACTACCTTAGCAGGGTTACCAACGGCAATACTATAAGGTGGGATGTCTTTCACAACAACACTTCCAGCACCTATGATAGATTTTTCACCAATACTGGCCATTATAACCGACTGTTCACCAATAAAGACATCATTCCCTATGTTAACACACGAATACTCCCCTTCATTATCAAGAATACCTTTTTCTGGATCATCGAAGTTATGTTGGTGCCGTCCTGAAAGTATACTCACTTTGCTACTGATTACAACACCATCGCCAATATTGACATAGCCTATAACAGTATAACTCCCAATATAAGGTACCATTCCTAACTTGGCGTTGCTCTTCGAGAATACGGTGCCGAAGTTTATATGTGTTTTTAAATTGAACTCAGATAGTGTGAATTTATAGAATGCGGAACGCAGACACATACCAATTTTTCCTGGAGCCAGACTGACTAGTTGACCACAAGCCAAAAATAAACTCTCCGATTTAAATAATAACATTCCAGACTTTGAGATTACGATTAAAGGCATGGCCAAAACAAAACAAATAGAGCGCGCACAAAAAATTATTGTCTGTTTTAGCATGATTTCTGTTAAGCAACCATTTGATAGTACTTGTAATAAATGTTCTGGTATTGTTTTACAATTTCCTTATGATCGTAGTTAGAAAGAGCATAATTTTTAGCATTCTGTCCTATACCTAAGCGCAATTGTTCATCAAGTATTAATAGTTCTAGTTTGGAAAAAAAGTCTTTCTGATCATCATTTTTGAAAAGAAATCCGTATTTGTATCCTACTGCTTCGGAATTTCCGCCTACATCGGATACGACACAAGGCAAACCAGCCGCCATGTATTCGATAATTGAGTTCGAAAAACCTTCAGATTTTGAGCACAGTATAGCAATATCCATCGATGAAAGAAATGGATATACATTATCCTGTCGCCCTGCGAGGATAAATACGTGCTCTAGGCAGTAGTCAAGTATCATCTTTTGCAAGTTTTCCCTTTCTGGGCCGTCCCCAACAATAAGAAATCGCGTATGAGGATATTTTTTGTATGTCATCCTGGCCACTGCTATGAATAGGGGCAAGTTTTTTATCGTTCGGAGGTTGGCTATGATTCCGATCAAAATATGGTGGGGTTTTATGCCAAGTAGAGAACGGTATGATTTCCGCTTATCATGTGTAATCTGTTTAAATGTCTCTAAATACAAGCCATTGTAAATAACATGAACGTGATTCTTGCTGACATTTTCACTCATAACAGTATATTCTGCTGTTATATTGGAATTGGCAATATAACAAGAAGTTATGTGTCTTAAGGCCTTCAAGATAGTAAGCCAATATCTGTTATGCCAATAACCTAGCCCGTAATTTCTTCTGCTTGAAATGACAATCTTAACACCTGAGAGAAATGCTGCGAGAGTTCCGAATATATTGCCATCACGGAAGAATGTTTGAAGGATTACAATATTATGTTGATTGCAATATCTTTTAAAAGTTATGAAAGCCTTTAATAAATGGAAAGATTTGAATGAGGGCAAATTGATGATATGCACTGGGCAATGCATTTTGCCCTCCTTTAGCCATGGAGAATCTCTAAGAACTATCAAATGTGGAGAGTATCGATTCCTATCAAGGTTGTCAATCAGCATTAAAAGCTGCTTTTCTGTTCCAGCGTTGGGTGTTTCTATCGTATCTATGACAAAGGCTATGTCCATGTTAACACGTTTTTTTTATTATAAGTTGACAAATTCCCTTTGGTCTCGTGGGCTTAACCAGATTTATCAGATTGTCAGGCAAGTCAAAACGTTTGAAATAGTGATTAATATTCAGCAAGATATTGGCTTACGAAAGCAATTTCGAGGTAGAAAACGGAAGGCTAACAGTTTTCATGTAATTAGCAGATGTAATAACACTGGTGCCTTTAAAGCAAGTTGTTCCTGTTCCATTAACTGACAGCCGTTTTACGAAGTCGGCGGCATAAGTTATTTCAACTCTCGTGATTTTACCTCCCTTAATTGATCTAAGAGGCAAGTTTTTGAATATGATGACCGTATCGGTCGAGACACTCTTAATGTTAACTATTATATGGTGATCGGAAAATTCTTCTAAAGTGTAAGGGTAATTACAGAATATCTCATTATTAATTGGTTTAGGGATACTAAAATCGCGAAAGGCCTCAGGATCTCCTTGCTCCCCGGCTTCTGCTGCTTTTACAATGTTATAAGCTTCGCGAGCTGTGACATAATGCAAATGGTACGGGGACTTTTTAAAACGATTTTCTAAATCGGTTAGCATATTGTTTAGCTGATCACCAAAAAAAACATCTCGGCTTTGCATGCCGTGGGTGTGCAACTTAACAAATATCCACTCGGGACGGCCAGCAACGTGAATTCCAGCGCGTATCCAGTTGTCTATCCGCCTAGCTCGATATGGTGCAAATGATTCAAGCGCTGCAGATTCTGTATATTTATGTTTCCAGTCAACATACAATGGACCTTGAAATATCATTAAGTCTCCCGAAGGTGTTCCGTTCACGGCAACATTAGTCCCTTTGTTATAAGATTTCGGTTTTGCCGTATCTGTGGCATAGTAAATAGAGTTAACTTTTCTTGGTTGGGCGTTTGTGCCAATTGCCGGAAAGGTAAAATCGGCATAGCATCCAGCGTTATTCAATATTTTCAGTTCATTATTTACACCACTGTATGCTGGATTTCGTCGGCCATTGTCGAGAGCCCAGTTGCCAGCAATATAGCCGAAGCGTTTATAGGGGATACTTTCAGCAGAAATCATAGCACCTGCTTGGTTAAACCAAGATACTCCTTCAAAAATGTTCTTAGTAAATGATTCTGACGTATCATAGCTATGATGTAAATGGAATTCGATCTCACCGAGCCCCTTAAACACATATTCATTTAATATATTAATGCATTCATAGCTTGGATAATCATAGCGATAAAACCAAGTATGTTGGGGGTACCTGCCATCTGAATCATTGTGTAATTTTGCTATTTTCTCATACTTCTCACACCACTCTCTAACATTTCGAATCCCCATTAGACCTTGGGTTCGCGATGGCTCAAAGTGGTCTACAACTAAGAAAATCAGATGGACGTCCCTGTTTTTAGGATATCTTATTTTCCTGTGATACTGACGGCTTTTAAGATACCCCGGTAACCATATGTAGCCTTTATTTTTTAATATCCGGAGTAGCATCAAGATAGATTTCATAATATCGATAACGAGTTAACCAGTGAATATTGTGTTGGAATTCAAATAAGTCGCTCAACGACCGATATTTAACAAAATATTAATAAAGGATCTTTCAGACTATTTCTTGAAGTTGACTATCGACCAGCTATTTTCAACGCTATTTTAATATACAATCACCTTTTAGTTGACCAATAATTGATCAAGTTTATTCGTTCATTAAGGCTTCTTGAAAAAATCCGTCGTGCTCGACACTGATTATATTTGAAAATAATCATCCAAAATGAAAGTATTATAATTGGCCTGATTTTTCGCTTCTTGGTTAAGTGCCAAAGATATTCTTTTGGGTCTAAAGGTGACAAGAAACATTCGGGTAAAGCATTTTCACGGTCAAGTCTTGGAAGCCATCCCTTTCTCCGCCAATAATAAACTTGCTCCCGTGCGATCTGATGTAACAGATCTCTTTTGATTTCTAGTCGCAGAGTCGGTTTGAGTTTAATAGTAACCTGTAAATCACGATCCATCAAGAAATGACCATCAAGCTTACACTCCAAGAACATATCAGTGGAAAGTAGATGTTCAGGCAAATTAAGTCGCTGAAGGACAGACCATCTGAGCACATGGCAAGCGCCCCTCACAAGGTTCTTCTTGAAGGTGTATTGCAAGTAAAAGCGAATCCGGAATAGTTCAGCTACAAAAGTCTTGCGCTGGTTATATAAGGAGTCAGGAACGGGAAGAGCGGAAACAAGATATAAATGCTCTGAAGTATCCAATTTCTTGCTCAGCATCGAAAGAAGGTTCTTCTCAGGTATAGAAATATCGGCATCCATGAAAAATAACCTGTCTTTCGATTCAACGCAATCCAGCTGTCTTTCCTTACTGAAATAGGAAATACATTCTTTGAGCGCGTTGGCTTTTCCTTTTTTTGAAATTGAATGAAGCTTGACGTTCTTATGGAGAGTCGCGATGTCTCTCACAATATCCTCAGTGTGGTCTGTACAACCGTTTGTAAAAACATGTATTTCTATTGTGTTTCCTTTTCCAACCTTCTGCGCCGAAACGCTCTTAACTGCCCTTTCTATTGTGTCCTCTTCATTGTGGGCCATGATATTAATAATATATTTTGTCTCGGTGCCAGCCATATGATAATCTCTCACAAACTGGGTATATTAATCATTGTCTCCTTCCATCAAATACCAACTGTTTATATCGAGAAGATAAGAGGAAAAAGGAGCGTTAGTAGGTGAATATACAACGATATTCCTCACATCGCTTCTAACGGAAAACTGATATCGTTTGAGCTTATTCATAAGAATCTCGTTGCCAAAAAAGATAACTGATATGGTCTCTGTAGACTTTTTTCTTTGAAATAAAATGAATTCAGAGAGCAAGGCGTCAATGTGCTTATTCATATCTACAACGAGGAGGTCAGCAATATTGACGTTTTTTCGGACAAAATAGTAGACAATGTACCCAAGGATCTCACCTGTTTGTTTTCGAGTCATTGCAAATATGTTATATCTTTTGTAGGGACATTGGGTGAATCGCCAATTTAGAAACTCACTTGTCCTTTCTCCGGTGACAATGTATTGAGTGGAAGCTTTTTCCCACAACTCATCAAATCTCTTATCAAAAGACGTAAGTACGTCAAAGGCAACATGTCGACTCGTTTTATAGGAACTTTCGGTTGAAAGGAGTTTCAGTATTAAATCAACCGGTTTAGAAAATAGTTTTGCAATAAAAGGTACAGTTAAATGCGTTGTAAGATAATCCTCAGATCTTAAAATTTTAACCATTCTGGACGTGCTGCCTATCTTATTAAACCCAGCTCTACGCTGAATCGGTTCGGACTTTTCATTTGGGTATCCATAGAGAAAAGCAAAATTATTTTTGCTACTTTCGGATATTCCTGCTTTTTGCAATTTAAGTGCTGGACCAACAATTCTGTACCTCCTGTCCACTCCAAAGTCTCCGGTGATGCCGCCCAATAATAGTTTGCCATTTACAAATACTTTCCTCGGAAAAATTGCAGTAGATCCCACCACTGTACTGGTTTTTGTATCCATAATTATCCAACAGGAGGCAGGTCCATAGGGATTGTTTTGATAGAACCAAGTGAACTTGTTTTCAGGCCATGAGGGAAAATTGCTTTTCCAGAAATTTATAAGATTGTTTTTATTTTCTTCTAAATTTATCTTAAAAATAGAGTAGCTCATGGGTTCGCAGTTAAAGGCCAAGGGAGTCTCTTGATTTTCTGAGCTTCAATTCTCGCCATGATGGACATTTTTAGGCCATTGGTGTTTAGCTATGCGGCCAATTATGTCCGGGTGGATCGGCAATCTGTTAAAAAAACATTAGTATTTAACTTTTGCTACTTGGTAGGCCAGTTTAGAATGTTCGAGGTAATGGTTTGCTGGTTTTACCATCCAGTTCAAGAAAAGAGAGAATTCTAGACAGATCGACCGAGCAATGTGGATTCTAAATACCACAAGAACTCGTGTTTCTGTACTGGAGCCGAAAGTCGCTGCAGCAACATGGGATCATGACCATTCCGCACCGGTCCATTAGAGCTTATTACAGCTGTTTCATACCCACTTTCCTTAGCTGCTGCGGTCGTTCGCTGAGTAAATTGTGGTGTAAGAGCTGGATTAGGGTATGAAAAGTGGATTATCGGCGCACATAGTTTTTTCTCAAGTACTCGTTTCGATTCCGTTAGCTCCCAATTTAGATCTTCGTCTCGAAGGTGGGCCACGTTTGGATGATCAATAGTGTGAGATCCTATCAGATGGCCAGACTCATGTAGCTTCCTAATCTGGTCCCAGTTCATCATGAAGCTATTCCTTGGGGTAAATGGTTGAACATCCAAACTGTCCTCTATATGCTTAATTGCCTTTTCTTGAGAGTCACGAACCAAATTTGCACACATTTTTGATGATAAGCGCATAGCGGTAAGGCGATCATTTCTATCATGGATCTTTAAGACACTTCCATTTCCTAGATACGTCACTTCCTTCTTTTTTGTCGTCCAAATAGCATGTCGCAACCGTAGGAACCAAGGGGGAAGGGCAGATTCTATTGTCCCCACCGTCACATAAAACGTAGCACGGATCCCTAAACGATATAACACGGGGAGAGCTGTTTCGAAATTGTCTAAATACCCATCGTCAAAGGTGACTGCAACAGCCTTTTTAGGTATAGGTTTTTTACCGCTTGTAAAAAGCAAAATATCATCCATAGTAACGGGATTGAATTGCTTAGCCACGATTTCCATTTGTTCGGTGAAAGCTGAGGTAGGTTGAAT
>Ga0209636_10006948_pt1 | contig 11561 bp, 10 predicted proteins | sample DeeMarSWOR152_54_FD_187464 | JGI IMG/M metagenome (GOLD analysis project Ga0209636, IMG submission 187464) | Marine sediment microbial communities from White Oak River estuary, North Carolina - WOR-1-52-54 (SPAdes) (version 2) | ecosystem: Environmental > Aquatic > Marine > Intertidal zone >... | reverse complement strand
GGCGGCAGGTGGCCTCCAGCTGTGCCGAGGCACAGCCCCCCGTCTTACCGAGGTGGGAGAAGACCTCACAGATGCCGTTTTCATCGGAGTTCACCGTTACATAGATATAACCACAGCCGGTGGTGATCCGCTCCGTAAAACCGCTGGTTATCTTGGCCCGCTTCCGCGGTGTCCGTCTTACTTCATCCGCTTTCTCAGCTTTCCCCTCCGTTTTTCCGGTGGTCAGGACCTGCGCGTCGCGGCTGCCATCGCGGTAGATGGTGATTCCCTTGAGGCCTTCCTCATAAGCGAGCCGGTATACCTTGGCCACGTCATCTCTGGTAGCCTCCTTGGGAAAATTGACCGTCTTGGAAACGGCGTTGTCCGTTGACTTCTGGAATGCCGCCTGCATCCGCACGTGCCACTCCGGGGTTATCTCGTGGGCAGTGACGAATACCGGCTTCACTTCATCCGGAATGCCTTCAATATCACCGAGGTGAGCGCCATCGGCGAGCTTCTGCATCAGCTCTTCGGAGTAAAAACCTTCCTTCCGGGCGATTTCTTCAAAATGCGGGTTCACCTCCACCAGCTTCGCCCCATCCAGGATATTCTTGGTATAGCTCAAAGCAAAAAGCGGCTCTATGCCGCTGGAACAGCCAGCAATCATGCTCAGGGTGCCTGTGGGGGCGATGGTGGTGCGCGAGGCATTTCTTACCCTGGGAGCATCGGGGACGTCATAGATGCTGCCAGCAAAGGCGGGAAAGAGGCCACGCTCCTTGCCCAGTTCCACAGATGCCTTGGTCGCTTCATCGCTGACGAACTTCATGATATCGGAGGCGAGATTGAGCGCCGCCTCGGAGTTATAGGGGATGTCAAGCTGTATCAGCATATCGGCAAAGCCCATGACGCCGAGGCCGATTTTTCTCGTCTTTTTGGTCATCTCCTCTATCTGGGGCAGCGGGAACTTGTTCACATCAATCACGTTGTCCAGGAACCTGACTGAGGTCTTGATGGTTTCCGCCAGCTTGGGGTAGTCAATCTCGACCGAGCCCTCTTTCTGGCGGAGCATCTTGGCCAGATTGATGGAGCCGAGGTTGCAGGACTCGTAGGGGAGCAATGGCTGCTCGCCACAGGGATTGGTGCTCTCGATGTTGCCCAGGTGCGGGGTGGGATTATCCTTGTTTATCCGGTCCAGAAAAACGATACCGGGGTCGCCGGTCTTCCAGGCCATATCCACAATCTTGTCGAAGACCTTTGTAGCGTTTTCCCTGCCCTCAACCTCCTTGGTGCGGGGGTTGATGAGGTTGTAATCGGTGCCTGCCTTGACCGCCTTCATAAACTCCGAGGTCACTGCCACCGAGATGTTGAAATTGGTCAGGGCGTTCATATCCTCTTTTGAGGTGATGAACCTCATGATGTCTGGATGGTCAACGCTGAGGATGCCCATATTGGCCCCGCGGCGCATCCCGCCCTGCTTGATGACATCAGTGGCGGTATCAAACGCCCGAATGAAGGACACCGGGCCGCTGGCCACTCCGCCCGTGGAACCGACCCGGTCTTTTTCCGGGCGCAGTCGGGAGAAGGAGAAGCCGGTGCCGCCGCCGCTTTTATGAATGAGCGCCGTATTCTTCACCGAGTCGAAAATGGAGTCCATCGAGTCCTCGATAGGCAGGACAAAACAGGCGGATAGCTGCCCCAGTTCCCGGCCCGCGTTCATCAGCGTGGGCGAGTTGGGCAGGAACTCAAGGCTGGTCATTATGCGGTAAAATTCGTTTTCTATTGCCTTAACATTAGCTTTGGGACGGTACAGAAGTTCCGCCTCGGCAATGGCTCTGGCAACGCGGCGGAACATCTCCTCCGGCGTTTCAATGACATTTCCCTGCTTGTCCTTTCTCAGGTAGCGCTTCTGCAGGACATGCCGCGCGTTTTCCGTTAATGTCAAGCCAGTATCGGGCTGTCTTTTGGTTCTGGCAGTCTTAATCGTTTTCATTTTCGCGGGTGCCTCCTCGGTGAATTTTTGCTCCTCCGCAGCCAGGATTTCCTCGACCATCGTCAGGATATCGGTATCCGTGGGCAGGGGGCCCAGTCGCCGCGGTGTTTTGGTGACAAAGTCTTCCATACCGGGCAGGGTAGGCGGTTGGAGAAAGGAGCGGCTTTGCTCCAGTCGCTCAATTACCTGCGAGGTAAGCCTTTCCAACAGCCTGCGGTCAGTGATGCCCATAGACTCCGCCGCGGCAAAGACAATGCGCGCAATCTGGCTGCGGTTTACATAACTTTTATCGCCATATTTTTTATTCTGCAAGAGAATCTCCAGATTCTAAACTATTCAAAAAGGCTATAGAAAGAACGTATTTATATTCGCCATAACTAAAGCTTTTAGATTCCATAGGTAGAGTATGTATGGTGTTATTAATTCTAAATTGTTTTTTGGATTTAATAGACATGTTAGAGTCATATGCTTTGGATAAACTAGAGGGAAATTTATCTAGCGTATGGATGGGCACAGCTTTTATCTTGGGTTTTGAACTTACACAGCGGTTTAATTTAAGTCCTTTAGGATTAGTTACTGGAAACGGCTGCCACATAAGCATCAAGCATGGTTCGCTACTGACTTCAGCAATTCTAAAAGCTGTAGCTGGAATGGAAGTCTTGAAGATATGCGATAAAGGCTCAACAGAGTTTATTGATAATCCAAAGCTTGTCAAATATTTATTGAAAACCTCTGGAGGCATCAGAAGCTCCCTAGCGGCAATATCACATAAACGCTCCCTAGCTTTTTCTCGGGTCCTTGCTTTGGCCCGCGGATTAAATGTTCTGTACTCAATGCTATTAATATAACGCTCTAATTTAAGCTCATTAAATAGTAGATGCCCAATTTCATGCGCTATTGAAAAATTTTGCCTAGTGGGATGATGGTTATTATTTACTTTTATTACGTAACCATCAGCATATCTCAATAGAACAGCGCTAGCTTGCCGAAGGTTTGTTGGTAAAATATCTTTAATTCCTTGCAAACGGGCAAAATCCTCGGATAGAAACGGAGGTTTATCATGGCCTCTATCTTTGATGAGTTTACTCACTAATAATCTAGCCTGCTCAACTATGAGGTTATTAGCCTGTCTAGCGCTAAGACGCAATTGGAACACATGCCCGGCATTCGAGTAGTTGTTAACCATTAACTACTCCTAATCATTATATTCCCAAAAGTTGCCTTGCTTTGGTGACATTGCAGGTGGCGGTTTAATGAGTGAAACGCATTCCCCGATTGATAGAATCTCAGCCGTATCTTCATAATATTTTGCCCTACCACTTGTTAACCCAAAAACCGTTACACAATCCCTCAAGAAGTCTAATGTTACAGGTATTATCTCACCTTTTATTCCTCTCTCTATAAGCTCCCTTCTATAGCCAGTTCTATCAGCAAGGTCAGATGGAGTTATCCTGCGTTCGTTCATGCGAAAAAGAATTGCCTGCCAAATATTTTTTATTGCGTTGATTTGATCTTGATTAGTCATCTTTCCACTTCCTCCTTGTAAATTGTTTATACCAAGAGTCTATCAATTTCTTTTCAAATCTTCTTTGCCATCTTCTGTCACTTCCCTCGTTTTGCCAGTTCTGTCAGTTCCTCCTCAGACAGCAGTGAGAGCTGGTTCTTGGACGAAGCGAGCGCTGAACCGTCACTGACCAGCGCGTCCACCACCTCTTTCAGGGTGGTAATATCGGTAAAATCACGGTAAACGCTAGCGAAGCGGATGTAGGCTATGTGGTCCAGCTCTTTCAGCTTCTCCATGACCATATCGCCGATGATGGCGCTGGGTACTTCCAGCCTGCCGGAGCGGTACAGTGCGGCTTCAATGTCATCAGCCATCTTCTCCACCGTGCCGCTGGCCAGCGGCCGTTTCTCACAGGCCTTGCGGATGCCAGCCAGCAGCTTTTCCCGGTTGAATTCCTCACGGCGCTCGTCTTTCTTGATCACAAACAGCCCGGTGGGCTGAAGCCGTTCGTAGGTGGTGAAGCGGGAGCCGCACTTCAGGCACTGGCGCCTGCGGCGTATGCCGTCATTGATGTCGCGGGAGTCAATCACCTTTGAATCATCATAACCACAATAGGGACAGTTCATGGCTCCAAACCCACTATATAGTATGGCAAAGTTTATATTAATACAATATATAGTATCTGTCAAGGGTTCTTACCCTCAACTTGTTAAAATTTTATCCGGACTTTACCGAAATTGCGGTAAAGGGTAAGATTATTCTGATTATGGAGAAGAAGATATGAACTTCAGGGCAGCGGCTGATTACATCCTGAGCTTTGCCGATTACGAACGGATGCCGCGCTCGGCGGTCGTTTTCGACCTGCGGCGTATGGAGCGCTTTCTGGAGAGACTAGACAAACCACAAAATGCGGCGAAGTCGGTTCATATCGCCGGCACAAAAGGGAAAGGCAGCACCGCTGCCATGATTGCCTCCATTCTGTTTCAATCGGGTTACCGCACCGGCCTTTACACCTCTCCCCACCTGCTCAGCATCCGGGAACGCATACAGGTGGACGGTCAGCCGATTGCTGAGGATGAATTCGCCCGGATGACCGGGCAGATAAAACCAGAGGTGGCTGCGGTAAATGCGGTGGGCGAATTCGGTGAGCTTACCACCTTCGAAATCCTGACCGCGCTGGCCTTTGCCCACTTTCGGGAAAAGAAGGCGGCTTATCAGGTGCTGGAGACGGGGCTGGGAGGACGGCTTGACGCCACCAACGTGGTTCAGCCGCAGGTCTGCGTCATTACATCGATAAGCTATGACCACATGGATGTGCTCGGCGACACACTGGCTCAGATAACAGAGGAAAAAGCGGGCATCATCAAGCCGGGAAGCATCACGGTTACGGCTCCCCAATCTCCCCAGGCAATGGAGGTGCTGGAAAAAGTATGCCAGCAGAAGAAGGTGAAACTGGTCCGGGTGGGCCGCGATGTCAAATGGCATTTGCTATCCAGCAGCCCTGAGGGACAGTCGTTTCAGGTTCGGGGAATGCGGGGCGAGTATCAATTGAAGCTGCCACTGATAGGTGAGCACCAGCTGGAAAATGCCGCGGCTGCCGTCGCCGCCGCCGAGGCACTGGCAGGACAGGGCGCCGCCATAACCTCAGAGGCTATTATTCGCGGCATAGCCGGTGTGAGCTGGCCAGGCCGGCTTCAGGTACTGCGGCGAAAGCCCTGGTTTATCGTTGATGGGGCTCACAATGGCGATTCCATTCGGAGGCTGGTGCAGGCAATCAGGCAGTATTTTGCGTTTGATAAAGCCATCGTCATTTTCGCTGCTTCATCGGACAAAAACATCGCCGGAATGGTGGCTGAACTCGTGCCTTTCCCCGACAGGGTGATTTTAACCCGTTCCCATCATCCACGCGCCGTAGCGGTGGCGCGGCTGACAGATGAGTTCTCCCGGAAAGGCATGGCGTTTGAAATAGCGGAAAACGTGGCCTCAGCAGTAGAGCGGGCGCTATCCATCGCCGGGCCATCAGACCTTATCTGTGCCACCGGCTCGCTGTTTCTGGTCGCCGAGGTGATGGAATATATGCGGAAGCGGGCCTAATCTGCGGTGTAGTTGACCCTGGCCTCAACGACTATGTCCCCACCGGCTCGGGATATCTTCTCAAAATTCAGTTTCAAGGTCTGGCTCAACCGGCTGATATTCAGCTCTCCCACAGCATCAATCCCTTTGCCCAGAATTTTGGGCGCAATGGCAACGACGACCTTATCCGCAAGCCTCTGACGCAGAAAAGAGGTGATGACCCTACCTCCCCCCTCCACCAGCAACGAATAGATATTGTGTTTGCCAAGTGCCTGAAGCAGGCTTTTCAGGTCAATTTCTCCGGACTCATCGGACTGAATCTCCAGGACTTCAATACCGAGCTCACGCAGTCGGGAAGTCTTCCTCCTGTCGGCCTGAGGGGTGGTGGCAATAATTACCGGGGCCGCTTTGCGTGTCTTTATGATTTCAGCATCGAGTGGCAGCCTTAACCTGGAGTCCAGGATAACACGGGTTGGGTTCCGGCCCCTGACCAGCCGCACCGTAAGCTGCGGGTTATCCGCCAGAACGGTATCTATGCCGACCAGGATGGCATCGTTTAAGGCGCGTAATTTATGCGCCCGCTTTCGAAATTCCTCCGAGCTTACCCAACGGGAGTCGCCGCCGGCGGTGGCGATTCGACCATCCAGCGTCTGGGCGAACTTGAGGGTCACCAGCGGCCGTCCCGTGGTCATATACTTGAAGTGGAATTCGTTCAGCTCACGGCACTCTTCTTCCAGCACGCCAATTCCGGTCTCAATGCCGTGTTCGTTCAGAATTTTAACGCCTTTGCCGCTGACCTGCGGATTCGGGTCAAGTGCCCCGATAACCACCCTTTTCATCTTATTACTGATGATGGCATCAACGCAGGGAGGCGTCTTTCCGTAGTGGCAACATGGCTCTAGAGTTACATAAAGCGTGGCGCCGGCCGGGTCAGCGCTGGCATTCTGCAGAGCATTGATTTCGGCGTGGTTGCCGCCATATCGATGGTGATATCCCTGACCGATAATGTGGTTATCCTTGACCAGCACCGCCCCCACCATGGGATTCGGACTGGTCCACCCAAGCCCGCGTCTCGCCAGCTTCAGGGCGATTCTCATATATTCTTCGTCCGACAACTGCGGGGCAGCTCCTAAAATCATTTGCTCTGCGGCAAAGTGCCGGCACCAATATTATAAAAGCGCCAAGCCTCAGCGACAAGAAACACCAGCGGGGGACTAACGTTTTAATTCCTCCAGCGCAACTTCATCGCCATCGATATTATATGTTTTTTCACCCTGCGGACTAATGATAATCACCCCGATAGCCCGCTTGGAACCAGATAAAGAAACGGAGTTCCGGCATCGCCAACAATTCAGGCGCGTTTCTACAATCGGGATCAAGGTTAATCCAGCCACTGTTACCGGGCTGCCAGTAATTATTTCTTTCTTCTCTTCCATCTGCTGGCAACGAAATTTTTCAGTAACCTAAAGGTGGCAAGCGAAAAGAGAAATTTCAAAACCGGTGGCAAAAGTCGAATGGGGTGCAGTCTTACTTTTCCTTGGGCACGGCCTTCAAAGGTAACCTCATCCTCGAAAGCCGGCCGAACTTTTATGCTGCATGGTACAGACGAACTTAGCAAGGCAACGGGCGGCCCGACGAAGGCGAAAAGCAGTCCGGTATCATCGGGGCTGCCCAATCCAACCCTGATATCGGCGTCCAAATCCCTTATTTTCAGGCAACGCAGCAAATCACGAATGAATACCAGAAACTGCTTCATCAGGCCTTTCGTACGCAGTACAACAAAGGTATCCTTAAAACGTTTCTTTTTCTTCTTTATTATCTTTGGTTTTTTGGGAATAGCTTCCTCTTCCGGCCCTTCCCTGCCAGTCATTTCCCGGCCAACCAATCCAAAAAGCCAGAGCAGTCTGAACCGGATACGCGGTTTTCCAGGCACCTCGGCTTGAAATGCCAGTTCAAGTGGCACGCACAGTACCAGTACGAGAAAGGCAATTACGCTGAGCAGAGTGATGATGATCCACAAAGACTTTTACCCTTCCTTTGACCGTTCCCTCCACTTTTCAAAGCCCTTTTCAATGGTCTGCGGTATAATTTCACCGATTCTTTCGATGGCAGTAGCCAGACCTCCCCGTATCGGTTCTATGCGGACGCCTTCTTTGTCAATGATAATCATGGCAACAGGTCTTACCCAGGCACCACCACCGGTGCCACCAGCTGCCCCTTCGCCCTTCTGCCTGGCCTCTCCACGTCCGGAACCACCGCCGGCGCCAAAACCAAAACCAACGCTGATTAAGGGGATTAGAGTAGCGCCTTGGACGGTAATTGGCTCACCGACTACAGTCCTGGTGCTGAGCACCTTTTCAATTTCCCCCAGCGTTGTTTTAACCAAACTATCTACTACTTCCATGGTTTTGTACCTCCCCTTTTTGATTAATGAGATTTATTTGCAGGAACATAATAGTAACACCATGGAAAGGGGAAGTCAATAACCGTGAATACCGGCATATAGTAGAGTTGGTAAAGTTTCCCTTAAATTTGCCAATGAAATAACAAGCTTGCCAGTAAAACTGTGATTTGTTAAAATCGAGATTGAGATCTTTTATAAGGTTTATTTTTGTTTGCTGTGGGCCGTTAGCTCAGTTGGCAGAGCACCTGACTTTTAATCAGGGTGTCGCAGGTTCGAGACCTGCACGGCCTACCAAAACTTAAATTTAAAGCTAAAACTGCTGGAATCGGCCTTCCAAGAGGCCGATTTTTCTTTGGCCTCAATAAATTGTCAACCTGATTTTATATCCGGTGTCAACCTGATTTTATATAAGGAGGCCAAAATGGAAACCAGTATTTTAGCACTTGAATACCTCATCCAGGGATTCCGGCTGTCGTGTCAGGCCGAAGGCAAAAGCCCCAGGACGATGGAATGGTATACTGCCTTTCTCCTGCGATTCCTCAGGTTTCTACAGTCGAATAGTCTGCCGACTATCCTTGGTTATATTGACAAAGGCCACATAAGGGCATTCATCCGATACTTGCAGACAGAAGCCAAGACACCACACAAGGGCATGCCATTATCCGGACATACAGTACAGGGCTATGTCCGGACCCTTAAATCCTTCTTCTCATGGGTGATGAGAGAAGGGTATCTTGCATCCAACATCATGGCCGGTATACCGGTACCCAAAGCACCAAATAAAGTCATTAACAGCTTTACTGCAGAGCAGATAGCCTCCCTGGCCGCAGTCTGCCAGCGAGAAAATGGTACCGGTCACCGAAATCTGGCCATGCTTATGTTGATGCTCGACTCCGGTCTGAGAGTCTCCGAACTTGTGGCCATAGAACTTAACGATGTTGACCTGGAAGAGGGTACTATACGCGTAAGATGCGGTAAAGGGGCCAGGGAGCGACTGGTTCCTGTAGGTTCTGTTGTACAGAAGCTGCTCTGGAAACACATCAACCAATCAAGACCGCAGCCCATATCGAAAAAGATAACAAAAGTATTCCTCAGCTATGACGGACTACCGCTTACACGGAGTGGTGTTCAGCAGATGCTCCGGCGGTGTGGCAAGCGGGCAGGCATAAGTGGGGTACGATGTTCGCCACACACTCTCCGTCATAGTTTCGCTAAAAACTACCTGCTAAACGGCGGTGATATCTTCAGTCTGCAGAAAATACTGGGTCACTCCAGCTTGGCTTCGGTAAGGACTTACCTCAGCCTATTCTCCGCCGATCTTAAAAAGCAGCACCAGCGCTTCTCACCAGTAGACAATATGGCTGACAATAAAAGCCTTTATTTACAGCTTCGCGCCTCAGCGAAGAAATAGCGAAAAGTCAATTAAGAATCAAGGAGGTAAGCATAAGAATAATCCAGTCATAATAAAACCGGTCAAATAGGCAGGCAGGCAGTGAGTCAAATAAATACTAGGGAGGTGAACATGTAAAACACATGGTTTCAGTAAACCGATCAAGTCAGCAGTCGTTAAGTCAAGTAGTCAGATAGTCAAATGGACACATAATCAAATGGCCAAATAAGACAATAATTACTAATAAATGGAGGTTTATCGACAATGAGAGAAATCACTCAAAACATCAGAGAGCAGACAGTCAAACAATTCCTGCAAGGTATCACCTATGATGATATCTCATGGAAACTGAAGATTGCCAAGGGATCAGTAGTCAATATCATCAACGAGTTCCGAGAAGGCGATCTGTCATTATCGGGTGATATGACTGACTATGTGGACGAATTGCGCCACTTGGTTGTTGACCTTAAAAAACATGAGGTAACGGTCGGTCAAATGAGGGCATTTCTAAGGTTTCATAACAGGCTAAAGGATCTGGAAGTGGATGACGAGGGGATAGAGGAAACACTAGATGGCCTTCAGGATATGATAGACTACTGTTATCCCAATTCTTAGGGTGGATATTGACGAGGCTGGTGAAATGACCACCCTTAACCTGTTAGCCCTGGTTAGGGATAAGTCCGTATCGGCTATTAACAAAGCTGATAAGGCACAAGCTGTCATGGATGCAATTACTAACGGAAAGAGACGTCGGTAAGTTATTTTTCGAGCCTTTACTTGACAAATATCGATATATTCGTACATACTTCCATGTACAACTGAATAGCAGTGATTCGTTGTCTGACTAGACGATGAATCAAATAAAAAGGGGTGTGGCAAGTAACGCCCCCTTTTTTGTTTGGTATTTGCCAGCAAGATAGGGAGTGATAGGGATGTAGAGATGAATGCAACTGGCTTCTCTTGGAATGATTTATTGGCGCAATACCGGATGAGTTTGGAAGCCGCGAACCGGAGTCCACGGACCATTGAGTGGTATTTAGAAATCCTGCGCCGGTTCTTCGGTTTTCTGGAACAGAGTGGTTATAGTACTACCATTGCCGATATTGGCAGGAAAGACGTCAGAGCGTATATCAAATATTTGCAGGGAGCACCTAGATGGCCCCACAGGCCAAATAATGGCAAAGACCTGGGTAAGCTTTCCCCTCATTCGGTTCAGGGGCACGTAAGAGCAATCAAGGCCTTCCTGGGCTGGCTTGTCGATGATGGGTATATAAAGAGTAACCCCCTGGCAAAGTTCTCATTACCGAAAGTGCCTCAATATGTTATCAAGACACTGACTCTTGAGCACATAAAGTTGCTACTGTCAGCTATCGACAAGACTACGAGCCTAGGATTCATGTATTATTGCATAATTCTTATCCTGCTTGATGCGGGGATGAGGATATCCGAACTGGTGAACATCAAAATGACAGATCTGGATATCCAGCTGGGACTGGTTACCATATTGGGTAAAGGGCAAAAGCAGCGGGTTGTGCCGCTAACAAGGTTCACCGTAAGAGAATTGCTTCGCTATATTCAGAACTTCCGGAAAAATTACGGTTTTGTAGAATCTCCCTATCTCTTCCCGGACAATAATGGCGGGCATATATCAACTAACAGTATTCAGCAGTATTTGAGGCGATTGGCCGAAAAAGCTGGCCTTAAAGATGTGAAGGTTACGCCGCACGTGTTTCGGCACACGTTTGGGACGAATGCTGCTGCAAGGGATGCAAATGCCTTTATGATAAAGGATATGATGGGCCATTCTAGTTTGCAGACCACTATGAAATATATTCACCTGCAGACAGCCGATATGAAGGCTCAACATAATAGGTTCTCACTAGTTAACGATCTTTTTCAAAGAAAATAGTCCATCAATGGCGCCTAGCTGCTCAGAGGACAACTTCTTAAATTTCATATAGAATGATGCTGCTGGACTCCAACACCATGACTATATGCCATTAATTACACGTTTAGATGAAAAGTTCAACGCGTGCATTTAGCGAGCCCACCCGAGTAGCTGTATCCCATATGCGAGAACCATTCACAAGGCACCTCGACTTTGTCGCCTTCTGCTGTAGCCCTTCGCTATCTCAATGGCCATGGAAGCAACTTCGACAGCGTCTTTTCCTAATGCGAGGAATAAGGGTTCTTTTCCCCAGTCAGCTTCTTCATAGAAGAG
>Ga0209636_10006946_pt1 | contig 11562 bp, 11 predicted proteins | sample DeeMarSWOR152_54_FD_187464 | JGI IMG/M metagenome (GOLD analysis project Ga0209636, IMG submission 187464) | Marine sediment microbial communities from White Oak River estuary, North Carolina - WOR-1-52-54 (SPAdes) (version 2) | ecosystem: Environmental > Aquatic > Marine > Intertidal zone >... | reverse complement strand
GTCGCATCCGCTATGCGGTCTTTAGAGTTGGCTTGGAGAGTTCCCTTCGAACAAACACGTACAATATAGCCGAATAAATGGCCATAGCAGGAGCCGCAATTATTCCCAACACCATAAGCACTCTGATGATATCGTTAGAAATCCACTGCAACAGAAACCTGAGGAAACTCGGCAACACATCCGCAAAATAAGCAAATTTAAATGGAAAAACCACAAAGAGCCAAGCAAGGGCTACAGTGCCCAAAACAGACCCAAATGTCTCAAAGGGACGAGCAAGATTCTTGCGACCAAACAGCGCTTTCAGGACGGTTGGAAAAATCTGGTATATTAGAGCGCCATAAAACAAGAACATCTCTAGACTGCCAAATTCCGAAGTGAAAAACCCTGTTGACCACATCTGATGAGCAATGAAGTAAAGGGTAACCAAGATGACGACTACAACTGCCACTACGTTTCCAACACGGTCTGAATATGGCAGGGTGTCCTTCTTCGCCTCTGCCTCAGCGCGCCTAGCAAACCAGTTCCCAGTCTCTTTTGTTTCGCCCAAAATGGTCTCATCCTTTGTGAATGCATGCATGCATTGTAGCGTCATTTCACATCACGCAACCCTGCGCGCGTCTTCATTGTTTTGCTTCTCATTTTCTTCTCCTCCGATTTTGTTTCTCGTTCTGCATAACTCGCAAGGAAGTCCTAATAAGCGTATGTGACTGTGGCATTACAGCAACATATGCAGGCATTCATGCTCTTTGCCAAGTATCTGAGAAAGGAAAGGATTGGGCGAAAAAGCTGTCATTGAATGGCTTTTTCATATAGCACTTGACAACTTAGCTACCGCATTCCGGATGTCCAATAAGAGTTTTAGTTATGGTGACAAGACATACAATCTAATGCGATTCGGTTTGAGCAAATCAGGTTATATTCACTGCGATTTTGAGAGGGTGGATGAACGTGACCTTCCGTCCATATTTGAAGATGAATCTGAAGAAGACGATTATTAGTTTCCCATACGAAAGCGCGCGCACAGCAACCTACTTTTCGCAAATATTCAACTCTAAGTGAATGTCTTCTGGTTCCAGTCTATACAGTTTTGGGTTCAGTTCCGAGGCCAGTCTGCATCCCATGTGCATGTAGAAGTCTATGGTGTTCTTTGAGGGTGTGGCTGAGATGTATAGTTTCTTTGCTCCGAGTTTCTTGGCCCTTTCCATCATCTTTTTCAACAACTTTCCGCCAATCCCGCTGTGCCTATAGTGACTATCCACATGATGAAAATAGAGTTGGAGTTGATCCTTCTTTCTACCTATGAATTCAGAGTCTAGAGCGGAGATTGCAACCAACTTGTTTCCGTCGAATGCTCCTAGTAGAGTTCCATTTCTGTCGTAGATATCGTATAGATGTTTGATGCTTTGTTCAAGTTCAGAGGGATCCCATCCTTTGATGTCGTAGAACACGTTTTCGAGTGCGAGTTGTCCATCTTTGAAATAGTAATCCTGTTCGATGATTTCGCTTCTATCAATGTTCCTCACTTTCTCGATTTCTTCTCTTTTGAGGATTCTTGTCTCCACAATCTCACCTACTCGATGCAAACACAATTCAGACGATTTTATTCTTATTAGGTGCGCTTGCATGTGTGTGGGGGGCTTAAATCTTAACCCAACCAACCAAACGGCTGAGCTAACTAACGAACCTATGTCTTAGATTTTGACTCCTTTCTTCTAGCGAGCGAAAAGAGACAGGACTCTGTTCTTCCCTTTAAAAAATTGGAAGACAGTGCGAAAAAGAAGAGAAAGAGAAGTCAGATCATTTCTTCAACTTCAGTATCATGGTGGTTTCGTCGTCTTCAATATGTGATGTGTCTATGTGCCCGTCAAACCCGAACTCCTTAAACATCTGTTTGCCTGCCTTGCTGAAAAGTTCGAAATATTCCTTCAAATCGATCTTAAGACCTGCTTTTCTTATTATGTCCCTATACTTTTTTAGCATTACAGAGTTCTTTGTTCTAATTACTGCTTCTCGGTCAGAAAGACTGACGATTTCCGTGTTGGATAACGGCTCCGTAACTTGACCATCTTTCAAGGCGCCCTCGACAAACATTTTGAAGACTCTACCGGGTGCCAGCTTTTTTATGAACTTGAAGGCTGAACCCATGATGGATGGATATGGAATCATCTTTTTGTAAACCTTCATCACGTAGTTCAAATACTTGTCTGTAAGCCCCATCTCCTTAACGAAAGCCCAGGCCATAACATCAGTAAGGACGTATTGATCGTAGAGCTTGTCGTACTTCTCTTCTAAAGGCATCTCTTTAATTTCCAAACCGCTCACCTCCACTCAAATGTTATGCACATATGTCTGTTGTAACTTGTATTAAAAAACCATCATCCAAATTGAATTACTCTATCGTAGAAATTTCTTTGTGGGAGCGCATGCATGTGTGCTATCGCATGGATGTGTAACTGAAGGTCTCCTCATAGTCTGTTATGTTGAAGGCTGGCGCCCTCTTATCACAGCATCGAGTATCATTCCCGTAAGCATAGTCGCTGGGACAACCCAATATAGGCCTGCCAAGGTGTACATCAACGCAGTATCAACTGTGCCCCCTTTTTGTATGACCATTAGCTCCCCCAGTAGCAAATGTATCGAGGTGAACAATCCTAGAATCCACGGAAGTGCCCCAAGTGTAGAGGTATACTTCCACCTCTTTTTAGCTATGGCGAATCTCAAACGGGAGAACCAGTAAACTATCATAAGGCTTGACGCGACCAACCCAAGAACTGATCCAGCAAGCACCCACCACACGAATGAACACCTTCTAAGACTAATAGGTGCCTTTTGAGACTAATAAGTTAAGCCAACCGAGGCTATGCTTCCCGTTTAGGCCACTTCCACGCATACAAGACCATCAGCACTGCAGCATGCATTACGAAATTTTACATTTGTGCATGATTGTTGCAAGAATATGAGATAGAACTTTGTTTCTGAAGTCTTAAATGTTCAATTGTATAATTCTGGAAGGGAGAGGAGAGCAGATGAATAAGAAAATACATTCTGGAATAATGTTGACATTGCTGTTAGTAGGCATGTTAACGTTGGCATTGGCGTTTAACATTCAACAAGCTAAGGCAAGCGGACCCATTTACATCAGGGCTGATGGGAGTATCGACCCTCCAACAGCAAATGTTACAACTGTAGATAATGTCACCTACACCTTCACTGACAATAATTATGATGAAATTGTAGTTGAGAGAAGCAACATCATAGTGGATGGAAAAGGATACGCACTTCGTGGTGCTGGAAGTGGATATGGATTTGAATTGAGAGATTTAGAGAATGTGACGATCAGGAACACGAGCATTAGCAATTTCTACTCTGGCATTGACTTGTATCATGCGTATTGTTGCACTTTGTCTGGAAACAACATAACAGCCACCGAGCGGTATGGCATTCAGCTTCGAGTATCGTCAAACAACAACATATCCGAAAACAACATAGTTGGAAACGACGATACTGGCTTGCACCTCTTCCAATCCGGAAACAACGTGCTCATAAACAATAATATGACTGGCAACAAGCACAATTTCGACGTCTATGGTGCATACATTCCAGGCTTCTCCAATGACATTGATACCTCAAATACGGTAAACGGCAAGCCAATCTACTACTGGATAAACAAACAAGACATGTCTGCCCCCTTAGACGCTGGATACTTGGCGCTCATAGACTGCGAAAACATAACAGTCAAGAACCTAAATATCGAAAGTAATGGCCAAGGTATACTGCTAGCCTTCACATCAAACTCTACAATAACCCGAAACAATCTAACAAGCAATTTCCACGGCATTTGGTTACGTTCCTCCACACACAACTTCATCTTCAAGAATAACATAGCATACAACAACTACGATGGCATCCATCTGCTTCGTTCTTCCAACAACACAGTGTTCGAAAACAACATAACCAACAATACATATGGGGGCGTCGCAATCGAAAGCTATTCCTCAAGCAATCGCATAAGAGAGAACAACATAGTAAACAGCGAAAACGGGATTACAATCAGAGATCATTCAAACCATAACCACATATCTGGAAACCACATGGCAGACCACAACACAGGCATCAAACTAATCTATTCGGCTAACAACACTCTAAGCGGCAACAACATAATAAGCAACCGTTTTTGCTTCCTTATATGGGAAAGTTCGAACAACAGTATTTACCACAACAATTTCATGGACAACACCGAGCAGGGGTTGTCTCTGAACTCCATAAGCATATGGGATGGTGGTTATCCTTCTGGTGGTAACTACTGGAGCGATTACATGGAAAGACATCCTGAGGCTAAGGAGTTGGGCGATTCAGGAATATGGGATACACCCTACTTTATTGATGAGACCAATCAGGACAACTATCCGCTCATGGAACCTTGGACTTCTTGGGATGGATTGAAGGCAGAGATTGAGGAAATGGGCTCTGACGGTGAAATCGACAATCACGGCATAGTCAAAAGTCTCCTTGCCAAACTGAATGTTGCCCAGAAATTGGTTGACGAAGGAAAGATAGATGAAGCCAAGAGCATCTTAGAAGAAGATTTCATTCCACAAGTTCAGAATCTGGCAAATATCCATATAACCCAAGAGGCCGCAGATACTCTAATCGAATCAGCCGAATACATACTCTCCAACCTCTAACGCCCTATTTCTTTCAGCATAGATGATAACAATAAGTCCATGGATTTGGGACTTTTACCGAATCTTTACCAGAAATAATGTTAAATGGGAAATAAACAAGGTTAACCATCAATTGCATGCAAATGACTACACCAAGAAGATAACGCCTAAAGCTCAGTGATTTTTCATGGAGAAGCAACGCCAGGAACTTTTGGGAATGGCACGGCTTCCCAAATGGTTTTCAAGCCGCAAATCCATCTTGTCAATCTTTCGATGCCGATCCCAAAGCCTACCGAATGAGGAACCCCTTCCTTAAGCATCTGCAGATACCAACTATACTCTTGGGGATCGACACCGGTCAGTTTCATTCTCTTCAGCACTCCTTCGAAAGTGTGTTCTCTCTCTCCTCCGGATATGGCTTCGCCGAAACCCTCAGGATAGAGCATGTCAAAGTCTCTTAGTATTCCAGACCGGTTCGGATCTTCTCTGTCATAGAAGCCTCTGGACACGAGTGGATAGTCGTAGACAAAGAAGGGTTCCTCATGCATGGCGGATAGAGATTCTTCTGCATCCCATGGAATTTCCTCCACATAACTAACCATGTGTCCGTTCGATCTTAACAGCTCAACAGCTTGCTTGTGGGTCAGTCTTTTGAAAGGACCATGGATACTTTTGAGCTCCCTTCCTAACTCGTTCAGCTCGTTGCTGCAATTTTCTCGCACATCCCTCACAACCGACGTTAATAGTTCTTCCGCCAAGTTCATGGCATCGTGGTAACTCGCATAGACCATCTCAAGGTCGATCTGTCTGAACTCCGCCAGATGTCGGGCGGTTTTTGCGCTTTCAAGGGGCTCTAAACGAATGTTTGGTGATAAAGCAAATATCTTTTCGAACGATGAGATCATCATCTGTTTGTAAAGGATCATGCTACTCATTATTTTGAATGGTTCACCGTAGTATTGAAGAGAAGCTTGTTTTGCCCCCCTTATTCCGGGATCAGTTGCGGGACCAATTATGGGTGCTAGTATCTCTGTGAAACCTTTTCCTCGTAAGAAGTTTCTCAAGGAAGTGAGGATTTGGTCTTGAACTTTGAGAACCAGTTTCATTCTAGGCTGTCTTATGGCACGATATCTTAGCCTTACGGATTTCAGTGAACCTAAATCTTGTGCTTTCATGAAGAATACTAATGTCCCGCATCTTGATAAAATTATTGCGAAAAATCGTGTAAAAAACACGAAATAGCATAAGATTTTTATTCATGTATCGTAAAAATTACAGTATGGACCTGCTCGATAAAAGAGATGTGAAGATTCTGAAGCTGCTACAAGAAGACTGCAAAATGACCGCGAAGGAAATAGCCAAAAGAACCGGCAGTCCCATAACTACAGTCTACTCAAAGATAAAACGAATGGAAGAACTTGGCATAATAAAGCAATACAAAGCTATCTTAGATTCAAAGAAACTCGACAAGGGAACAACAGCGTTCATTCTAGCGTCATTCGCCTATCGCCCCAGAGGCAGAGAAAAACCATTATCGCAGAGAGATGTAGCCAGACAGATCGCGGTATTCCCAGAAGTCCAAGAAGTACATATAGTTACTGGAGGTTGGGACATCCTTATCAAAGTTAAGGCTGATCACGTTGACACTTTGGGAAAGCTTGTAATGGACAAATTGCGGATGGTTGAGGGAGTAGAAAACACGTTGAGTTGCATCGTGTACGAGACAGTGAAAGAAACCACCGATATACTTACCTGAAAATAGACCCTTCCAGACGATGCACACATGCAAGGGATTCTCTCTGCGCCAAAAGAAACACAAAAGGAGAGAAAGGAGAGGATCCATATATAGGGGGCGGGGGTCACGGGCGTATCTTCTTTTTCAGTAGAATAGCGACCAATGATGTGGCAAGGAAGAAGACTGGTAGGATTGTGGAAAACTCGGGGATCACGGATACGCCTGCTGTAATTTCTACATCGCCATCATCCAACGCATCGACGCCTGCATCATATTGACCATTGCCGTTGACGTCCACAATAATGTCATAGTTGCCAGCAGTCTGCGGATTATGCCACACATCTGTCGGATCGATGATTCCTTGAGCATTGGAGGATACCCCCGGTTCAGTGTCAGGAACACGTTCTGGAATGATCATGCCGTCTGTCCAAGTCGCTTGATCCATCACTATGTAGAGGTTGTATCCTGTGGATGGTGAAAATCCGCTTCCATTCACAAACACGATCTCTCCAAGCTCGAAGCTGTCTTTCCGCTCTCCTGTTGAGTTGCAGCTTTCAATCATTGGTGTAGGAGGCGGCGTGCTGGAGGGGTGGAGGAAGATGTTGGCTTGTTGGTAGGAATCCTCCAGAAAACCATCGGCATCGAAGAGGGTGAGCATAAGCATGTAGTTGGCGGGACCGGCAGAATAGCCTGCAGGAACGTAGAGGGTGACGCTTGCATTGGGATGCATCCAGTCCACAACCTGCCCTGTGATGTTCCAGCTTGACGATTTGAGGTCCGCATACTGTGAAGAAGGGTCTACAAGGAAGGCGTGAACAGTCACCCGGACGGTTCCACTGTATGACGTGTCTACATTCATCTGAGCCTTGACTGCGTCGTTCTGTCCGTCAATATCGGTATCAAGTGACGTAACGCTGACAGTAGCGAAGTACTCGTCAGGGGTTCTGGCAATTTTCAGGTTCTTGTTCATGAGGTCATAATAGCTGATGTAAGGCCTATCTTCCGCATCCAACGCAAGAGATACCCAATATCCGATAAATGTTAAGTCTACGATTTCAAAACTCCATGCGGAACGAGTCCATTTTGCATACTTCAAACCGTATTGATAAAGGTCGGAGTAGCTGATATGCGGGTTGTTACTTGAATCTAAGACGAGAGAAGTATCCCAGCCGACATCCTCTGGGTCTACAATTTCAATGCTCCATGTGGACCCGGTCCATCGTGCATACTTCAAGCTCTTGTTTGTGTCGTCGATGTAGCTGATGTGGGGGTTATCACTTGAATCTAATGCCAGGGAAGTATCCCAGCTGATATCTCCTGTGGAGTCTACAGTTTCGATAGCCCATGCGGAGCCCGTCCATCTGGCATACTTTAAATCATAATTAGGGTAGTAGTCCTGGTAGCTTATGTGTGGGTAGTCGTTTGAGTCCAAAGCAATGGATGTGTAACGACCGACGTCCCCTAATGTATCCACGGTTTCGATAGCCCATGCGGAGCCCGTCCACCATGCATACTTTAAGTCCTTATTTGCATAGTTGTAGTAGCTGATGTGGGGATTGCCGCTGGAATCCAATGCCAGCGAAGAATACATGCCCATGCCTGCTGTCGAGTCTACTGTTTCGTTAGACCAGACCCAGCCACTCCTCGTTGCGTACTTTAAGTGATGATTATCAAAATCGAAGTAGCTTATGTGGGGGTTGCCACCTGAATCAAAATCGAGACATACATACTCGCCAACCCATGCCAACGTGTCAACGGTTTCGATGGCCCATGCGGAGCCCGTCCATCGTGCGAATTTGAGGTTGCCCCAGTTCTTATCATGATATGCAATACGTGGGAAACCATCCTCGGGGTGTATGGCAATCGAGCTGTAGCTACCTACGTCGAGAGCTGCATCCACGGTTTCAATGGACCAGGGCGTGGGAGCTGCCCAAATACTCGGTGTCAAAAGGAATATGGATATGACTAAGCATGATAAGAGAAGGAGAGAGACTCCTCGTTTTCTTAGAGTTGGCATGCTGATAACAGCTGTCTCAAGTGCCTAAAAGACTTACTGAAGAATGCTCTTCAGCATAGTCCATAAAAGAGGGATGAGTGTTTGTCAGACACTCTAACGTCCAGAGGTTGATGTCAACTCCTCTGGGAACATTTCGGCGAATGTGTCTCAAGCGCACATGTATGCGCAACATTTAACTGAATTAGGGATTATCGGTATTTGGGTGTGGAAGTGGCTTACAGATATGCGCTGAAGATTCTTCCACTGTTCTTTGTGATGGGTTTCGTAGTCTCAGCCAGTTCGATTCATTTAGCCAGTGCTGGTGGAACCTACCACATATCTCACTGGGATGAGGAGATCGTGATAAACGAGGATGCTTCTCTCGCTATAACTGAGAACATTGCCTTCCGTTTCGTCACGGGAGATTTTGAGTATGCGTATAGAACAATTCCTCACAGAGGCTTTGACGATATGGTTTCTATCAGCGTCATGGATGATGAAGGCACCGCATTAGGATACAGCCTGAGCAGAGGGGGTGTCTTTGAGGTTCGTTGGGAGTATGAGAGAATATATGTCGGCGCTGAACCGATTGAGAAGACTTTCGCACTTAAGTATACGCTTACTGATGCGATGAATTTTGAGAATACAGATCCAGATAGAGATCGCTTATACTGGAACATCGTAACTGACTGCGAAGTCAACATTGACGATATGAATATAGATGTCATCTTGCCGAGCCTCTACAACCTCAGTAGCGTATCCGCGACATCCTACTACTCCATTTCATCCACGAATCCACCAAATATAACCAACTCTGCAACGCGTACGATCGTAAGCTATCATCAGCCGGTCGTTGAAGCAGAAGAAGACTACACACTGGACATATACTTTCCAGCAACGGTTGAACGACCTCCGCCTACGCTGACTGAAACCATCAGGATCCACCTTGGCTTGCTGGCGCCCTGGTACTCTCTCGGGATGATAGCGGTCGGGATCGCAGCCATCGTTAAGGTCCGATCGTTCAAGAAGAGGTTCAGAGATCCGGAGGTTTCTACCTTGGATGTGTCCGGAGTTCAGCCTCCCGCAGAGGTTAGCCCGCCAGAGGCAGGCGTCCTCTTAGACATGGATGTTGGAAGGAAGCATTTTGACTCAACCCTCCTTGACCTAGCTCAACGAGGATACCTCAATGTGAGAGTGGAGTCGAAGGAGACCGGGTTCTTCAGGAAATGGGTCAAAGTGGAAGGTTTTGAAGTGGCACTGAGCGAGCAGGGGAAGAACGCCTTGGAGTCAGAGGATCCAGACCTGGAGAGATACGAGCGATCTCTCCTGAGAAGTGTAGGTGCCGCACCTTTGAAGAAGAAAGAACTGGTCAAGATTACGAAGAAAGATGCGAGGACGAAGTTCGGTCTTGCCGTCATCAAGGATGAGCTTGTGGAGAGAGGTCTGGTCGAGCCTACAGGGTTTGAGAAAAAGGGAACAAACCTAGTGATTCTTGGTGTGGCTTTGGCCTTGCTAGGCGTTGCAGTTGTGGTCTTCCATGTTTTTGTGGGGGCTGCGCATTGGTGGATGAGTTTGACGACGTTCTTCCCTGCGGTTGTCTTTGGATTGGCGCGCACGACTGGGCCTCGAACCGAGCATGGCGCAGCACTCTATAGGCAGACAAAGGATTTCCTAGAAAAGACGATTCGAGAGCTGAAAGAGAGAGGCAAATCATCTCCACTGCTGGCTATGCAACAGATCAATGAGCTCGCACCATGGTTGGTCTTGCATCCGAAATTCTATCAAGTGCTTACTGCGCCAAACAAGGCTATGAAGAATGTGCGTTTGGATGCAACAGGTAGCGAACAGATGGACGTTCTTCCCGGTTACTTGATGGTCACTGGTTCTGAGCGAGGGACCATGGCCCCGTCCTACTACCTCTATTGGATATGGTTTAGCTTCTACAGAACAGCGTCACCTTCAACCAGCACACCCCCAGGCGGAGGAGGCGCTGGCGGTGGAGGAGCTGGAGGAGGCGGTGGGGGCGGAGGTGCTGGAGCAGGTTAAGGAAGAAAGATTTCATTACGAAAGCAGAAAGGGTGTCTAAGAAGAGAAAGGGAAAGAGAGAATATTTGAACAAATTTCAAAGCAAAGACCTAATGAGACAGCTGAATACATTCTTTGAGTGGGAAGTTGAAGTTCCAAGAATCAAGCACGGTAAGAGACAAACACTTGAGACTTTGATAACGAAGAGGCGTTGTTGTTGGCGAAGTTTCTGAGAAACGAGCGGAAGGAATGGAAGCCACGAATTTCAGAATTGAGGGCATGAGACGATTCGGGAGAACGCAATGTTCGTGGATAAGTACCTCAAGAAGAAGTATCTTCTCGAGTTCAAAGAAAGGGGCTCAGTTCATATCAATACTTTGCACAATCTCTGGGCTGAACATGAAAGTATTCGTGATGAGTTTGAGGGTCGTCGTAAGCTGAAAGTCACTGCAGAAGACGAGCCACTAGTCTATTCTGGAGAGGAATTTCATCGCATATTCCCCCAGATAAAGTCAAACAGACGAGATATCAAGATACAACTTGATCGTGGGGCGTCTGTTGTTGATCGTAAGGAGGTTTCTGATGCTTTTATCTTCAGTGCTTCACTGAAGCTGGAACACAAATTATTTGAGAGATTCGGATATGACGCTTACTACAAAATAACTGATCCAAACGGTTTTGCCAAAATCCTGTACGAGAAAATAAATGAAGTCAAATTGATAAGAGCCTACAAGGCGGGGAAAGTGAAATACTCAGACAAAGAAATCACTCTAACTGATAGGAATGAAAGCCTTAGCAGGAATTTCAATGACTACTGGGATATCTGCTTCACTAAGCCCAAGAAATTCCGTGATGAAATGGAATACCGAATTGTGTTTGTTCCTGAATTCTCCAAGAAGATCAAACCACTCACTCTGAGTTGTCCTGAACTCCGAGACTATTGTGAATTATAGGCTTTGGGGGTTAAAATTTAAGCCAACCAACGGAGACGTCAAAGGGACAGCGGAGAAAGGATTACCAAGTATGGACTTCCGATGCATGCATGCGCGCTTGGATGAAAATTATATACAGTTTCGTCTGATAGGTAGTTAGTGACGATTTCAGAGAGGAGAAGACTTGTTTGCCTATTGATCCTAAGTTCC
>Ga0209636_10006945_pt1 | contig 11563 bp, 10 predicted proteins | sample DeeMarSWOR152_54_FD_187464 | JGI IMG/M metagenome (GOLD analysis project Ga0209636, IMG submission 187464) | Marine sediment microbial communities from White Oak River estuary, North Carolina - WOR-1-52-54 (SPAdes) (version 2) | ecosystem: Environmental > Aquatic > Marine > Intertidal zone >... | reverse complement strand
ATTACACTGTTATTAGGATCCAAATAGGTAAAGAAAAAAGGAGGATCGCGGCGGGTAACCCGAAAAAATTCGGAAACTGACATCACTTGCCTACGGAGCATTTCCTTCTGTGGATTATGGCTGCAACTAGTGTTGTTCTTCGCGAAGAATAATCTTTAATTGTTCACAAGAAAACCGTAATATCGTAGAAGTCGTGGCTGTAATGGTAATGAGGGAAGCACGTGAACGCAGCGCTGAATATTGGATTGATCGGCTGTGGACGTGCCGCTGAACGACTCTACCTACCAACTCTCTCCCGTCTGGCAGAAGCTCAGTTGGTTGCAGTGGCCGACCCTATCCGCGAACGAAGAGAGCTTATCTCATCCAGCATTCCTGGCTGTCTGGTTTTCTCGACGGCTGAAGCACTTTTGCAAAAGGCGAAAATCGCAGCGGTAATCATTACCACACCTCCAACTACACACGTCGACATTGCTACGCTGGTTCTGTGTGCTGGCATCCCAGTTTTGGTTGAAAAACCACTGGCGCCCTCTATGGCGGGCGTTGAAGCGCTGGAGGCGCTTGTTGCCTCTTCAACCGGTTCGGTTATGGTGGGATTCAACAGGCGGCACTGGGAGCCAGTCCGAAAACTGCGACAGATAATGTGCAATCGACACCATTCTGATGCGATATCGACTCAACTGATCATGACGAGCAACGTGCAAGCTTGGTCCCCAATCTGCGGGGCTAGTGACCCATTGGAAGACCTAGGTTCACATCAATTTGATTTATTACGTTATATTTTTGATCGCGAAATCTTGGCTGTCAATGCCCACTGGACCAATACACATACAATACGAATGCGAGTTAGACTCGCAGGTGGCGGCGTTGCCCACTGCCTAGCCGCTCATAGCAACATCTATCAGGAGTCCATAACCGTTCAATGTGGACGCAAGCGATATCAAATTCATAAAGGTGCTGAACGAATAGAACCAACAACCGGGTTAGTTCGCTCGGTGCTCAATCTTTCCGATGCACTCAGACGTCGCCTCCGCGGCCAGCGGTCATCGCTGAAAAGGTCATACGAAAGGCAGTTGATCAGCTTTCTTAACTACGTCCGCACCGGCACGACACCACAGCCGAGTATTGCCGATGGCATTGCAGCAATTCGTGCTGTAGAAGCTGCACGACAGTCGGCCCACATTGGCGGAATGGAGATTTCTATCTAGATGACACGCACAAATCGCCCTGCTCCTGTTCTCATGATAGCCCTTGATGCCGCTGAACCACGTTTAGTAGAGCAGTGGATAGATGACGGGACATTGCCAAATCTCAAGCGCCTCCGTGCTAGAGGAAGTTACGGCCGACTATCATCGACAGCCGATTGGTTGGCTGGTTCGCCCTGGCCTACTTTCTACACAGGGACAACACCTGCCGCTCATGGCTTATATCACTTTATGCAATGGCGAGCCGACCAGATGGGTCATGTCCGGGTCAGCCCCAATTGGTTGCCTTTACGCCCGTTTTGGCGCGATTTGAGCAAAACAGGCCGACGTGTCATTGCCATTGATCTGCCTATGACATTCCCCCCAGAACCTTTTAACGGCGTGGAGATCTCCGGTTGGGCAACCCACGACCAAGTGTTGCCACCAGCGTCATATCCAGCGTCAATGATGGACTGGGTCCGTCGAGAGTTTGGGCCGCCACCGATGAGGAAGGAAATAGAGAGGCTTCAGCAGCCCAAAGCGTTGCTCAAACTGCATGATGAACTGATTAGGGCGACCTGCCACGTAGCCGATCTAGCCAGGGCATTGATGAGCCGCGAGACATGGGACCTATTTATGGTTGGCTTTGGAGCCACTCATCGTGGCGGTCACAAATTGTGGGACCCTTCAGGCGTGATGGGAGACATCCTACAGGGCCACCGAGCAGAGTTCTCCCGTGCCCTACGAGATGTTTACGTCTCCTGTGATGCGGCTGTTGGGCAACTGGTCGAAGCTGCAGGGGATAACGTGACCATACTTGTTTTCTCTTTGCATGGGATGGGACCAAACACGAGCCGCACCCGTCTCTTGCCCACGATGCTAGACCTCATTTTAGGTAAGGAGGCGAAATCTGGCGGAGGATCAAAGCAGAGCGGCTACCGGCGACTGCGAAGGCTCCCATCACTTGAGTGGCGGGAAAGCATCAAGCGCCGATTACCATTGTGGTTGCGACAGAAGTTGACCACGTTGTGGCGCAAGAGTTCGACCTACTGGGCTGAGACGGTAGCCGTCAGCCTAGCCGCCGACCTACAGGGCTACATTCGCATCAACCTGCGGGGGCGGGAGGCTGCTGGAATCGTGGAGGCAGGCAGAGACTACAATCGGCTGTGTGGGGACATTGTAGAGGGACTCAATACTTTCGTCGACGCGGATACAGGCGAACAGGTTGTTGAAAGCGTTATGCGAAGCGATCAACTCTTTGCACATGGACGCCGAAGAAACAACTTGCCCGACCTACTCGTCCGCTGGGCCTCCAGCCCAGCCGCGAACCATCGGGCACTTGTGTCATCTCGTTATGGATCTATTCTATGGCCAACACCGGGGCGCAACCCCGACGGTCGAAGCGGCAATCACCGTCCTGAAGGATTTTTGCTCGCAGCCGGAGACAGTATCCGACCGGATTCACAAATAGAGAACGCTCATATTCTCGATCTCGCCCCTACAGTATTGGCTTTGCTCGACATCCCTAAACCCGCCGAGATGTGTGGCAATGTGTCATCAACAATACAATCAGGCTAGATGTGCCTAGCTCACGCGCATCTCACGTTCCCTCTGCTGCTACTTATATCTCCACTAGTAAGCACGCAAAAGTCACTCATTGGTTTTTCAGCTAGTCTTATGACTTGTGGAAGAATCTTCGAAGGGTAGGTATGTGTTAATTCCGACTAACAAACAATAGAGTTGCATTTGAACAAAAATGGCGAGTTTGTGGGGATATAATCCCGCTTGCATAGATTCAACAGAGTCCGCGATACTTAAATGCCCTTGCAGTTCTTTCTTTCAAAAAAGAGAGGAACTACAGGAGATGTCACCATTGATGTTGATGAAAGCATGGATTCCTAGGGACGGCGACACCCTTGTCACAAAAGAGGGGTTCGTCTTCTACGTGTTCGGGTATGAACATCCGAAAAATCGGGTCTTATCTTTTCTAAAATACATCCCATTCCAGTCGAAGCCGCACTTTCCAATACGCTTTCTTAGGCAGAAATGGAAAATAGGAAACGTAGAGCTTGCCCGACCAGAAAAACTCTACACAGCGCAAAACTATCAAAGGCTCCTAGAAACCCTTCGAAGTACATTTCCTCAATACATCTATTTCTGTCCCAACCGTGGAAAAGAAGTCATAAGCGTTCCATTGGAGCACGTAGAAAAAGTTTATGTGCCAAAAGAATGTTTGCAGAGGCTCTTTGAAAAGAAAAGGAAGGATCGTTTACAGAAACTAGCCTCGGAACTGATTTCCCTTCTCTCCACTGAATCCAAAGTGTCTTTGGAAGATTTGGGGATCCACGGGTCCATCGCATTGAACATGCACACCGCAAAGTCTGACATCGACCTCGTAGTTTATGGGTCAAAAAACTTCAGGAATCTAGAAAAGGCAATCGATAAGCTCGTTGAGGAAGGCAGATTAAAATACATTTTCACCAAAAAGCTTGACAGAGCAAGGAAGCATCGGGGACGGTACAAGGACAAAATTTTCGTGTACAACGCGGTGCGAAAGACTGGTGAAATAAATGTTCAATATGAAAATCACAAATACGTTCCAGTGAGGAATGTCACTTTCAGCTGCGAGGTCGTTGATGATAACGAAGCCATGTTCAGACCAGCCATCTATCAAATCAAGAATTATCAACCCCTCGATTCAACCTCAAAACTCGTGGAAAATGAGGTCCCTACAAGGGTTGTTTCTATGATAGGATACTACAGAAACGTGGCTAGACACGGAGAAAAGATCAAGGTTTCGGGAACGCTGGAACGGGTGGAAAATGTTGAAACAGGCGAAGCTAACTATCAGGTTGTGGTAGGCACAGGAACGCGTGAGGACGAACACGTTTGGCCACTGTAAAGTTTAGGGACCGCGACGCCATAATTACCGCTGATAACGTTATTTTCCGAGTTTACGGCTATTAACCATGTCTTTTTTTGCATATACTGGATCTCGCTACTTGCGTTTCCGATACATGTGTTTTCCGTCAAATAGATCATTCATTCTAGCCAGTTTTTCCAAACTCATAAAAATCATGTGTATACTGAGACTCACACTTAACAAAAAACCACCTACTCTCCTAACGTCAGCATCCAGCGGTAACAAACAGAAGCGTGAACAAAACACTAGTAAACTAAGATCGTGTGCGCTTCTTACTGGCCAATTCTTTACGTCGCTTAGATAAAATGCTGTAGAGATGCTTCCGCAGAGCTTGTCCCTGAAGTTTTTGATCCTTGATTTTTTCTATTTCTTTCGCCAACTTTTTGTCTTTGAGAACGTCCAACACCCATTTTTGGAAGTCTCCCCGATCAACATGGAAACTCAAGGATTTTGCTTCGACCTGCTTGATGCTCTTCAAGAAGTCTTTGTATGAAACGGCGCTTATACCCGTGTAGTCACCGACACCGACATAGAAGTGGAACGGCGCCACCAGTTCAGGTTCCCTAAGGCTCATGAAACATACCTCCATCTACTCTTTTTACCGAGTGCGCATTACTGGTGGATATAGGTTATGAAAACGGAATCAATATTTATACTCAACATACACGCGGCGCACCAGCGCCAGACGCTTAATGTAACTGTTCACGATTGGTTTTGCCAGGAACAATGAAAAAATGGAGAAGGAAGCGCGCGCAACCTAACGCGACATTGACGCGATCTCCCACATGGCCAACTCCCAGAGAGTAGAAGCCTCGAAGCGCCTTTGAGAAACGCGCTATTTTTGTTTGCGCGCGCCGAAAAAACGTTCTACGGTTATCAGATTTAAATTGTATGAAGGTGGAGTATGTATTATGACTAACCATATATACTCAGACTCTGAATTAAACTACATACATGTGCAACAAGCTTTATCTATTTATTCTTGCCAACTAGTTGTTGCGATTCACGTTTTTCTGGCCCGCCTTCTGTGAGTAGGAGGCTCACAGAACCTTGAGTCGCCAGCGCGTGTGCGCAAACGCTTGGACAGTTTAGTGTTGACTCGGTTCTGGCGCGCGTGCGTTCATCGAGCCCTCCTATTCCACAGATCTTGGACCAAACATTGAGAAAAAAGGAAGGTTAAGCTGATGAATTTTGAAATTGGATTTACAATTCATAACTCATATTAAACGCTTGAGACAACGTTAAACCGCCATGTTAGACCAGAAATTGGACCACAAAGAACGCACACGCAAAATCAAGGCTGAGAAGAGGATTGAAGAGGTTAGGGCCGAGGTTGAAGAGATTCTGGAGAGGCTGGATCAAATCGAAGTTGAGGAAATGTGGGTGAAAACGTGGCGCACGCGTAGGGAATAGAAAAAGGGAGAAGATTGAGCGCGCGCAGTTTATGGTTTTTTTCTACAGGTAAGTGAAAGTGTTTAATGCGCACGTCTGTGTAACACCTGTTTTGGTGTAGCATGCACGCAACCTTTCTGAAGTTCTTTCACACTAAGCTGTTTATTCTTGTACTCACAGAAGTTACGTAATCCCTGTTTTCTGGTCAGCATAACACACTCAAAACACTTCATTTTACAATTTCACCAATAACCGCGCGCGTGCATCGTTTGGCCATCCCAATAACTTCCATCATCACACTATTTCGCCAAAAAGAAGTTTAACTTCTATTTAACTTGTATGAAACGGGAGTCTGAATTAGGAGTAACCATACATGTTCAGAATCAGAATCAAAATGCAAGTGTGCGGGCACAGATCTTGGGCTAAAAACTGGAAAAAAGGAAGGTGTTGCCCGGGCGCACAGCCAAGCCTAAAGGTTCAACGGTCCTAAGATCTTGGCAAACTTGTTGAGATATATAGTTGCAAGCACATTCACAGACTCTTTACCATCGTTATCAATTGCTTCAAACAACTCCTCAACCGCAACTTTAGAATCATTTTTTCTAGATCGTTAACTTCCTTATCTACTTTACAGGGAGTTCGTAGTGGTGCTCAATAACATGATGGTACTGTTCTGGTGGCATAAGGGAACGGAACGCCCTTTCTATGACCTCGCTTAGAGCGGGATGGATGTGCATTCCATAAATTATCGGTTCTGCGCTTTGTTTAGGTGTGTACATCAGGTTTATTATCTCTTGTATTAGAACAGAGGCTTGAGGTCCAATGATGTGTGCCCCCAAGATCCTCATGGTTCCCTTCTCGACGATAACCTTGACAAAGTAATTCTTCACACCCATAGCCTCTCCCTTAGCAGTATCCTGATATCTTTGAATTCCAATCAACACCTTGTCTTTTCCGTATTTCTCTATTGCCTCCCTCTCTCTAAGCCCGACGCTCGCAACTTCGGGATACGAGAAAACGGCATGTGGTATTGCGTGATAATCGACCTTTACCCTCCTTTTCAGTATGGCATTGTAGTATACAACCAAAGATTCGTAATTTGCCACGTGCTTGAATAGGTATTTACCATTAGCGTCACCTAAAGCCCAGACATTCGGTTGTGAGGTCTCCAAATATTCATTAACAATAATCCATCCATTTTCATCTGTCTTTATTTTTCCTCTTTCTGGATGAAGTATATCTGTGTTCGGGCCCCTTCCCACAGCGACCAGTATTTCTTCTGCAGTTATTTCCATCTTTTTTCCATTTTCTCTGTCAACAGCAACGAGCTTTTTTTTACCCATCAAAGTCTTTTCTGCCTCACGCACCTCATGGTTAGTGATAATTGTCATGTGCTTTTGCAACTCTTTTTTAGCCAGTGCCGACACTTCTGGTTCTTCTTTTGGGAGGAACTGTGGATTTCTGCCGATCACCGTGACTTTTGATCCCATGGCTGAAAAGAAATGACCGTATTCAGCAGCTATGTATCCTCCTCCAACGATGGCAAGGCTTTTAGGTAGTTGATTTGTTTTAAGAACCGTATCGCTGGTGTGGTAACCCACCTTTTCGAGCCCCTTTATTGGAGGGATTTTGGGCTTCGATCCTGTGCAGAGAAAAATCATCTTTGACGTTATGGTGTCGTCGCCTACCTTTAATTTGTATGGGGCAGTGAATTCGGCTACATCAGGGTAGTAATTTATGTTTTCAGAATGGGAAAGCCCCTCTCGTATCATGTTTATATCCTCGTAGATAAGGGTCCTCATCCTTTCCATGACTGTTTCAAAATTTATCTTCTCAACATTAACGTCTATGCCGAATTTCCCTGCTCTTTCTATAGTTCTCACCAACTCAGCAGGGTATAGCAATATTTTTGATGGTATACAACCCCGCGTCAGACAAATCCCACCCGGATCATCCTTATCTATGACGGCAATCTTCATGTTCGGATTCTTTTGAATCAGGGTATCTATAGGGTTCATGGCAGAACCCGTGCCTATTACTATCAAGTCATATTCCTTCATATCAAAACACCCTCGGTTTGGCAAAGTAGGGTAAGCGTGAAATCTCATAAATGCTTTCTTCAGCGAGGCTATATTACCTGGTGCGCGCCAGAGATTACGAAAATGTTTAGAAGAGAGAAAAGAAGAAGCGTAGAATCGCAAAACAGAAAAAGAGAGGCTTTGCGGGGGAATAGCGTTGTGTTCCTTAAGGCTTAGAGACCGCGACGCCATAATTACCGCTGACAACATTATTTTCCGAGTTTACGGCTATTTCCATCCCTCTGACGCATACGTTTGCGACCCAGAATACGCGTCGGCTACAATTTACAGGTCTATGAATCCTAGGGCTCCTCGCGGGAAAAGAATGCCTCTTTACTACAAGTTCTACGCAGACGAAGGCTTACAGTTTGTTCGAGAAAACTATCCGCGCTATACGATTTTCTATGAACCTCTGCGAGAACAATTTGTAGGTGTGCCGCGGGCATACGTCGCGAAAACGCGTAAACCAGACAAAGAATTTCGGCGGTTGATTGAGAAGCAACCTAGAGATGGTCTTCTTAAAGCCTTGCACAAAGTGTATAGCTTGGTCGCTTCTAGGTCAGGGCTATCAGAAAAGGATTTTGGGGTTTTCGGTTCGCTTCTTCATGACTTCTATCATCCCAAATTTTCAGACCTTGACCTCATCGTGTATAGCAGAAAAAAATTGAGGAGGCTCTGCGAAACATTGGAGGACTTCTATCGGGAAGAAGGTTCTCTACGGAACGAGTTTGAAAGCGAGAAGGCTGTTGAAGGAAAACTTTGGAAATTCGTGAACTACAGCCCAAAGGAGTATGTTTGGCATCAACAAAGGAAGATGATTTACGCCTTATTCAAGGATGCGGAATGGGAGAGAATTATTAAAACAGAATTCGAGCCGGTGAAAGACTGGAAGGAAATCTGCAACGAATATAACTCAAATACCCGGGTCACAAAGAGAGGTTGGATTAAGACTGTTGCCCGCATAACCGACGACCAAGATGCACCCTTTATCCCGTCAATCTACAAGATTGAACCCATAAAAATTTTGGAGGGACCGAAAGTTGAGAACGTTCAGCGAATTCTTTCCTATGTTGAAGAATTTAGAATGCAGGCAGAGAAGGATGAACTGGTTTACGTGGAAGGAAACCTTGAAAAAGTGATTACTCCAACAAGAACATTTCATCAGATCACTCTAACATACTGTCCTCGATATTATGAACAAGTGCTGAAGGTCTCGCAGATGTAGTTTGTGCTTTCCCGATAAGCGTTACGTCATTTTTCATGAAGCGCCTTCTTTTTCAATTATCTCTCCGCTTATTTTTCCAGTGCTGTCGAAGACGCCTTTCTTGAGAACTTGTATTAAGACTCCATGTGCGTATTTTGGATGAAAGAAAACCGAGAGGACTTCTTTGGTGGGTGTTGTACCCGCCAATGGTATTCCGGCGTTTTCGAATTCTTTGATGGTTTCCAAGATGTTAGATGATTCGATGGCTAGATGGAAAAGTCCTTCACCGTGTTTGTTTAGGTATCTGGCTGTTGGACCAGGTGTTGTTGGCTCTACTAACTCGATGAAGTTGTTTTCTCCTTCTGCCAGAGGTAAGAACGCGAATTTGAATTCTTCCATTTCACCCTTTCCCGTCATATAACTCATTACTTCGATGGTGATCTCATCTTTGTTAACCCCAAGCGCAACAGCGTACTTGTCAATTGCCTCAGAAATGTTCTTTACCACGATGCCGACATGATGAAACCGATTTTTTGCTTGCCGATTTGATTTCATTTCGTTTCACACGGTTCCCTTTAACTTTTTACCATTAAAGTTTTTGGAAAACGGAAGTTAAAGGCTACGCCTATAATTTTTGGAGGTTATGTCCAAACTTGTGAAAGTGATCATAAACATAAGCCTTGTAGAAAACATCAATTCTAGGCTAGAACCATGTGATCTGAAATCTTGTTTCCAAGAAGCAATCTGTAGTGTTCACGTGCACCTTCCTTTTGCACCAGTTCAACTTTACCTTGCGCGATCACCATCTCGCCGTTCTTGGCTTGTTCGCAAAATCTTCCTCGAAAAGACACGATCTCCTCAATTGGTTTGACGTGAACTCCATCAAGAACTTCCACGTTGTCAATTTTGTAAGAGCACGGAGTGAAAATGGCTTCTGAATTGTCCACCACCTTGGCTTTAATTTTTGCGTAGCCAACTGGCTTGTAAAGAATTGTGCCATACTGTTCCTCAATTTCGTTCCAGTCCTTCACAAAGCGGATGAAATAGTCTCTATCCACAAACTTTCCCTGCAAAACCTTCCGGGAGTCTGTTCGAACAAAATCTTCGAAAGATGTCACCGTGTCTTTCGAACGGAAATCGAACAACTTTTTCAGTTCCTTTAAATTATAGCGCTTCACAGGACTTTTATCATCCTCTAACAAAGACTTCAATGCTGAGTAGACCTTGTAGCAGGCTTTAGACCCGTAAACGAGGGGGTCGATATCGGAAGCAGGAGTGTGAAGTCTCACCATGATAGAGCCCGAAATGCCCAGCTTGTCCCAAGAAACATTCACAGTTTTCACTAGGATTTCAGCAAACCGTAATGCTTGGCTTTCCGCCTTGTCCAATTTATCTCTGTGGCGCAGGTCTCGCAACCGATCTACAGGTTGGTAATGTTGCTTCACGTTCTCAACCGGAACCTCACAAAGATGCTCATTGAAAACTTTATCATAAACTAAGTACTGTGGAAAAGCTCGTTTTAGCAAGGCGTAACGTTCAGAGAGGGCGTAAACCTTTCGGTATCTTATTCCGTCTCTTTCTCGGTCGCCATTTGAGTCGGGAACATAACGGAGGAAGGCCACAACTCTACTCGGAGGATGAACCAATCCTTTAACGTCAAAAAGAATGTTGTCAGCGGTCTCAAGTACGTCACCTTCACGGGCTCTAATATCCATTACGAATCTCCTCTTAGACTAAATATCCTTAACAGGTCCCCAAACTATTTGTCTTTAGGTTCTTGCTGGAGTCTTCGGGGGAAGAAACCCGCCGCACGAATGGTTAGAACTAAAGCAACTCCGATAAGGGTTGCAATTGTAGTAAACACGAATCTTTCAACGGCTGCGATGGGTAGAACGCTCATAAAAACTTCTGGAGATAGGCTAAACATCTCCCTATAAATGATGCTTCCAAGCATATGATCAGCGATAATGCCACAATAACATGCAACAAAAACTGCAACCACGAACGTTCTTCCGCCAAACAATCCATACAAAATCATGATGACAGATAAGAAGTAGAGAAGAATAGAGACGTAGGGAAAGGACTTCCATATCTCAACAAAGTACGATTTAGAGATGACGAAACCCAAGACTGCGATTAGAATTCCGCTAAACACATAATTTGGTTTCGATACCCCGCTTTTTTCTTTTTTTTCAGCGCCTTTTTCGAAGGATGTAGAAATCCAACCTCTGAAAACTAAAATTATTGCAATGCCCAGAAAGTGAAGTATTGGATAGAGTGAAGCTTCTTGACCGATTGGAGTTGCATACCATCCGAGAATCAATAAGCTGAGGACTACTGTAGCCACTAACCAGCCTCTGATACTATGTCCACTGGACCTGTAGTTCTTTTGTGTAAGTAGCCCTGCCATTAACGCTGAAATCCCTGTACAAAAGGAGGTAAGAACGCTTAACCAGCTACCGGCAACGATAATGCCTCCCATGAAACCCGCCAGAAATCCTAGATATGGACCGATCACCAAACCGTAGATCGGTGCCACAGCAGCATCGAACTGAATTCTGCTGTCCGAAACACCGACGATCGGGATGCCGGGAACGATCTTGCAAATGATGGCGGATAGAGCGGCGAAAACAGCTACAAAGGCTACGTCGCGTGAGGACAGTTTAAACCAGCTCATAATCTTCACCCACTGGCTATTTCGAGAAGTTGTGTAATTTTTTACACTCGATATATAAATTTATCTCTCACAGTCTCTGTTTTAAAAAAATTATTGTTTTCAACATTC
>Ga0209636_10006944_pt1 | contig 11565 bp, 9 predicted proteins | sample DeeMarSWOR152_54_FD_187464 | JGI IMG/M metagenome (GOLD analysis project Ga0209636, IMG submission 187464) | Marine sediment microbial communities from White Oak River estuary, North Carolina - WOR-1-52-54 (SPAdes) (version 2) | ecosystem: Environmental > Aquatic > Marine > Intertidal zone >... | reverse complement strand
AATGCACCCGTCACAAATCCAAACGCAACCGGAAGTAACAATATAAGCATCAACAGCAAAACATTCCGTTTTGCTTCAAGAAAATCTTTTCTAAGCACCGCCCATATTTTTTTATAAAACATGTTTTATTGATAATTTTTAAAAAAGAAAAAATAAATCGCTTCTTACCCCTTTATATTGCAGGTCTCTTTATTTAGGCGATTTTCTTTTTTTTAACATCATCATAACGATTACACATACGGCAATTATCGCCGCTACAATGCCCCCAATCACATACATGTTATTCTTCCTTTCAACTGCTTCTTGTTTTTTCTGACCTGCTTCTTTAATTAGTTCGTCTGATCTGGATGTGATGTTCCCAATCATCTCGTTTGCTTTGTCGTATTCGGCATTTTTAATTTCTTTATCTGCATCTGATTTTAGCGTCCGCAAACTATTAATCTCCTGTTCAAGGGCTGTCACATCAGCGCCTTCTTTTTCAGCGTCATTTACCGCTTCGGTTAATTCTTTAAGTTTAGTTGATAGTTCTACGCTTTTCATCACTTCGACTGCCACTTCATCCGCCCCCGCAGCAAATTTTTCTGCACCCATGCATTTTTCCTCGTCAAAGAGATTCTGGGCATTTTCAAGGTCTTCTTTTGCGTTATTTAGTATATCCTGCATGGAACCCACGTCAACTCCCTGTTCTATCGCACCATTAAGTTTGCCTTCGGCGTTTGCAATAGAATCAGAGGACGTTTTTAAGATTTCATCAACCCTGTCATGAATTGGAACGAAAACAATTGCCTGCTTTTGAGAGGACTCCACTTCTTCAAAGAATTCTTTAAAGGTAGAAAAGTTCCCCGGGGGCACCCATACCCCAGTTATCTCTACCTTGCTGTCCATTACGAGTCTATCTTCACCTAAATCAAATTTCAGTTCATACTCTGTAAAACTCTCGTTTCTTGAGAAACTATCCGGAACCATCTCAACACCAAAACACTTTGGAAGAATTATCTCTGTATGGGTCAAAACCATTTCCTCGGGCCAGAGGTTTATCGGAAATGTCCTGTTTTCCTTTGAAGTTACTTCAGCATACATACTTTCTCCACTAAGATCATGAATAAGTTTGTCTCCCGAACGGGATGCAAAGCCCTCACATGTAAAGTTCATCGTCATTATAAATCGCGTGTCTTCCTTTTCTAAATCGGAATATGTATAGTTATTCAACTTACCTCTTGTACATTCTTCTTTGATAGCTGTTTGAAAAATTTCTTCTATATCACTCTCTTTTAATATTTTGAAACCATACCTCATGTAAATGGCATCAGAACCAACCCATTTTACACTTCCATACACATCTGCAGAACCGTCTTCTTTAAGATTTGTTATTCCTTCCGCCTCCATCAAATTATTTTTCTCAACAGGAAGTTCAGGAATGCTAACAAAACCCTTCTTCTCATCAAATAAAATAAGTACCATTCCCCCCTGTATCATTGAATTAGTGTATCCGTAAGGGCATTCACTGCAGGTCGGATCAAGCCAGAGATCGCCAATATCTCTTGGTACAAAAACCACGGAATGCCAAAAAGCCTGGGGGCTTGGAGCATCTATAATGCTTCTGTAACTCAATAACGCGGGATACGCTTCTATATCTGCCGCCTTTAACATAGAAACAAGCAAAACGGTCTGGTCTTTACAATCCCCGAATTTATATTCCAGGATCTCATCAACCGTATGGGGCTTATAACCCGTTAGAAATCCGAACTCCGATTCCTCGTATCTTATATTTTCTCTTACCCAGTCATATATAGCCTTTGTTTTTTCCTCCTTTGTTGTCTTTCCCTCTATAATTTCATTAACTTTACTGCTAACTAACTCTTTATTTATGGCATCAGAGAATAAACCCTCAAACCACTCTTCAAGTTCATTCCATGACCCTATGGAAGAGTAAGAAACCCTTGATAAAATTACTCTTGCAGGAGGCGTATAATATTCCGGTTCATATGGATCAAGATCTTTTACCTGCCATTTATAGACATTATAATCTCCGTCCTCCGACACATCGGGAGACAATTGGGTTGTATAATACTTAAATTCAAAGTCCTTTGGAACCTTTACTGTTAAAGAAACATCCGATATCGGGCTGGTGGAATTAAAGAAAAGGTCATCTGTGCTCCAAAACGCATCCTTCATCGGGAATGTAGTTTCCCATACAGCTTCGTATTCCAGTACATCATCTTTTTCGCATGACGGGAACGGGACAACTATGGCGTCAGCATACTCCCTCATTCTCTCCCTGGGGCATTCAATCCAGTCGCCATCGTGCTTCACCCTGCATTTAGTTATTTCAAATGTCTGATGGTCCCTGTTAAAATAAAATACATAACTGCAATCCTCCTGTTTTTTGCAAAGTTTCCAAACTTCATGTGTCAATTGTGTTGCAGTAGGTCCGGGGGAAATCGTATGGGTTTTATCTATAAGAATATAAATTTCCTCAACATCAGTGTAGTCCTCGCATTTTGGTTCTTCCGCTAAAGAAGGCACAGCAGTTAATAATACAGCTAACATACAAATTATTATTTTTTTCATTTTCATGAATGTTATTTTATTGATTGTCTAAAAATAAAAGCAGAATTTACCCAAATTTATTTGCTTTTCTGTTTTAAAAAAGATTTTTGGCATTTTTGCAAAAAAACAGGAATTTCTTTTCTGTTTAAAAAAAATATGCTGCAGAATCATGCTAATTTTAAATAAGAAATTTTTTGCAAGAATTTTCGTGTTTGAAACCAAACAACTTCAGCTGAATTCCCACGCATCTCATCCACATCCCCTGAACGGACACTGCACCAAACTCTAAATTTTGTTTTCATTATTTTGGTGTCTGACCCTCTTCCAGCTCCAGAGCATATCTTTTTTCATAACCTTCAACCCTTTTTATAAGGAGAACATAGCAGGTGATCAATGATAGAATGCCTATAATCAGACCGAACGGGATACATGAATACATAATAAGAATCGCGACAAACGCACCCAGGCCCTCAAATGTTTTTCCCATCCTATAGCCCACGTACAGGAGTGGAACAGCTATAAGCAGATTAAAGAACATGCATATAACAACAGTGAAGACCCCCATCCTGCCTCGCTTTTTCCAAAGTTCGTAAGACGCATCATCTTCCCCCTTTACTTTTTCCATTCCACGCTCTTCATCCTCCTTCCCTGCCTCAGGGCCATAGAAATCCTCCATTACGCCCATCGTGTCTTCCAGTCCAACCTAAACAACTTCAGCCAGATTCTCGAGCATCTCATCCACGTCATCCATGGTTACATTGCCCATGTTCCCGACCCTGAATGTGGAGTCCTTTATCCTCCCGTACCCTGAAGCCAGTATGAAACCTCTTTTCCTCATCCCGGACATCATATCAGGAAGATCAATCTCCCCTGGCACGGAAACGCAGCTCAGGGTTGGGGAAAGGTATCTTTCATCCGTGAATATCTCAAACCCCAGTTCCTTAACCCCCTCCCTTACTCTCGCAGAAACTTTTCTGTGTGTTGCGAACCTGTTTTCCCTGCCTTCCTCCCCGATTATGTCAAGGGTTTTTGACAGGGCAAACATCTGCGGGATCGGGGGGGTGTATGGAACCATGTGCTTGTCGTTGTATTTCTTCAGATTCAAAAAATCAAAGTAATGGCCCCTGTTCTCAACCTCACGGGCCTTCTCTAATGCTTTATCGCTCACGGATGCCACCGCCAGTCCGGGGGGGACTGACATGCATTTCTGCACCCCAAAAAAGCAGACATCGATATCGTTAACGTCTATGCTTACGCCGCCCATGGAACTTACCGCGTCAACCAGAGTTAAAACACCGTGCTGTTTTGCGACCCTGACCAGGTCCTTCAACGGATTGAGCAATGCAGTGGAGGTCTCGCAGTGGGTTATCGTCACTGCTTCAACATCATTATTTTCCGCAAGCACCGCATCCAATGACTCCGGAGTGTTCGCCTTTCCCCAATCAACCTCCTCCCTTAAAACCTTTCTTCCGTTCTGCTCAACGATCTCGCCGAATCTCTCTCCGAATGCGCCGCATATAAGCGTCAGCGCTTTCCCGCCTTCACTTATGCAGTTTCTTGCAGCAGACTCCATAACCCCCGTTGATGAGGAGGTATAGAGAAGGACGTCATTTTCCGTCCCCAAAAATTTTTTTAGTTTAGCGATCAATTCTTTATGCAGTTCTACATAATCCCCGCTGCGATGACTGAACATCTGGCGGGACATCTCTTTCAGCACGTCATCCCTGACCCATGTCGGACCCACGGTAAATAACCTTGGCTTTTCCATTTTTTTATTTTTATTATATAATTTTAATTAATTAAGAAAATAAGATGTATCATGGTGATGTTCGCAAGTTAAAAGCAAGGAAGAAAAGAAAGTACGAGCAGGGTTCGGAGCATACGGAAACGAAGATCGGGGAGACGAAGTTGAAGAAAGCCAGAGTGAGGGGGGGTAACGCTAAGTTCAAACTTATGGCAGCGAAGTTTGCCGATGTGATTACAGACAAAGGCAACTTAAAGTGCGAGATACTGAACGTAAAGGATAACCCCTCGAACAAGGATTTCACCAGGAGGAATATAATAACAAAAGGGGCGGTGATCACGGTTAAGCCGCCAAAGGGGGAGGAATTCCAGGCAAAAGTTACTTCCCGCCCGGGGCAGGACGGGATTATTAATGCCGTTAAGGTTTGAATATTATTTTTTTAAACATTTAATTTCGTATATGGATGATGATATAGACGGATATATGATTGATAAGGCAAAAAAACTTCTTGAAAAATTCCCTGCAGATTACGCGGATATAAGGATTGTAAGAGGACCTTTCACATCGATCTCCTTGAAGGACGGGAAAATTGAAAATGTTGTCAGCACCTCGAATTTCGGCACCGGGATACGGGTTCTTTCCAGCGGCTCGTTCGGTTTTGCAAGCACGAACAAGGAAAATGAACTTGAGGATGTGATGAAAAAGGCATTAAAACTTGCCCGCACAACAAGGGGGAAAATAACGCTTTCCTCTGAAAAAACGCATGCTGACAAAGTTGAAACAAAGGTAAAAGAAAGTCCGGGGGGCATCGGGATTGAAGATAAAACCGAAAAATTGTTTTCTGCCGAAAAAGAGGCAAAAATCGATTATATAAGGAATGTATCGATCTCATACACCGACGCCTGCACAGAGAAAATTTTTTTAAATTCTTCCGGAAGCGAGATAATCCAGAAGGAAACGCTTACCTATATGGGGATTGTTGCCGTTGCGGCAAAAGATGGAGTGATGCAGGAGGGTTATGAGGTACTGGGGGCAAGAGGCGGGATGGAAGGTTTAAATGATGCCGAGATTAAGGCGAAAACAGCGGCAGAGAGGGCGGTTAAACTTTTAAATGCGAAAACACCGAAAGGCGGCAATTTCTGCTGCGTAATCGACGGGAAACTGGCGGGCGTTCTTGCCCATGAGGCGGTGGGGCATGCGTGCGAGGCAGATCTGGTTCTCAGCAACGATTCCGTCTTATCGTCAAAAACCGGGGAAAAGATCGGCTCGGGTCTTGTGAATATTGTCGATGACGCGACAATTAACGGCTTCGGAAGTTTTACCTATGACGACGAAGGAGTCCCTGGACAGAAGAAATATTTGACGAAAGCGGGAGTTTTAGAGTCATTTTTGCATTCTCGCGATACGGCATCTGAATTTAATTTGAATTCCACGGGGAACATGCGCGCCTCCTCTTACTCTGATTTTCCCGTTGTGAGAATGAGCAACACCTTCTTTGAGAAAGGAGAACAAAATCACGACGAACTTTTTGACATTAAAAACGGAATTTATGCAAAAGGAATGAAAGGTGGTCAGGTAAACCCGAAGACGGGAAATTTCGTATTTGTTGCAGAAGAAGGGTTTTTAATCAAAAACGGGGAATTGACCGAGAGATTGAGGGACATAACGCTGAACGGCGATATCTTAACCACTTTAAAAGAGATCGATGCCGTTGGATCGGACTTTATAATGGGTCCCGGATTTTGCGGAAAGCGGGGGCAGGTAATAAGGGTTTCCGACGGGGGACCTCATTTGAGGATCAGGAGCGTTGCTGTCGGGTGAGATTTTTATTTAATTTTTTAATATTTAAAACCAATAATTAATAAACATTAAAGATGGCGACAGTATCCGCAGTTTATGAGAAAGGCGTGTTCAGACCGCTGGGGAAGGTGAAGTTCAAAGAAAATACAATTGTAGAGGTAATTCCGAAACCATCTGTAGTTGATGAGGTTGCAGGCACATGGGATATTGAAGATGCAGATGAATTCATAAAGAAAATCAAAACCGGATGGAAAAGATGGAAATCCTAGTGGATACCGATGTACTGGTCACTGTATTGCGAAAGAATCCGGATTCAAATTGTATTGGCTTGTTAAAGAAAATCGAATCAGGAGAAATTCAGGGTTTTGTTTCCACGATAACTGTCTTTGAACTTTATTACGGGGCATATCTTTTTCACGACACGGGTAAAGCGGTTAATTCCGTAAACAAATTATTGAGCATATTTGAAGTGCTTGATTTACCGGTGAAAGTAGGTATGCGGGCAGGTAAAATCGGAGCGGAATGAAAAACAATGGACTTGAAATAGACTTCAGGGATTTGTTGATAGGCGTAACTGCATTAAATTTCAATTTGAAATTAGTAACTTTAAACAAAAAGCATTTTTCAAGAATTCCTGATTTAGAGATGGTAGACATGTGAAGAATGGAATTTTACAGGGACAGGTAATAAGGGTTTCCGACGGGGGACCTCATCTGACATGAATTTCTACAAACGCGATTTTTTTTTTGGAATTTTATTTGCACGGTTTTCGTTCTTTAACATGGAATTCCTTGAAGACAAATACTTTAATAACTTTGAAATCTAATAAAACAATGTTAGTGCTAAAAAGTGATGTTTGAACACCATTTTTGATTTATCTCATAAATTTTGATTATATGTCGGCATATAGATTTAAATCTAAATAAAAGCACAAAATAGGAAATAGAATATATGAATTAGTAATTCGCACTGCTTAGTCAAGAATAGATTATTTATCAAATTTCGTGTAGAAATTCATGTCCGAGGATCAGGAATGTTGCTGTGGGTTAATCGATATTTTCAAATTTTATTCTTTCTATTTTATCGTTTTTATTCAAAATACTAAATAATTAAAAAGCTAAAGAAATAAAAAATGTCATACTGGAACTATGACTATGGTTACTATCCCCCCACAAAACCAAAGGATGTAAAAGACGGAATAAAACTCCAATCAAGCAAGATTGGCTCTACCTGGTGGTCTAAAAAATGGATATCCGCTCTTGAATCATTTAGCAACACCTCCCGACTTCAGCGGGGCAGAAGATACGCTCGCAGAGGACAGGTGATGAATTTCAAGATTAATTCTGACGGCACAGTGACAGGAAAGGTCCAGGGGTCTGCTTCCAGACCCTACACCATATCTGTTAAAATCAAGACATTCTCGGATAATGAATGGAACAAAATCCTTAAAGAAATGAGCAATCAGGCATTGTTTCTTGCAAAACTTATTAACGGCGAGATGCCTGAAGATATTGATGAAGCATTCTCTGCCGCAGGCGTCTCGCTTTTCCCGAAGAGCAGAAGTCAGATTTCAACAAACTGCTCCTGTCCTGACTGGGAAAATCCCTGCAAGCATATTGCAGCAGTGCATTATGTTCTTGGAGAGGAATTCGACAGGGATCCTTTCATGATATTCAATCTGCGCGGAATGCCTAAAGAGCAGGTAATGGCAAAGCTCAGGGAGTTGAGGAGTTTTGATGTTCTGCCAGAAGAAGAGAAACCGCTTTCAGAAGAAGAGGGGGAAGAATCGTACGAAACAATCCCACTTGACGAATGTCTATCTGATTTCTGGCTGGCGGGAGATAATTTTAATAAAATTACGGTTTCAATTAAACCCCCTACTGTGCCGTTAGCTATTCTTAAACGGCTCGGTGCGCCCGGATTCTGGCAGGGTGATGACTTCTGGAAGGACATGGAAAAATTATATAAACTTATGAGTGATTCGGCAATAAAGGAAGCGTATGCCGCGAATGAATCCGACGGAACAGGACAAAAAGATGGATTAAATACAAATTTAAATAATATTATTTTGCACGGCACATGGGTTCCCGATAGAGGTAAATTCCTTGTGTGGGGCGAGAAAACCAAAACAGGGAAAAAAGGTAGGGGTAAAACACCAGAGCATCCGTTCTGCACATCGGCAGAGGAACTTGTCGGAATTAGCAAGGCATTGGGTTTTAATTTCGATTCCGATGAATGCTCCCCGGGATCCTTGACTCTATCCCTGCCCGGAACAGAAAAAGCCCCGCATGCGTCATTTAAACGACTTGAAACGGAAGAGGAAACACTTTCAAACTGGGAGGTTCCAGCGGTTTGCGTTTCTGCGCGCGAGGCAATTACACAACTTACACATCTCCCCTTCAATGATGTCCCTCACAATAATCTTAATATTAAACTTGGCGATGATATTCTTTTCTGGAGTTTGCTTTCTAAATTCGGATACGAGTTGATTGCAAGACAGCGATTTATTCCCTCAATCACTACTTCGGGAAAAGGAAAGAAAATGGTCTTGCGTGCTCGCTGGCACCCTGTATATAATTATGATAATGACTCAAAACGACTTGATTTATTTGTGGATTCAATGCCGTACATCTGCGGAGCATCAGATTCTGATTTAAAATTCTCGCCCGCAAAATTAATTATTGATTTTTTGAACACCGCAGTTGATAAAACCTGCCGTGGGTGGTTTAAAGATAAAATTACGGGAACCGGGATATGGGAAAATAAAATAACCAGGGATACCTTACCCTCTAAACTGCTTGCAGGTCTCGGTTCTGTTGACGGGATGATTAGAGGCACAACTCACGAGCGCACTGTCCTGAAAACGGAGATGGATAAGTGGTCGCATGCCATAAGAACATCGGGCAGAGAAACGCCTTTCAGGACTTGTTTCCGGCTTGAGGAGCCGCAGGATGAACGGATGGATGTCTACGGCGATAAACGTGAAGCCATGGACTGGAATATTTCATTTCATTTACAGGCAATGGATGACAGGAGTTTGATTGTTCCCGCAGAGACCGTCTGGAAGTCAAAATCCATTGGACATAAGGGTATGGAATTTGAAAGTCCCCAGGAAATGTTCCTTGGGGATCTTGCAAAGGCGTCACGGCTTTTCCCTGCAATTGAGCAGGGTTTAAAGACAAGAAGACCCGGAAAATGTACTGTTGGAACAGAAGGTGCTTATGCATTCTTAAAGGAGGGCGCATGGCTGCTCGAGGAAAGCGGCTACGGCATTCTGATACCCTCGTGGTGGGGCAAATATGGGGCGGCGTCAGACATTAAAATTAAAGCAAAGTCAAAGTCAAAATCCCCCTCGGAAACATCTGAAAGAAAATTTTTCGGATTAAACAGCATCCTGAATTTCAACTGGGAGATTGCAGTTGGTGATGAAATGCTCACAAGGGAGGAGCTTGAAAAACTTTCTGAATTAAAAATTCCTCTTGTGAAGGTAAGGGGGAAGTGGATTGAATTTAAAAAAGATCGGCTTGAGGATGCATTAAAAATCTTAAATAAGTTTGAAAAAGAAGGAATGACCCTGGCAGAAGCACTTCACATAAATTCCGGTGCCGAAGACATTGGCATTCCAATGGAATTTGAAAGTTCGGGCTGGCTTGGGGATATTGTCAAGGGAGGAAATGGAAAATTTAAGAAAATTAAAACGCCAAAATCATTTAACGGCAAACTCAGACCATACCAGGAAGATGGATTTTCATGGCTTTCATTTCTTAAAAGCAGGGGGCTGGGAACATGTCTTGCGGACGATATGGGTCTGGGGAAAACAATCCAGGTTATCTCCCTGCTGCTGCATGATAGGGTGATGGATAAAAAAAGTAAAAGTTCCGCACCGGTACTTTTAATTGCCCCAACATCGGTTATTGGAAACTGGCACCATGAACTGGCACGCTTTGCCCCGACACTTAAGGTTATGATTCATCATGGAACAGAGCGGCTGAGTGGAAAGAAATTTATAACAGAGGCAAAAAAACAGGATGTTGTAGTTACCACCTATGCTCTTTCGGTCAGGGATCAAAAAGACTTAGATAAAATTAGATGGCAGGGGGTAATACTTGACGAAGCACAAAACATCAAGAATCCATACACGAAACAGGCACAAAACATCAGGAAAATCAGCAAAAAATCGGGCTACAGGATTGCTCTCACAGGAACACCAATTGAAAACCGTTTAAGTGAATTGTGGTCAATTATGGAGTTTTTAAATTCAGGGTATCTCGGAACGTTCAGGCAGTTCAGAAGAAATTTTGCAATTCCGGTTGAAAGACGCTGCAATCAGGAGGTCTCGGAAAAATTAAGGGACCTGGTTAAACCATTCATACTGCGGAGGGTTAAAACCGATAAGAAAGTAATTAAAGACCTTCCCGATAAAATAGAAATGAAAAAATACTGCACCCTGACAGTCGAACAAACAACCCTCTATAAGGCGGTTGTTGATGAAATGATGCAGGAAATTGAACAATCCGAGGGCATAGAGCGAAAAGGGCTTGTTTTGTCCGCACTAACCAAACTGAAACAGATATGCAACCATCCTGCTTTATTTCTGCATGATGGAAGTTCCCTTGATGCGCGCTCAGGAAAACTTGAGCAGCTGAAAGACATGCTTGATAATGTCTTAGCAGCAAATGAAAGGGCATTAATTTTTACACAGTACTCTGAAATGGGTAAAATGCTGAAAGAACACCTTGAGGAATCCTACGGCAGGGAGGTTTTCTTTTTGTACGGCGGGGTTCCGCAGAAAAAAAGGGATAAGATGGTTACCATGTTTCAGGGAGATAAAAATGCACCCCCGATATTCATTCTTTCTGTAAAAGCGGGCGGGCTTGGGCTGAATCTTACCTCCGCAAATCATGTGTTTCACTTTGACAGGTGGTGGAATCCGGCAGTTGAGAATCAGGCAACAGATAGGTCATTCAGAATCGGGCAAATGAAAAATGTGCAGGTCTATAAGTTTGTAACAGAAGGGACACTTGAGGAGAAAATCGATTATATGATTGAGGCAAAAAAGGATTTATCCGACAAGATATTAAGTGCGGGGGACTCGTACCTTACCGAATTATCAAATGATAAACTCAGGGAGATGTTTAGTTTAAGGGAGGAATATTAAGTGGAACCCAAAATGGAAAACAACCTTCTGAAACAGCAAAACAATCAAAATTGACAAAGTCAATTTTGTGTATTGAAATTTCCTTGAAATTTCACATATTTCAAAGAAATTTTGTGTTCGCAAGATTTACGGAGTAAATCTTGGAATCCAAAACCGCAGAGTGGTTTTGCGATTCCAAAAGTGCAAAGCACTTGCGGCTGAGAGACATTGTCCCTCAGACACGTGTCAGAGCAGAGCTCTGCCACTTTTGCGGAGGTTGACCACCATAGTGAATGAAGGGGGGCAAAGCCCCCCCCTTATGCTCTTCGGAAAT
>Ga0209636_10006941_pt1 | contig 11568 bp, 9 predicted proteins | sample DeeMarSWOR152_54_FD_187464 | JGI IMG/M metagenome (GOLD analysis project Ga0209636, IMG submission 187464) | Marine sediment microbial communities from White Oak River estuary, North Carolina - WOR-1-52-54 (SPAdes) (version 2) | ecosystem: Environmental > Aquatic > Marine > Intertidal zone >... | reverse complement strand
GGACTAGCCTGAGGTTAGGGAGAATCTCGAGGTCGGCAATTCGGCCGCCGCTGGAACCAACGGGATAAATGAGTCCCGGGAAACCAGCGGAACGCAAGGCCCAGACCCATAGGGAGCCGGCTTTTATTGAGGTAGCCGATGCCCCGACGACAGCCACAGATTTGGGGTAAAAGATAGGCTCAAATTCCTTAAGCTTTTCGTCAAACAACGTTAAGCCTCGGAAATCTCAATATGTCTGGTGAAATCCAAATTTAGCAAACTTCTGGTTATCGGGACAGTGGTCCTTCGATTATCATTCTAGGATTATTCGGGCATCAACAGCTACAGCCTTATCCGGATAGGCGAATATGGGATTAAGGTCGAGCTCTTTTATTTGAGGGTTTTGCTCCACAAACTGAGACACCTTGACTATTAGCTTTTCCAGTGCCGGGATGCTGGCTGGCTTTTGCCCTCTGTACCCTTCCAGTATGGGATATCCTTTTATTTCTCTAATCATTTCCTGGGCATCCCTTTCGGTAACTGGGACTATTCTGAAAGAGACGTCTTTTAACACCTCGACAAACACGCCGCCGAGCCCAAACATAAGTACAGGACCAAATTGAGGGTCCTTGCTCATGCCTACAATCACTTCCACTCCTGGCGGAGCCATCGATTGCACTGATACGCCCTCAATCTGGGCATCAGGGTATGCCTGTTTAACGGAGGATGTAATCTCGCTGTAAGCCCCGCCTACTTGAGCAGCGTTGGCTAGTCCTAATTTAACACCGCCGGAATCGCTTTTGTGAACTACATCGGGGGAACTTATCTTCAACACTACAGGAAAGCCTATTTCCTTGCTTACAGCAATAGCCTCCTTTTTACTTCGGGCCAGCTTCGCTTCAACAACAGGTATCCCTGCTTTCTTAAGAAGCTCCTTAGATTCGACCTCGGTTAACAAATTTTGGCTCTTTATCATTGCTTATCTCCTTCCATCGGTGTGATTTTCTAAAAATCAACCCTTTATTTTAACCCGTTATTCATTTTTTCTCTAGTGCGTTTGTGCTTTGACTTATTCACTGAAGCAAACAAAATAGTCTATAACCTCGGCTTGCACAAGACTTCCTTGACTCTCAACTCAAAAAAGCCGTGTGTATGAGCTGGCTTAACGACCAGTGCTGTATCTGCTCCCCTCGCTGTGCCGCCGATAGAGATTACCTCCTCGTCTGTTCTTATGAGACCCGCATCGGCAGCCATAAGGGCTATCTCACAGGCTACTTTGGTGCCCTGCCCAAAGACCCTTAAAGTATGAGCTATAATCTCATCCACTTGTGTGGTATTTAACTTGCGACGAACTGCCCTGCCCACCCCGCCAAAGGCATGGGCGGCAGTCAGAATTAACCCTCCTTCCTCCAATATCTTAGCCCTGTTTTCCGGAGTTAATTCCTGAACGTCGGGGGCCTGAAATCCTGTAGTATGAGTAACCACCACTACTTTATACTTGGCGAACGCTTTCATTGCCTTCAACCCAGTTTCCCCGCTGGTAGAGGCGACCACTATGGTTTTTATCCCTAACTCCTCGGCTCTCCTCTTAGCTACTTCGAAGGTTTTCTCGGTGTTTTTACTGCCTGATTCAGGAAAATAGACGCTTTGGATTTCTGTCATCTTGGAATTGGTACCTCCCCTCTTTAATTATGAATTATAATATCTTATCAGATAAGGGAATGAGGCTCATTTTTATTCACGGTTCAGGCGCTTATGGGGCTATCTGGCGCTATCAAACCGACTACTTCCCAGCTAGCGATGCCATCAACTTACCTGGTCATCTCCAGGGGCAAACCCTTAATAGCGTAGAAGAGTATACTGACTGGCTCAGGGAGTATATCAGAGAGAAGAGATATGAGAATGCGGTCTTAGCTGGACACTCCCTCGGTGGAGCCATAACTCTGATGTATGCCCTGAAATGCCCCCAGGAGTTGAAGGGGATTATCATCATCAGCAGTGGAGCCAGACTCAGAGTTCACCCTAGGTATTTAACTCCACTTGAGGAGGCTATTAAGGGCAATCTCCAAGAGTGGTATCAAGTACTGGAAGGAATGTATCGCCTAACCCTGGAGGATTATAAAAACGAAGTCATAGAACAACGGAAGGCTATCGGTCCTGCCGTCATGCTCAGTGACTTCCTTTGCTGTGATAAGTTTGACCTCATGGACAAAGTTCAAGAAATAAAGCTACCAGCCGTCATTATCTGTGGGGAATTGGATGTAATGACCCCAGTGAAATATGCTAATTACTTAGGAGCCAAGCTTACCAACTCCAAGGTGTTAATTATTCCCAAAGCCACCCACCTCATCTTCGCTGAAAAACCCAACGCGGTCAATAAAGCAATAGAGGACTTTGTTAAGGGCCTATCGCTTTAAATTTCTTTGGTATTTACAGCAAAACCAAGCATTTATAGTTGCTTGGATTCAAATTTTCATAGATTAGACAGTTCTGGTTCGAGTTCCAGGTGGCTCACCGTGGATGAACGGGGACTCTCGGGATTTTGCCTCAAGTGAGCGTCAAGCTTGGCGCGATGTAGCCGGCGCAACCTCGCTGACCGGTCTGAGCTTTTGAGTATCGCTCCACTGCCACCGCAAGCCATTTCCCCTCAGCTCCAGCCGCAAAACTCCCTTGGCTATCAATTCGCCAATTCGCCGCTGGGCTACCTCGATGTCGAGACCTAGCTTCCGGGAAACTCGGCTGGCTAGCTCGGACTCGGCGTTACCAGGATTCAGGGCGGTGGCTGATGTCATCCCCCCAAGTTCCTCAATGACATCTCCCTGAAGCAGAGCCCACACGAATTCCTCTCTTTCCTTTACTTCAATTATCTCAGCGCACTGGGCATCTCCATTTTCAGCCCGGCGCTTTATACCATCCCAGGCAGCTTCTATCCCCCGGTCATAGATAGACATGGCTTCCTTTACCATCTCTCGGCTCATGGTTGCTGTCTCGGTGATGGGCTCGTTGGCGTTATAGCAAGCCCAGTTTCGGCTGAGGATACGAATGCCATAGTCCTTAGCTCTCTCATAAAGTTCGGTTCCTGGGAGGGGGGACAGCATGTGGAAGCCGTACTTGGCGCCATATTTGTGATAGAGCTCGTCTCCGAATGTCATGGACTTGAGGGCCGTATCCCAACTTTCCCCAGGAAGGCCGAAAATGAAAGAATTGAAGACGTTGATTCCAGCCTCAGCGGCTATCCTTACCCCCCGCCTTACCTCGTTGAGGGTGATTCCCTTCCTTATGGTCTTCAGGATCCCCTCATCAGCCGACTCGACGCCAAATAGTGCCCATTCGCAGCCAGCCTGTTTCATTAGTTGAGCTAAGTCCTCGCTAATCCTATCCACTCGGGCAAAAACACTCCATTTTATCTTCAGATTACGCCCCAGCATTTCCTCGCACACTGCTCGGGCATGGTTGTGGTTGAGGGTAAAGGTGTCATCAACAATGTTGACTTTTTCAAGTCCAAAATCACGCTGGAGTTTCTCAATCTCATCTACTACAAGCCCGGGGTTGCGAAAGCGGACCTTGGGGCCAAACATCCGACGTCCTGAACAAAAGATACAGCTATAGGGACAGCCACGGCTGGTTATTACCGTACACGGAGTGTCCAGGGCGCGGTACCTCGCCATGGGCAATAACTCCCGCGCTGGTAAGGGTAGCTGGTCGAGGTTCTCAATGCGGGCTTGAGGAGGTGTCTTTACCACCATGCCTCCATCGGCAAAGGCAATCCCGGGCACATGGTGGATGTCTTTGTCTTCTTCCACTGCCCTGACCAATTCGACCAGGGTTCTCTCTCCCTCACCGATGACTATAACATCAATCCATGGTGACTGGAGCAGTGTCTCTTCCAGAGCGAAGGTAACGTGAGGACCGCCGATAATGGTGAAGATGTGGTGGTCAAAGGCTTTGCAGACCTTGAGCATCCTCCGGGCAATGGGATAGTTCAGGGTAACGCAAGTGACGCCCACAAACTGGGGTCGGTACTCTTCCAGTTCTCGCTTCAGCTTCTTAGGATGGTACTGGGTCACCAAGAAATCTAGAATCCTGACCTCAATACCCTCTTTAGCTAGGGCACCGGCTAAATAACTCAAAGAGAGGGGAGGGAGTGGTTGCTCCTCCAGAGGGTGTGGCGTACTCAAGAGCAATACTCGCATATATGTCAGCCAGCAATTCGCTACCCCACATCCCTGCTATCTTGAATTCGGCATGATGAGTATAGCTCTTGTTATATTCCAAAATCAACTATAAAACTAGATTTTTTATTTTTCCACCATGAACCTTGGCGAAGGGGCTCCAGACGTTGTCGCGACGATTCATTGGGGATGTTTAATGGAGCACACTGGTAGGCTCATTTTGAGTTAAGCTCTGGGTGACTCACTGCCTTCATTAGCTCCTTGAGACGGTCCACTGCTGGGGGCAGAACTTCTCCTATTCCTTCCCAAAACCTCAGATGGGCAAGCCGGTCAAACGGAGTTTCACCTTGATTCATGATTACCAGACGGGCTCCGGCTTCCAAAGCTACTTTGGGCATAGTGGCGGCGGGAGTAACTACAAGACTGGAGCCCACCACTACAAAAAGGTCGCACTTTTTCGAGTGTTGGTAGGAGGCCTCTAGAGCCTTCCGCGGCAAGGACTGGCCGAAGTTGACCACACTGGAAACTAATTTCCCGCTGCAGGAAGGACAAATAGCCAAACCAGAAGACCTATCCAGTTCAAATTCACAGCGGCTACACCTCAGCTTGGTGACGTTTCCGTGCAGCTCCGCCAACAAATCTGGTCGGATTCCTGAGCCCAGGTGGAGATTATCTATATTCTGTGAAATGAGAAAGGCCAACTTGCCTAGCTTTTGTAGCTCCACGATGGCCATATGTCCACTATTGGGCTTCACTGAATCGAACTGCATAGGCTTTGCGGGAAGCCCCTTTTCCCGCCGTGTCCAGAGGCCGTCTGGTCCTCGGAAGTCAGGCAAGCCTGACTCCGTGCTGATGCCCGCCCCTGTGAACACCACCAGATACTTGGACTCAAACATCCACCGGGCTAGAGTCTCAATTCGCTGTTCTAAATCCGATGACATTTACTGCTAATATATTATAGAGTATTTTGTAGAACGTTGTTTGGCTCACACATAGGGCTTTATGCCATTGGCACTTCCATCCCGAGATTGACACGTGGAGTTTACCCTGAGCGTGGTTAGATTCTTCGCTTCGCTCAGAATGACAAAAATTGGTCGGGGACAGGCCCCAACCCTACTCATTGGGTAGGTATAGTGGCGACAAGCACATAAAGTGTCACCTATCTATCTGAACCAGACCAGGAGGTTAGGACTGAAGAGGAACTTTCTCCAGAGACGTGTAAAGCTCCTTTTTCTCATCGTGAGACGAGAAGAGTTCCTCCAGCAGCATTATCTGCCCTCTGGACTTGAGTCTAGCTAGTCCTTCGAGGCATTCGGGCTTGGCAAGACTGGGGATCCATTCCCGACAGGCTTTAGGACGCGAGGGATATATAGTGCAGCGGGCTTTCCCATCCACATCCCAGGCTAGGAAGATGCAGCCTTTCTTTGCGTGCCTGAGAAGGTATCCTTCCTTTATTGGCACCTTCACGGCATACCTGGAGATACACCTTGCTCTTGATATTCCCAACGCTGCGGCAAGGTTGTCTAGGTCTTCAGGGGTAAGCGGAGGATGGTAGCAGGTGCAGCAGATGCCACAGCGAAAACAGGGGATGGGAGTTTGTTCCGTTATGGCAATTTCTTTCCCTTCTATTGTCTTTATAGTTATTTTTTCTATTACCATAGCGCTATGGCGTTTTATGAAGAAATCAAGCTCAATATCTTCTCGTGAAGCTTTTTGTTGGAGAATAAAAGGTCGCTTGTTTGGGGCTTCCAGGGGTTGGCCTGAAAATCGCTGATCTTGCCACCAGCTTCTTGAACTAACAACACACCGGGGGCAACATCCCAGGGCTCAATCCTGGTGGTGAAGTAAGCCTCTCCTTTGCCAGCAGCAACCCAGGCTGTTTCCAGCCCAGCCGAACCTAGTTTACGTATGTCGGTAACCTGGGGGTAAACCTTATGCAGAAGCTCGCCTGTTCTTCCTCGGTTTCTCTCTCCACCTTCACAGTAGAAAATGTAGCTCTGGCCAAGGTCTGATACATCAGATACTCGAATCTTCACCCCGTTTAAATAAGCACCTTTACCCTTTTCGGCAAAGTAAAACTCATCAATCGCCGGGGCGTAGATTACCCCCACTAAAAGTTCGCTTTGGTGCATCAAGGCTAGGCACACGGAAAAGAAAGGATTGAAATTGGCAAAATCACCTGTGCCATCCAAAGAATCTACAATCCAAAGCCAGTCAGGGTCACTTTGGAGAAAACCACTTTCCTCAGTGAGCAGGCTGTGGTGAGGATAATATCTCTTAATCTCTCCAACAATTAACCTGTCCACCTCCTTATCATATTTGGTGACTGCTTCCTTAGCTGTGCTTCGCTCTTTAAGCAAAGCCCAATCCCGGCCAAAATGCTTCATCAGAGTATTGCCAGCTTTTCTGGCCAGGCTACCAATTAATTCCCTTTCCCTCATATATTTCTAGTTATTTTATCATTACTGCTAAAATAGAACTAAACACAAAGGTTTCTCCGATGAGTAGGGGCGAAAGGGCACCTGCTTAGTTGACATAAAAATCTGGATGCGTCAGGAGGTGAGAGAATGGCAATAGCCGAAATAAGCGTTGTCCCCTTAGGAACAAAGACTCCTTCAGTCAGCCAATACGTGGCACGGGCAGTTAAGGTCCTGGAACAGGAAAGGGACATAAAGTATGAGATAACTGCAATGGGGACGATTATGGAAGGCGACCTAGACAAGATTCTGGCAGTGGTGAAGAAAATGCATGAAGGGATCTTTGGGGAGGGGGTTGCCAGGGTGTTGACCACAATTAAAATTGACGACCGGCGAGACAAAGCCCAAGGCATGAAGGAGAAGCTGGGTTCGCTCAGAAAGAAGTTATAGTATCAGCTTAACAAGGGCATCGTTATTTTTCGTATGAATCTCTCTTGTTTGTTTTCTTTGCTAAAGGAAATGCCTGCCTACAGGCAATTGGTGGGAGAGCTGTCCACAGCAAAAGGTGAGCATAAGGCAGCCATACTTGATGCCGCCAAGCCTTACTTGATTGCCGCTCTTTATGAAGAGCTCGATTTGCCCTTCATGGTGGTGACCGGTCAGCCTGAGAGTGCCAGAAAGCTTCATGAGCAACTTCCAGCCTGGTGTTCCCCTTCCGCCGAGTTGCAGCGTCTCCCTGAGCTCGACTTCCTGCCTTATGAGAGATCTCAACTATCGGCTGTCAGCTATCAGATGCTGGAGAGGTTGAGGGCATTAGCCACGTTAGCGCTTTACCAGTCCTCCCATCCCCCGCCGAGATTGCTTCGTCCCGATTTATCGGGACTCGCAATGACAGGGGAAACGATGCCTCGCAATGACGAACAAGAAAGGATAAAAGTTGATAAACCGCCCTTGGTAGTAACCTCAGCACTGGCAATCATGAGTAAAACCATCCCACGAAAGGATTTTGTGGCGGCGTGTCATGTTCTAAAGCCGGGCATAGCTGCTGAACCCCTGGAACTACTGCGCCGATGGCAAAGCATGGGCTACGAAATGGAGGACGTTGTCGAGGTGCCCGGCCAGATGAGCAAACGGGGTGGCATTATTGATGTCTTTCCCCCTTGCAGTCAGTTACCAGTTCGCATTGAGTTCTTTGGCAACCAGGTAGAAGGCATGAGGTGCTTCGACCCGGAAAGCCAACGCTCGATGAGCTCAGTATCCTCGCTCATTGTCACCCCAGCCAAAGACCCAGCACTCAATCTTGTTGAGTGCTGGGCAGGAGCTGATAGCTCTGAGGTGGTGTCTGGCAGCGTCCTTGACTACCTTGGCAGTGATGCCTTGCTTGTTCTCGATGACCCTAAAGGAATCGAACTTGCCGTCACTAGGCTAAACGAGGAAACTCAGGAATTGAGAACCACGAAGATAGAAAGCGGTGAGTTGCCTGAGGACTTTCCTTCTCCCTATCTCACCTGGGAAGAATTAGAGTCGCAGATGAAAGAAAGGTACCGCTTGGCGCTGGCAACATGGAATGCCGCCCAGAGCTATGGACAGGCTTTGCCCTTCATCAGAGCCCAGAGTTATGGAAGCCAGCTGGAAATGTTCCTCAAAACAGCCAAGCAAATGGTGGAACAAAGACAGCGCGTGTTCATAGTTAGCCACCAGGCAAATCGTTTGGCAGAACTTCTCCAGAAAGAGGACATCCATACTTCACCGGCATCGCAGATAGAACAGATACCTCCGCCTGGTTCAATAACCGTGCTCCAGGGCTCACTGGATGGAGGCTGGCTATTGGATGACAGGCTGGCCCTTATCACTGATGCCGAGCTCTTCGGCTTTGTGAAGCAGCCGCGAGCCGGCAAAAAGAGGCCCATACCTCACCAATGGTTTCTTCCCCAGCTAGCTCCTGGCGACTATGTCGTCCATGTTGACCATGGCATCGCCAGGTTTCACGGTCTGGCCAGGATGTCCTCCGATGGAATAGAGAGAGAATTCCTTGTTTTAGAGTATGCCGCTGGTGACAGGCTCTATGTACCTACGGAACGGATAGACCGCGTCAGCCGATATATCGGTGCTGGCGACCAGGCACCACACTTAAGCCGTTTGAGAACACCGGAATGGCAAAGGACCAAGAACAGGGTTAAAGAAGCAGTGGCGGAAATTGCTAAGGAGTTGCTTGACCTTTATGCTGGTAGGGAAGTAGCTCCTGGCTTTGCTTTCTCTCCAGATTCACTATGGCAACAAGAGCTGGAGGCATCATTTCCCTATATGGAAACACCGGACCAGATTGAGGCAATCATGACGGTTAAAGAGGACATGGAAAAAGCTAAGCCCATGGATCGGCTAATCTGTGGGGACGTGGGCTATGGCAAAACCGAGATAGCCTTGCGGGCTGCCTTCAAGGCAGTTATGGATAATAAACAAGTAGCCATTCTGGTGCCGACTACCGTGCTGGCTCAGCAGCATTTCCTGACCTTTATGGAGAGGTTGCAGACCTTTCCCTTAAGGGTAGAAATGCTGAGCCGCTTCTGTCCCCCGGAAAAAGAACGAGAAATCCTGGAAGGCTTAACCCATGGCACTGTAGACATATGCATTGGCACTCATCGCCTGTTGCAAAAAGACGTCACATTCAAAGACCTGGGAGTGGTAATAATCGATGAGGAACAACAGTTTGGCGTGGTGCAGAAGGAAAAACTCAAGCAGATAAGGAGGGAAGTGGACACCCTGGCTCTCAGCGCTACTCCTATCCCGCGTACCCTGCACATGTCCTTAACCGGAATCAGGGATATGAGCATCGTGGGAACGCCTCCTGAAGAACGCCTGTCTGTCCAGACCTATGTCGGGAATTATGATGCCGCTCTGGTCAGGCAAGTAGTATTGCGCGAACTGGAGAGGAATGGTCAGATCTTTTTTGTCCATAACCGCGTTCAAAGCATTGCTTGGGCCACCAGCAAATTACAGGATTTAGTGCCCGAAGCTCGAATAGCTATAGCTCATGGGCAAATGCCTGAAGAGCAATTGGAAAAGGTGATGACGGATTTTATCGCTGGCAAGTATGACGTACTGGTGACCACTACTATTATCCAGTTAGGTCTGGATATGCCTAATGTTAATACCCTGATTATTGACCGGGCGGACAGGTTCGGCCTGGCTCAGCTTTACCAGTTAAGAGGCAGGGTGGGTCGCGGTATCAACCAGGCTTATGCTTATTTCTTCTTCGATGAGGGGAAGCAGCTGACCCCCCAGGCTTATAAGAGGCTCAGGACTATCTTGGAGGCTACCGAACTGGGTTCGGGATTTGGTATCGCTATGAAGGACCTGGAAATTAGGGGAGCGGGCAATCTTCTAGGTGTCAAGCAAAGCGGGCATATCGCGGCCCTGGGCTTTGACCTTTATTGCCAGTTGCTGGCTGAGGCGGTGGAAGAGCTAAAAGCCAAGCAAGCTGGCAAAGTGAGTGAAAAAATCATTATCGGGGAAGCGAAGGAACTGACCACCATATCCCTGCCCTTAGATGCCCACATACCGGAAGAGTATGTTCCCAATCTAAATACCAGGTTAAGCCTTTATCACAAGCTGGCCAAAGTGGAGCATATCGAGGAAGTGGAGGACGTGGCTCAAGAACTCCAAGATAGATTTGGTTCTTTGCCCGAGCCTGTGGAAAATCTTCTGTACATAGTAAAAATCAAGGTTCTGGCTACAAGGGCCGAGGTAAGCTCCATTTCCACACAGGGCAGGCAAATTGTCATAAAGCCCCAGGAGACTGTCATTGCGAGCATAGCGAAGCAATCTCTAGGCAAAAGCTACGATGGCGCAGTTAAAACAGGTGCTACACAAATCAAGTTAGACACCAGGCTCCTGGGGAACAGATGGAAAGTGGTGCTGGAAGAGATACTGAGGTCTAATTAGTTAAACTGGCTGGGAAAGTTAAATCTCCACACCGAGTAGAGGGAGTTATCGGTTGTAGGTGGCACATCATCTCAATTTCCAGGCTATTTCACCCGATATCTCGATTAGATTTTGGCTGATTCAAATCGGGGCTTGCCAGTGTGTGTTAGCAGGTGTAAAATCAGTCAATTATGTGTCGTAAGGTGACTTCGGTTTGGTGTAGTTTGTAAAACGAGGGTTTTGAATGACTAAAGAAGGCAGATCTTCCATCTTGGCAGATGGGACCGTCTACAGTAAGAGAAAGAACTTTTGCCCTTTATCCACGTCTCCTCTGGAGGCTTATGTCCCTATCTTGGGAGAGGAGAGAATGGAGAGACTGCAAAAAGTAGCTCAACGGGTGAAAGGATTAAAAACACTAACCCTGAATGCTACCGCTCAAGGTGGTGGTGTCGCTGAGATGCTTTACAGCGCTGTCCCGTTCCTGAATATACTGGGTGTAGAAACTGAGTGGAAGGTTATTCGTGGCACTAGGGAGTATTTTGAGGCCACGAAAGAGCTACACAACTTACTACAGGGCAAGAGAGGCTCCTTTAGCCCAGAACGTCGACAGACTTACATATGCACCGTCGAGGAGTGTGCCAGCCAGAATCTTATTGACTACGAACCTGACGTGATAGATGTGCATGACCCACAGCCGCTGGGTTTGGGTCATTATCTCAGAAGACCGGGGGAAATCTGGCTCTGGAAATGCCACATAGATGTTGATAGAGAGACTATAGAGGCTAACCCTGATTTGTGGAATTTCCTAACTGAGTGGGCTGAGCACTATGATGCTGTCATATTTTCAGCGGCTCAGTATATCCTGTCACAGTGGCCGCTGCCCAAGTTCATAATCCCTCCCTTCATTGACCCTCTTTCTGAGAAAAATAAGGAATTGAGCCAGGGGGAGATAGACAGGGTTCTCACCAAATACCACATAGACCCCAAAGTCCCAATCATTGCGCAGATTGGGAGATTTGATCCCTGGAAGGGAATAGACAGAACTATTGCCACCTACCGTCGGGTGAGGAAGGAAAAGG
>Ga0209636_10006940_pt1 | contig 11569 bp, 8 predicted proteins | sample DeeMarSWOR152_54_FD_187464 | JGI IMG/M metagenome (GOLD analysis project Ga0209636, IMG submission 187464) | Marine sediment microbial communities from White Oak River estuary, North Carolina - WOR-1-52-54 (SPAdes) (version 2) | ecosystem: Environmental > Aquatic > Marine > Intertidal zone >... | reverse complement strand
TTAAAGTTTAAAGAATTGATTTCATTATAGATTTTTAAAATCTCTTCAGAAGTTTGAGTTCGTCTGCTAAAAGTAATGATATATCTAATATGGATATCAATCTCTTGAGCTGCTCTGTTAGCACTTTTTATAATTAATTTAGTAATATCAATTGGATCAAAATTATTTTGGCGAGCAAAGTAATGTGGAGCAAATCTGAGTTCGATAAAAAAAATCCCATCTTTTTTCAAATTTTTAACTGATTCATAGGAAATTGTAGAGATATCTTCAAGAGTTTTGAACCAATTAATTTGAAATTTGTTAATAAAAGCTAAGAAATCTGGTTTAGACTCCTTAGGAAAATGATAAGAATCTTTAAAATCCTTAAGATTATCAGGCACGTAAATACCATTTTTTTGGGCGATCTGGTAAAGAGTATCAAGATTTAGCGTTCCTTCAAGATGGCGATGTAGTTCCATCTTTGGCAATTGCCGAAGAATTTCTTTTTGAAGCAGTTTATGATGATTAAGATGATTATTATGAGAATCTCTCATTGAATAATTGTCCTTTTAAAATAAGTTATAAATATTTATATTTAAAAATTTTGTTTATATTTTACTTACTTTATTTAATTTTTATTTTTACTGGTTTTAAAAAATCAAAATAAAGCATCAATAAGACTAATCTCTAAACTAATTTTTGATTTACCAACGCCATCTTATTGCTTCTGCATGGCCTAAAAAATTTTCAATGTGAACTTTTATTCCATCATCAAGTATAATATCTCCAGTATATAAACCAAAAACTAATTTTGATCTCGAATTAAAAATAACATAATTCATTTTTGAAGGATGATACATTAACGGTTTTAAATCCATTTCAAATCGTCCGTCTTCACTGGAAAAATGCCAAATATCCTCTGGATTTTCAGGTACATGGAATTTTATAGGTCCTAACTTATGACCTTTACCATCATATCCTACCATATTCTTATCGTGTAGTGTAGGGTCCTCATAAGAATAACCATGACTAAACCATATTTCATGTCCATCTGGTGTTTTACCCGCTGCTGCGCCCCAATACCAATTGATTTTATATGGCCATACTCCTCTTCCCCAGTCTAAACGTCCATAACAGATATCAGGGGTAAATTTATAATTATTATCTCCTAAATAAACAGATCCTTCCGCAGGCATCCATACGACTTTATCAGAATAATAAAATTGCTTTTTATTTTTATATCTATTAACTTTCACAATTGAATCCTTATTAGGATCTTGAAATAATGTGATTTTCCCCTTTAAGCCTTTTTCTGCAAATGTTGGATAATCAAAGGTAATAATCCTTCTATCAGGGAGTCTTTCAATCTTTAAATTAAATGTATCATGATGATATTCGATATCACCTTTCTCTGAACTTAAAGGTAAATTCCAAGTTCCTTTTGTAAATAATTTGTTTAATCCTCCACTGTTGACTTCTTTTTTCTTATAATCTATGAGTTCAAAAGAAATAAGTCCCATATAACCTACATCGGCGATAGTTACTCCAAAATTGTAATCAGGATGATTAACAACATAATTATCCCATTCTTTAAGTCGATACCATTTTGCTCTTACTTTTTCTCTATTATAACGTATTATTGGTTTTCTAGCCCATCCATCTTGAATAAGATTACCATTATCATCAAATAAATCGGAGGGTTCAATAATCTCGTTGACTTTTTTACTCATTATATTTTTACCAAGAAGTTGATTTAATATAGTATTGTGATACTAAAAAATAAAAATCTTAATTTTTGAAAATGAATTTAGAAAAAAGCATCCATTTTTTTAATTCCTTTAATTTCGGCAAAAGTAATACCTAAAGCATCTAAAACTTGTTCTAAAGCAGATTTTAATAGATCTCTATATTTTTTTGGATCAACATCCTGAAGTTTCGCTAACTGAAGTGCTTTTGTTCCAACATTATCTTTACTTTTAATTATACTTATTGTTTCACCCTTTTGATATTCTTTTCCGTTTATTTTTTTTAGTTCAATAGCAGCTCTTACGTGTTGAGGTATAACCTTTGTATAATCTTTAAGATTTTTTTGTAAAGTGATATTAATCGCATAATCTTCTAAGGTAAAAGCATCTGGTTTTCCAATCTTCTTAAGACTATCTCGAACTATCTCAATGATTTGATTTTTAGCAGACTTAAATTGTTCATCATTGGTGATATTTTTCAAGATTTCTAGTAATTCATTAAAAATTTTTTTTATAAACTCAGGAGTGTTTTTCTTTTTTGCAACCAAGCCTTTAATATCAATATATTTTGTATCTTTATATATCCCAACATAATTTTTCTTTCTTTCCGAAAGTGCAAGAAACTGATAAGTCTTTTCTTCTTCTAGGTCTAAATCTAATTCTCTCTTAGACCAATCAGATACCTTTTTCATCTGTTGCTTCGATGGGCTTAAAAGAAAGACTGAATCTGTGTCTCCATATAATACTTTTACACCCAATTCTTCAGCTTTATTAATCGTTTGTTTAATTGAATATTGCCCAATTCCAGTGGTACTTTCAGCTACGGGTAAGCAAAATAGTGGAAAATTTTGACTTCCAAATACTCCATAAGAACCATTAATGAATACTTTTAAAGCTTGTTGAATTGTATAATAATAGTTTCGTTGCTTCTCTGTTAATTCTTTATCAGCTGATTTGGGTTTAAAATATTTAACGCGAATATCTCTAAAAAAGCCAACTACATAGGCAAATATTCCCATTTTATGAGTGCAGATGTGATAAGGAGTACCTTTAACTAGATTATCTTCGTCATCTTTATGGGGACACAGCACTGTTTCATAAGATAGATTATATTCTTTAATAATTGAAGGATAAAGGCTGGCGAAATCCATAACCACTACGTTAAAATGAATTCCGGGAACAGGTGGAACTACATAAGCTCCCATGAATTTTTCCTCATCAAATTTTGACATCATAGACCCTCCTCTCTTTACTTCAGAAATTTCAGATCTTCTCGGAATTAAATATCCTTTCCTACGATGTTCAAAATAAAAAATATTTTGAATCCAAGTGGATATTTGTCGTCGAACCATTTCATGAATAGGCATTTTTGTAATTCGGCACAATAGGATAATTAGATTCCAAACTAAAGAATTATTAAATTTAGTCAATTCTAAAGTTAAAATCGAATCTTTCAAATTATACCAAGATAGAATATCATATTCCATTTCATGTATTTCTTCTTCATGTTCATACTTTTTTCTTCCTAATAACGCATCGCTAATAGCATTTAGGGATGCGCTTTCATATGCTCCTCCAAATGCATATCCCGAAATGCTTCTATTAAAGAAAAAGTTAAACAAATCAATATGAATACCTTTACGAAGATCACAATCAGCTTTGGATAAAACTCCAAAACCTCTTTTTATATGGATAGGGTTAAGATCTCTATCAATCTTTAACTTATTTGCTCGATGGAACATATAATTCAAATCAAAATTATCCCCATTAAAAGTAAGAATAACTGGATATTCCCATAAAATTCTAAATGTTTCTGTTAACAGTTCTTTTTCACTTTTAAAAAAATATATTTTAGCATCTGAAGGAAATTTTTTATGAAGTCCGCGGTATGAAAAACCTTCTCTTTCCAACACATATACTAATTTTAATCCATCTGTCGCAACAAAAGATACACTTATGATTTCTTGGTTTGCCAATTGTGGATCCGGAATTACAAAATCCTCAGGTCCTAAATTTACTTCAATATCCATAGCTAGTCTTTTTACATCGGGAATAGGTGTGAGAAAAATATCAAAAAATTTCTCAGAAAATTCTTGAATCTCTGGATTTTCATCTTTGAATACATTACGCAATTCACTTGCTAAAATTTTTGATTCTTCTGATTCCTCTTCATAACTGATTTTCTCAATTTTACCTTTATTAATACGATAAATCAAGCCTGGTATTAATTGTGTATCAAAAATATAATTTAAATGGTATCTTATATCCGCTTCCCAGGCTTTAATCCCATTAGATCCCAATATATTTTTTATATTTTTTCCAGATCCTCCGATATCTGAAGGGGTGACTCCATATATTTTCGTTATTTTGATCTTTTCATCTTTCAATAAATCATAACGATAAATTTCTTCGAATCTCTTAAATCCTTCATACTCATTAATGTTTTTATGTTGTTCTATGTCTCCCACTTTATCAGTATATTCTAAAATCTTTAAATCTGAAATTGGTTCTTTACTTAAACAATATGGTTCATGGCCGCTAGTATCAATCCAAATCTTTATATCATTAGTTACTAGGTCATAGAATTTACAATACGCTTTATTTTGACCGCCATCATAATCTACATCAAGCAATAATCCTCTTTCTAGGTTTTCAACTATATTTTCTTTCTGAATCAAATAGCGTATATATTTAGAACTGAAAGATTCACGTTTTACTTCACTTAATTTAATATCATCTTCTTTTAAACCAAAATTTTTATCGTCCCCTTTGAAAAATAATCTTGAAGGAATTTTAATATCTTTTTCTTGTGTTTTTTCACTTTTTTCTTGTATTGATTCCGATTTAATTTCTTTTTTATTAATTTTTTCGATCGGTTTTTTCAATTCTTCTTTCTCATCACGCTTTTCCATTTTTTCTTCTTCTAATTTATCAGCATTTACAAAAGAAAAAAGTGATTTTTGTTTATCATCTAGTTTCTTCTTTTTTGATTTTTTTGGACTAGGCAATATTTTTACCTTTATTCATGTTGATTTTTAAATAAGCTAATAAATATTATGATAAGATTAATTTTAATCTCAACTATTTTATGTTTAATAAACTGTAATGATTGCTTAATCATTATTTTGTTCCAGTACTCATTTTGATATCTTCAATAAGCATAAATGGAGCAAAAACCGTATTTTCACTTGTACTTAGCCATGTAGAAACTTGTTTAAGATCTTTTCCTAGAGCCGTAGTATTTTTAAGCATATGATAGTGATCAGAATTTATTCTTAGCTCTCTTATTGGTTCCAATAATTTTCCTTTATTTTTCACTAAGAACATCCCATCCTTTGGTAATGAAGATAATACGGCAGGTGGGGCATATGATTGATAGCGAGTGTACCAAGTCGATGTGATAAGAATTGTTGGTTTCTCTGATATTTCCATTAATTCTTCTAATGTATATTCTCCAGTAGAAAATACCGTATTTGTTGGCTTTGGCATAGTAATTCCAGCATTTCCAGTTGATTCTTCATTCTTTTTAGATAAGGAATTGTTTGTGAAAAACTGATTAATAGTTCCATTATCAATTAAGAGACTTTTTTTAGATGGTACTAATTCATCATCAAAAGGAGCGCTTCTTAAACCATATTCTTTAGTGCCATCATCCCATACAGAAACTATATCATTAGCAATTTGGTCTCCTTTTCTTTTTCCAACCAACCAAGCAAGCCCCATTTTCTGAACATATAAATTCATCGCTATTGCGGGGGTGGGAGCTTGTAACTCAGTAGTAACTTTTGGATAGATTATGATATTGTAAACTCCAGGATCTCCTTTTTTACCTCTTTTAGCTTGCTTACAAATTCTTCCAGCTTCCTCACCAGCCCCTACAGCATCAAATCCATGATTTAAATGTGTTGAACAAGATAAAGCTTCACCGGTAGAATACATATCTTCTGCAAATGCTCTTATTCTAAAATTTAATCGTGTTCGTTTATAAGATCCTTTCAATCCTATACTATTTTCAATGTGAAATAGAGTTCCCCCATAGAAAAACGAGCCAGCAACTCGTTTTGCTCCTTCTTTAATTGAAGTCTCTGTTGCTTTTTCAACCAAATCAATAGCTTTTTCGCCTAATTGTTCAACTGATTTATCATATATCTTATTCTTTATAGCATTATTGTATGCAAAAGGTCCTTCAGGCAATCTTTTATAATTAATATTTAATTTAGCTACATTTAACAGCTTTTTGCAATTATTTAGAGTTTTTTCTATAGTAAAAGGACGTAAATCATTTAAAGTAATTTCAATAGTCCTTCTCTTCTGTGATAAAAATAATTCTAATTTTATTTCATCCCAATTTTTATTAATATCAATTTGACTTTCGGAAAATCTTATTTGATTTTCCTTCTTTATAATTCCTTTAATAGACCAATCAGTACAAAATTGTTTAATCTTGGTTTTTATAATACTAATAATTTCGAATAATTTTTCAGTTTCTCTTTCTTCCATAAAATCACCTTATCCAAGAGTTACTTTTCTCAGTCTAATAAATGGTCCTCCCGTCCAAACAGGACATCCTTGTCCAGGTTCTGATTTACCGCAAAATGCACCTTGCCATTCAATTTTTTTACTTTGAGCATCAATACTGCTAAATAAACCTGGAGATGAAATCTCAAGAGTTGGTTTCAGTAATAGAGTGTTAGTTACCTCACCATTTTGAATTAAATATGCTTCCTGCCCAACATATTTTGATTGTAATCTTTTATCATCAATATTCCATTCGGTAAATGACATCATTAGAACTCCACTTTTGACATCTTCTACTAATTCTTCAAAAGAATAGTCTCCAGGAGCAAAATAAGTATTCGCCATCCTTATAATCGGTTCACGATCATAAGAAACTGCCCTAGCAGATGCATTACTATTAGTATTAAAAATTGCCGCTGTTTCTCTATTATGGAGCATCTCATTAAAAATACCGTTTTTTATCAACTCTCTTTTTCTAGCTTTAACTCCCTCATCATCATATAGATAAAAACCATAAGAATCAGGTATTGTAGGATCTTCAAAAACATTTACACATTCATTTCCAATCTTAAAACCGATTTTATGCCCCTTTAAATAAGATTCCCCCGCTTGTGCACCTTCTCGTCCGAGAATTCTATCTGCTTCATGAGGGTGACCACAATTTTCATGAGATATGATTCCAGCTACATCCGGTCCAAGAATGATATCAATACTCCCTTCTGGTGGTTTTGTCGCTTTAGTTATAATATCTCCAAGTACTTTCACTTTCTTAATTACTTTTTCTTTTAAATTCCAAGAAATTAATTTTTCCCAACCACCAGTGGTGGCGTAATTACTCATTAACTGCTCGTTTTGACCCCCTGATTTAAGAGCAATAATAATTGGCATAAAATTTACTCTCGGTACATGACTAGAGATCTTAGATCCATCACTATTTATGAAATATGTATCTCTTTGTTCTGTCATAAGAACAAAGATGTGTACATATTCAACAGAAAGTTTTTCCTTAAATATATTTACAAAATCTTGAATATAGGTAATTCTATCTTCTAATGACACTTCCATGGGATTAATTCTATAATTACTCTGCCAACTAGTTTCGTAAACCTTTTCTTCACTCATCTTTATAGGATGCTTTCTTTGGGAGCTACTTCTCTTTGCGGTCTTAAAGGCTCGATGTATTGCATCTTGAATTGATTGTTTCGTTAATTGATTACTGGTTGCCATTCCCATTCCACCATTAACAAGAAGTCTAATATTGATCCCTACTTTCCGTGCGAAAGCGTCTGATGTGAGATCAATTGGCAAATTTCCAAGATGTAATTTCCCATTAATAAAAGAAACAGTATCAATTTGATTTGTTTCTAAACGAACTTCAGCGTATTCGCAGCATCTTCCATTAGATTGAGCTAAATCTAATCCATATTCTGCTAAATCCTTAAAGACTTCCATATTTATCAAAAAAAAGTTGATTTAGTATGTAATAAATATATAAAAATAAATCCTTGATGTTTATAAGGATATTGTAATTTGAATTTATAATTAAAAGAAAGTATAAATCTGAATAAATCCCTTAACTTATTTTATTATCACTAATTATTTTTTTAATTTCTTCTAAAAGAAGTTGTTTTTCAGCAATAAACCAATGTAATTTTGATTTTTCTGGATGCTCATTATAGATTATTTCAGCAACTTCTTTAACTTCTTCTTCTGTAGCTTCAAGCAACTCACCATTTACATCCTCTCGAATTAATAGTACCAAATTGTCTGTTTCTAATGGTTTTATATCATATCCATTCTTAACGTTTTTATTAATTATTACACAAAGCTGTGCTAAATAATAAACTGATTTTTCATAACCTTCTCCCGATTTATATCTTTGAAATGCCAATACTTCCACATCTTCCTTAGTGAACACTTTTTCAACACAACTCCTTTTTAAAATATTAAAGAACTAATATATTTGTAAAAAAGATAAATTAACATTTAATTATTTGTATTGATATTTATAGCTGTTAAAACCACAAAATTAAAAATTAATTTAATTTTTATTTATATACTAAAGCATAAAAAATATTCTACTTGCGCCTCCGTGGCTCAGTGGTAGAGCAGCTGACTTGTAATCAGCCGGTCGTGGGTTCAAGTCCCACCGGGGGCTTCTTTTTAATTTTTAAAGCGATAAGTTCTGTATCTAACTTTATAATAATATTAAAAAAAAAAAGAAAATTTGAGTTATTAACTTATAAATTTCTTTCAAGCTCGTAATCTATTGGATCAATAGTACTAAAGATAAGATAGGCTATTCCTAAAGTTAGAGAACATATAAGACAGATAATGTAAAATATCTGATGATAGCTTGAAATAAACAATGCAGCAATACTAAATATCCATGCTCCTAAAAGTGTTCCAATATTTTGACCAAGATTTACCAATGAAACGATTAATGCAAAATAGGTACTTTTTAGTTTAGGATAATAGGCTTTTGATAAATCTCCTCTAATAGTTTGATTTACAACCATCAAGGCATTTTGAATAGCACCAAGTATAATTAAAAACATAAAACCAAAAATTAATGCGACAATTGCTTTATTACTTAACGCAAAAGGTACTACTAGAATAAGGCAATATGGTATAAAAATTAAAAATATTCTTGAAAGCGTTTTCTTTCTTGATCTATCGCCTAAAATCCCTGACACAAATGAACCAATTACAATACCAATTCCACTTATGAAATATAGAATATCACTCCAACCCAATAAATTTACAGCTGTACCTGAAGTTATGGATAGTATTGTTTCCTCAACATCAATGATTCCTATTCCTATTAAAATTAAATAATTGAAGAAAGTCCCAAGCATAACTCCTTGAATCCCACCAGCAAACGTATAAGTAAAAACTTTCCAATTTCGTTTTTTGGTAACGATGGTCAATAAATCTTTACCGAATTCACGTATATTATCCTTTTCTATAATTGGTTCTTTAATAAGGTATGGAAAAATGCTAGAAATTATTGCTAAGATTCCCGTTATAATCCAGAGAAAATGCATAGCATCTAATTGCAAAAATATTAGCCCTAAAAGTAAACCCCCAGCACCATATCCGAGAAACATCATTGTCCAAGTATACCCTTGAACCCTACCCAGTTTTTCTTTTGGTGTTACATCTAATATTAAACCATCTAATGCAGTATCTGAAAAAGCTGCTCCTAACTGAGTCATAAGATAATAGATTGCCATCCATAGATATATTGATTCGTCACCTGGCATGTAAAAAGCCATAATAAACCACCAGATACCGCCAAAGGTGCCAAAACTAACAATCCAAGGAAAGCGTCTCCCATATTTTTTAGAACCCCATCTGTCATTGAATATCCCCACTATAATTTTAACTGTCCAAGGAATATTCCCTATTGAGTAAATGACTAACCATTTCGCAATATCATAGGAACCACCTAATTGATGTGCAATAAAAGAGGGCCAGACAAGAAAAGGGATTCCTTGAAGAAAACCTTCACATAGATAATAAAAGACAAAAATGAAAGTATATGACCTTTTATACTCTATTTCTGAATTCATAAATTAACTTAGTTTGAAGACCTAATAAAAATTATGAAATAAAAAATTGAATTTTTTGTTAAATTTTAATGGGTAGATTTATTTCTTAAAGCGCAACTATATTTGAATAATAATCTCATATATCATAAATTATGATCTTAGATGAATAAAATTAATCGAGTAATTTTTTGTATTATCGACGATTTAAGATCAGAACATCTTTTTGATTTAATAAGTAAGAATTTACTTCCAAATATTAAAAGTTTAATAACTAATGGAACTTATTCAAGAAATTGTATAACAGATTTCCCAGCAGTAACTTATCCAACCCAAATATCAATGATTACTGGAACTTATACAGGAGATTATCAAAAGGAATTATGTCATGGTGTTCCATCATTTTGTTGGATGAGTCGCAATCATTCTCCACCAATTCTTAGAGATTATGGAACTTATGGTTCAGATGAGTACATTCAATTATATAAATTGAATGATGATATTGGAAAAAATTGTAGAACTTTACCTGAGATGATTGATGAAGGAAATAAGTCAAGTATAGGTCAATTTATAAACCGGGGATCTCATTATTTTTTCCCAGAAAGAAAAATGAAAATGGCTTTATATTACTTACTGATAAGATATTCAGGTAATATTAAGAAATTTATGTTTCTTGCTAATAATGTTCTAATAAAGAAGCTAATAGATAATTTTGAGAAACCTAAAAAATATTTTAAAATAAATGAACCGCCTATTTGCTCGCTTCTTTTATTTTTTACTTCTGATATATTAATGCATTTATTCGGTTATGATTCGAAAGTATATAAATTGAATTTAATGCTTATTGACAAACTCTTGGGAGTACTAATAAAAAGGTTAGACAAAATGGGATATTTAGATGATACAGCAATAGCTATTTCTGCTGATCATGGGAATTACAAGGCAAATAAACTAGGAGATCTTCGAAATTTCTTTAATCATTATGAATTGAACCATTATTATCCTTATAGAAATAATAAAGGCAACATAAACGTATCTGAATTCGGCGGGATCGGTATTTTTAATTTTAAATCTAGAAATAGTGCTCCAAATAGGAATTGGTGTCGACCTAATTTAAACGAGCTTGAAAATTTTGGAAAAAAAAAAATAAATCTTCTTCAGAAGTTATTTGAAATTGAGGATAATTATTTAATGTTTTATGCTAGTGACAATAATAATCTCAAAAAAGGGGTAATTTATTTAAAAAGGAAAAATAAAGTCACAGGTAAAATAGATTCTGGATTTATTGAATACACAGGAAGTGGAAAGGATTTTAAAACAAAATATTGCTCAGAAAGTCAAGACTCTGACATTTTTAATTATGTTAATGATGAGTTAGCATGTACTATGCTAGATGAAAAGTTTCATTCAACTCAAGAATGGTTGAGCCACACTTATCATGTTGATTATTCAATTTATCCTGATTTAATTCCTCGTCATTTTAAAAACCCCAGAGGAGCTGATATTATTACATGTACACGAGGTAATATCGTTTATAACATAAAGCATGGGAAAAGGAAAGGTGAGAGCCTTTATCAACATGATATAGGCTTAAGAAAAAATACAGTAGTCCCTCTAATAATAGGAGGGTCAAATGAGATACCTATAAGAGAGATCCCCTTCTGTAAAACAACAGATGTAGTTCCCACATTATTAAAAATGTTAGGAAAAAAACCTCATAAAAGTGTTATTGGAAATTCATTGATTTAAGAAATTGACATGGAAAAAAGATAAAAT
>Ga0209636_10006939_pt1 | contig 11570 bp, 13 predicted proteins | sample DeeMarSWOR152_54_FD_187464 | JGI IMG/M metagenome (GOLD analysis project Ga0209636, IMG submission 187464) | Marine sediment microbial communities from White Oak River estuary, North Carolina - WOR-1-52-54 (SPAdes) (version 2) | ecosystem: Environmental > Aquatic > Marine > Intertidal zone >... | reverse complement strand
TAAAACTACTAGAATTTTTATATATAAAATCCTTGTTTTTCAAATTTCTTATTGCTCTCATGTCCCCAACGCGTACATCATGTTGTTCACACCTCAAGCAACGATTACTGACTCTTCCACTATCTCTGGGAGCAAGACAGGTATATATGATGGGAAGCCACCGCAACAATATCCCACTCCACCATATCTCAGAATGAGGCTGGCTGGTGTCTATCCTAAAAACAAGGCACAGGTGAGGATCAAAGTGAGGTACATACCTTTGTGTTACACGTGTAACAAACAGGGCGATCCATTAATGATCACTTGTGAGAATTTATATGCCTGAATCTCATAGTATTAGACAGAAATCTTTATAAGGCCTACTACACATAAATAGTAGCTACTATACATGGTAGCAAATTCAATTGATAGAAGGACGTGATAGAGTGAACAAAAGAAAAGTAAGTAGCAAAGGAACCAAAAAAAGAGGAACAAGAATTCTCAAAAGGAAAGACTCTTTAAAGACATTTGTGTGCTTTGGTTTGATTCTCTTTCTGGTTTCAGGTTGTACCAGCCAAAGTTCTAGTCCTACAGAGAGTGTATCGGAAGAACTTGTGGCTGAACAGACACCACCTGCTGAACAGACACTCTTTGAGAGTGATGTGTATCCTATACTTGCCGATAATTTGACCATTACCGTTATCTTCGACAATAATCCATATAACTCCGAATTAACTGCGAGTTGGGGATTTTCCTGTCTCATCGAAGGATGTGAGAAGACCATTCTCTTTGATACCGGTGGCGATGGATCCATTTTATCGAAAAACATGGAAAAATTGGGTATTAACCCTGAAGAAATAGATGTAATAGTCCTTTCACACATCCATGGAGATCATACAGACGGACTCCCTGCAGTTCTAAGAAAAAACAGTGATGTAACCGTTTATGTATTACAATCCTTCCCGTACTCATTCAAAGAGAATGTAAGAGGATATGGGGCAGACGTGGTATCAGTTTCTGAACCAGCAAAAATCTGTGAAAACGTGTATTCGACAGGTGAATTGAGTCTGGGGATAGAAGAGCAGGCTTTAATCATTAGAACAGACAGAGGATTGATCGTCATTACAGGATGCGCTCATCCCGGCATTGTGAGAATGGTGAAAAAGGCAAAAGACCTCCTAAAGGAGGATATTCTCTTTGTCATGGGCGGATTCCACCTCCATGATACCAGCAGGTCCACGATAGAGGAAATTGTCTCCGACTTTAGAGAGATGGGAGTTTTGTATGCTAGTCCTTGTCACTGTTCAGGGTACACGGCGCGAGAGTTATTTAAACAGGAATACGGTCAGAATTACATAGAAATTGGTGTAGGAACGGTAATACATGTGAAGGATTTAGTATAAAATTCCTTGAGGCTATACAGCAGAAGAACTCTTGCATATACTGCCTAAATGCAACTTGTTACACGTGTAACATTTTTGTCATTTTTTATCCATTTTGAGATGTTGATATCAAGAGAAATTAGGGTTGATCACCACAATTTTCGACAATTTCACTGTGTGGCTGTATGGTAGTCGTGTATAAGCTGAATTCTCCCCTATACCGCAATCAATGAGCATTTTCTACATCAATGAAAGATTACTCTTTTGCTCTTTCATAGTGTGACAACAAGCTCGTACAGATACCTTTTACTGTTCTCCCTTGATTTCTTTTTGCAGGCGTTCAAAAAACTGAGTCATGAATTTTAATCGTTCTTCTGCCATTTTTCGAGCTTTTTTTGTGTAAAGCATATCTGGAATGTGTTTAAATTTTGTTTCAAATTCAATGTTTGGAGCATGCTTGGATATGTCTTTAATTCTCCCATGGAAGGTCTTTGTAACCAGATTTTCTTTCACGTACTCATCGAGTGGGGTATCCACGTACAGGGTTTCATTGTATCGTCCTGCCACCATGAAGCACCGTGCAACGCCCACAGCACCCAAGACATCTAGTTTATCAGCATCGAAAAGGATTTTGGCTTCTTTCGTTTGGGGGTTTACTGTGCTCCTGAACCTGTGGGTGCGTATGCAGTGGTTGATTAATTCCCTCTTTTCAGGTGGGTAGTGAAGATCTTCTAAGATTTTGTCAGCCATTTGTACACCCAAAAGGGCGTGGTCAATCTCTCCAGTAGTATCAGTGTCCTCTTTTACTCTAGCAATATCGTGAAGTAAGGCAGCCGCTTTCAAGCAGTCTGTATCAATGTCAGGTTCACCTTCTGCTAAATGTAAGCACAAATGGTACACTCTCAAGACGTGATCCATATCGTGGGCAGAACAGGATAATTCTTTTTCAACAATCTCTTTTATGGGCTGATATTTCTCTTCCATGCAGTGACTTTCTCCACTTCGTATAAATACCTTAGAGGTTAGAAGTGGAACTGGCAATTACATTTACGTGATTCTGTATTCCTGACAGATAGGGTTGTCAAGGGTTCGGGGTACAGAATCTCTCTAAGTCATAAATTGGTTTTTGTTGACGGAATGCAAATGATAAAGATAAATTCACCCAATGTTACACGTGTAACAAGCGACACAGATTTGACAACCCTGATAGACAGATAAATAAAGATACTGCATACAAAGGTGGTGATGATAAGAATAAGGTGCGCTCACTGCAACAGAATAATCTTTAGATACGTCAAGATTGGAAAGGGCAGATTGTGGCACTGCTGGAAAAAAAGAATCGTAAAAGACTATAGCATTCATGATAAAAAGGAAGTCAAATGTGAATGTGGGAACATCATTGGCGTTGACGAGGGGAAATGGATCAAAATGAAACAGAACGCTTTTACTTATACGGGGGCTCGGCTGAAATAGCTGACGTATTTTTGTGTTGTCAGTTATGATCGGCTGCAACGCCATCAAAGAGGTTACAGATCTTGGTCAATTTCAAATGTGGCAACTACAGGAAGATGGTCGAGGACTTCTGTCAGGGGGTGCGGCGGTAAGACAAAACAATCTGTGGGAGTCAATATGGTTCGGGGATCATTATAGAATATGTGATCTATGCAGATTTTGTGACCTGCATGTGTCCACACGGGACTGTGGGATCTGTTGTACCAACGTGGGGTGAGCCGCACAAATGTCTGTTCCAATGCATTAATCTCTGGAGAGTCTGGTTGTGCATTGAAATCTCCTGCAAGGATTATTGGACGATGATTTGTGCCTTTTTCACATTCTGCCTTTCTGAGATTGTCAACGATTTTGAGAATTTCGTGCACCTGTGCCAGCCTGATATTAGATGCTTTCACTGACTGTGGAGTTCTGTTGTTATGCCTGTCTTCACCCTTCAAAGTAGCAAGATGGGTAGCCATAAAGTAGAGCGGCATCTGTCCCATTGACAATGGCACCACCATGAGGCTGCGAGGCTCTGTATTCCTGTCTCCAGTACTGAATAGAGCAGCTCTGCTGATCTGCGTAGATAGTGGTGCACATTTGTTGTATCCTGGATAGCTCTCTGGAGGAAAATCCCAAGGCCACTGCGCAGTGTCTTTGTTGGTAATAATAGCGTTACCCTGTTTGACTCGTAAAAATCCTTTATACATTGGTCTTTTCCATTTTTTATGGTGTGCGTGATGGTCACTATCCAAATATGGAGAAAAATAGCTGCGATAGGAATTTCCAAGGATTTTGGAGAGCTCCTCACTCTTTTCAAGACACAAGTTTTTTTCATGCCATACCTGGTGTGATTCTTGTACAGCAGTAATATCAGGCTTCACTGATGGGGGCATTCGCTGTACAATGGTGGAAGCAAACTCTTTCAGGTTCAACTGTTGGTTCCGTACCTGTTTTGCGCCTCCCACATTAATGGTCATGACCATAAATTCAATAGGGTTCATGGTGTACCTCCACTGGTGAATGATGCACCTGATCATATAATGGTTTTGGTGTGAGGTACAAGTGTGATATTTGTTCATTGGTTGGTGGCTATCCCACGTGTTACACGTGTAACAAGTCTGTTAGTATACCTCTAGAGGTGTTACAGATGAAGTAGATTAACGTCTCAGCCTCTGCCAAAAGTCAAAAATATGCCACATATCATAAATATCAATGATGACACGCTCAGCAAGTTTTATTATGATCCCGATGAGAGCAATAACAATAATAGCTCTTACATATATGTTCAGCGGCATTGATGCGATAATGAAAATTGCTATGATCGCAGCAATAATCACAACAATCCCAATTTTTGTAAAGGTATCCAATTTCTTCTGTTTTTCACCTTCTTTTTTGCCTTCATTTTCATTGTGCATTGTCGCACCTCCTGGGGGTTACACATTCTTTCACTCATTTTCATAGTAACGACCTTTTCTTTATGATCTCTTTGTGTGTGGAATAGCTGGTTAGTATATAAACCTTAATGCTCTAGTTCTGCATACAGTATCTGGTTCTCCTTAGGGAGTTAAAGGTGAATATCTCTCAGGCAATACGTGATTACCTTTAACCCCAGTTAAAAGTGTCAATTGTTAATTGCAGAATGGGTCAATATTTCCTGCTCTGAAGGTGATTTAAAGCATTTTCACTCTCTTGTGTCAGCTCTCTTGAATATGTGCATTGCCACGTACACAAAACCAGGACGCAGCAAAAAAGAAGTACCTCAAGTTGTTGAACCACAAAAAATTCGTGGTAGAATGGATGGCACCTGAATATGAAGAATGTCATATTCTCTTTTACATGTGGTGCATCTTACGTGGTTCTCTCACTTTTGTTACACGTGTAACAATTTATCTCCTTTTTTTGGTTTTTGTGTGGAACTATTGATATTGAAGGACATGAAAATTTCTGATGTGGTTGGTTAATAGTTATGGGAAGGAAGCAAAAAAGAGATGTGTCCCCTTGGTGGTTACGTAGAGAGGGTGCTTGATAATGATTATTTGACTTCTTTTATGATGTTACTTTAAAAAAGGTGGAAGGCACCTGTTAAAAAAATAGATATGAAATATTGAAGAATCAAAGAGCATTTAATGGGTTAATATCCTTTTTTATTTACTTTTTAAGCTCAGTCTCTGAAGCGAGGGTCATTTGCCTCTTAACGAAAAAATATATAAAGGGGCAGTCTACTCTACACCATGAACGACGTTGACTATGAACCCTGTACAAGGAATTATAAAATAGTTCCGAAGAGGGGTTTCTATGCACTGAAAAGGAGAATGAGTACTAAATCAGTGAATATGATTTCCTATGGTATAGCTTTTGTGCTTGTGATTTCTCTCTTGACTCCCTTCTTAGTGAAGGCAAATCCTGGTCTCACTGTGCAAGTTCCGCAATCTCCTTTGGCTCCAAATCAGCCTGTATACATAGAGTACTTTACAAATATGGGAGAAGATGGGACGATCCAGATGGATATTACAAAACCACCGTTGTTAGCTATCTTTTGGCAGAGTGGGCCTATGCCCATTACTGGAGGCCTTCTAAACAGTATAACTGCCCCAGGGTTTAGTGATCCAGGTACTTATGTGGTAAGTGCATCAGTGACGCTTGCAGGGGGAGGAGGTACAATACATGGCAGTACCACTTTTGAAGTCTTAGCAGGAGGGCAGCCAGGACAGCCGCCAGGAGGACCAGGGTTTGATTTCCACATGGAAGTAATGCCGCCAGTGACAGAAGTAGAAAGAGGTGAACCAGCACACTACGAGATTATTGTTCATTACAGTGACCCGTCGTACAGTGGGATACCGATTAACATCCATGTGACAGGGTTAGGCCCGGGTATGCAGTGGCACACCACGCCAATGGGTCAGCTTACCATTACCACGTCGCATGAGACACCTCCAGGAGACTATATGTTTGAGATAGTGGGGGAGGCTCAAGGCGTTGTACACCAGGTTGTTGCTACTCTTATTGTGAGAGAACGCCCAGAGGAGCATCCACCAGAGCCACCACCTGAAGAACCGCCACCTGAAGAGCATCCAGAGGAGCATCCACCAGAGCCACCACCTGAAGAACCGCCACCTGAAGAGCATCCACCTGAGCATGAAGAATATCCTCCATATGAGCCCGAACCTGAAAGATGGGAAGGACAGTACCCTGAAGAATCTGGGTTAACAGCACTCTTTTCAAACCCACTGTACCTGATAATAGCGGCATTGGTGGTGATCATCATTCTGCTCATTATCGCCTTAATGAGAAGAACCTCTTAAGCCACCATACTGACCAGTGTGTGAAATGTGGAATCAGTATTAGAGGTATTCTAAGCCTATCAATGAAGGTTAAAGAAGTATGAACCTTCCTTTTTTTATTCTTTTGGATAAGTTTGTATCATGTCCTTCAGAATATAATCAGGTATTCACAAAAGGGTGATCAATAAATCAGGTGCTCTTTTTGTCTTGTTCTGTTACACGTGTAACAAGAACGAGAAATTGAAATTGATAAACACCCAGAGAGGACAATCCTTGGTCGTCCAGATCTATGTGCAACAATTTTCTGTTTGTTAATTATCCACCGAACATGGAATTTTGATGAGTTGTAAGAAATGCTTACAGATTGCATGCAAAAACTCTATACCATGGTTTTCCCATAACTCATGAGGTGATCAACATGAAAGAATTGAAAGGTTGGCCATTTGAACCCCTGGGAAACGGAGTAGAACCCCTCGGAGAGGGAGATGGTCCTGGATCTGGAATACCTTGTTAATTACCATTCGAGCACGTTATCGTGGCTCAGAGGGAAAGATACGCGCAAATCGTGTATCACCCCTTTTTTTTCTAAGCGTAGGAAACTATTAATCTCTAAACGGCGGTCAAAAAAGAGAGTTAGAATTAGGGTATCATCAATTTTATAGATGTAATTCGATCTGTCTAACTTTTTCAACTCACTTACAAGCCCTAACTCGTATTCAGTTTTCAATGAGAGAACGTATGGAACGTAATTGTCATATCCTTTCGGAAAAAAGGGTATCCATATTTGGCAATCTTGTAAAATTTTCCTGAAGCGTGTCAAAACTGTTTGGTAGGATATTCCGAGTTTCTCTCCAATTTCAACACTAGACTTTAGAGGGTCTCTTCTTTCTTTATATATTTTCCAGTCCAATTCATCCCAGTTTTCTGGTTTATGCATTTCTGGTAATTTACCTTTTCCATATTTCGTAGGATCAATTTCATCAAAATGAATCAATGCAGGAATCGAAGGAAGCGTACATGCTGTGAATGTTAGATTTCTCTTTCCCTTTTTGAAGTATATGAGAGAATAAGCACCTGCAAGTGCCATAACATAGTACACATTTGGATCATTTCTTTTCTGTTCATATAAATCAATTAATGGAATATTCTGATACTCTACTAATTCAGCTTCTGTATCCTGAAGGCATAAAATCCGTGGTTCAAATATGATTTTTCTCTTTTTTGCTCTATTTATCAAATCAATGGTAGACTGTTTTCTGGAATATGGCATATACTTATAATGGAATTTCGTTACCCTCGCGTCCTTGCTTTCGACACAGTACACCACATAATCACGGAGTACCTGAATACGGTACGCTTCATCCATCACAACATTTATTGTGATAGTTACTTAAAAACCTTCCGGTAAGAAAAGCTTGAACTCTCCAAAATTACGAGAATCGCAGAAAGCATGTATTTGTGCACAACTGATACCCGAAAAAGGGTTGAGGGATGTCAGTTTCTTGTGAGTCATCATATCACAAAGCTCCAGGGGAAGATGAAAGATGCCGAAAAGGAGGAATGCAAATGAATATAGCTTTTGGACAGGCCCCTGGAATAGTATTAAAAGGCAATCCCTTACGCGAAAGTTACAAGGAGATTCAGTCTCTGATAATAGAAAGCGGAGAAAACAGAATACAAAGTGAAGATAGTGTCAAATTGACTGACTGGTATTACATATCTGTTCTGAATGTATTAAAAGAGTTAGAAAGGGTAAGCGTTGTACGTTCAGAAGTCATGGTACACGCAAAGTGGTACACGCTCACAGAGGAGGCGTGAACATGGGAGACAGTGGTAACGATGTGCAGAAAGCAGATTCACACAAGCTTATTGGTGAGGATGATGTCATTGGTCTATTGGGCGATGGAGTAACAGCTGCAATCCTGGACCACGTTGTAGAGACTGGTGGATGTACAAAAGAGGATATCACAAAAATAAAGGCAGTCGTCAAAGAGACCCAATCGTTAATAGGAGAACTGGGGAAGTGTGGATTAATCAAAATTAAAGGTGATACAGCAGAAGTGACAGAAAAGGGCAGAAAATTCCTTGAACATCTGAAAAGAATGGAAGAACCGCTGGCACGAAAAGCCTTACCAGGTGATTAGATGGTGGATGTACTACTTGAACCTGTACAGAAACAAATCCTTGAACTCCTTGCAAAGCATAAAGGGTTAACCCTTGAGGAGATCTGTGAAACCGAGAACCTAAAAATCCCAAAAGATGAATTGAATACCATTCTCTTAGAATTAACCTCTTTAGGGTTTCTGCACTCAACAGAATCAGGTGACAACAGAAAGTGGTTCATCACGTACGAAGGGCTGGAAGCACGAGGATCAGATTGTCCGTGGCTATAACAGGTTGAAAGGTGATACTATGGGAAAAATTTTCTGAAAAGTGACAACACGAGCAATCAATTTCGTCCCACGAACACTTTGTGAATTGCACCAATTTATTGTTGCATTCTTTCTACTTTCGACCCATACGGTTAGTTAGTTCCTCGATAGATTAAATCCTTAGTTGATTTATGCTTCAAATGACGTATTTGAATAAAAAAATGTGTAACACAGCATCTTCACTTGCTTTCTTTACCGAAAAATTTATATAGGGAGTAAATACACAATTTTTGTGCGAGTAAAGGAAGAAAAGGATATGAAGAAGGTGCCACTCACCATTTTAATTGTGGTCTGTTTAGTCAGCTTCTGTTATCAACCCTTAGGTGCTGCTACCCACCATGTGTTTCCTGGACCTGGGAATCCAATCCAGACTGCAATAAATAATGCCCAAGCGGGCGATACCATAATTGTTCACGCAGGGACGTACACGGGGCAGGTTACCGTAACAAAGGATAGTGTGACACTCCAATCAAGTGGCGGGGCTGCAGTCACTATCATCGATTATACAGGTGTGTGGTGTGGATACTGGTCTACAGGGGTGGGAGGCGTTGATATACCCTATGGGGTGAGTGGTGTCACTGTTGAGGGGTTCACCATTGTTGGAGGTTCTCCTGCCAGTGATGCTTTGATCTCTGTTGGTGGAGACAATAATGTCATCCGCAGCAATGTGGTTGTTGGAGACCCATCAAGTTCTGGACAGGATATTGGCATTCACATAGGAAATGTTGATGAAACATCTGAACAACTACCATCAGAGAACAAAATTGTGAATAATGACGTGTATAACCATGCAGGGTCTGGTATTTTTGTGGGAAATTGGGCAGGTGTTGGTAATGTGATTTCTGGCAATATGGTGCATGATAATGTCATTGGTGGGATACCTGGGTTGAATGGCAATGGTATAGAGGTAGATCGAGCGCTCGGTGTTGTTGTCGCAAACAATAGTGTGTACAAAAACGAGGCAGCAGGTATTAAGGTGGTGCGAACTGCACCCAATGCAGTTGTTAATGTTAACCGGAATACAATTACTGGCAATGGAACTGGCGTTTTAAGTGAACAATGGCGCCCAGGGGCAACCACATCGGCAACTGTAGTAGTCATCTGCAACAATATCTTGAACAATGGGTTTGGAGTATTCAACAGTGTGCAGGCTACCATTAATGCAAAAACCAACTGGTGGGGTGATGCCAGTGGACCGTACCATTTGTTGTCAAACCCCAGTGGAATTGGTGATGATGTTTCTGATAATGTGGACTTTATTCCCTGGGGGGTGGTTGTGAATCCATGCGCTTCTCAAGAGGCCCAGTTGGTGAATTCGCCAGTCTTCGGCAGAAAGATCTGTCCTTTAGCTGATTACAATGTCCGGAAAGCTGAAGAACTCTTAGAGACAGTGAAGGCATTGTTGGGTGATGCACAGCTCTTTAATCTTGACACGTCAGAAGTAGAAGAACTGGTGGAGGAGGCTGAAATCCTGTTGGAGAAAGCAAGAATCTTCTGCAAAAAAGGGCAGAACTGTATTGCGGGCAACACCCTTGCAATTGAAGCGCAGAATCTCTTGGAAAAAGCTCGGGAATTGCTCGAATCGATGCTTAGTTAGTCCTTGTTTATGATTGTGTATGCTAAACTTGAATGCTTGCAGATTACAAAATAGGAATTCCAAACAAATTAAAAACGTTACAGGTTCATTTATGTTTAAAAAGTGAATGATTATTGATTTTAACTTCATCTTTTGACCGGAACCTTGAAATAGAAAGGTTTTACGTCTAAAAAAAACGATACACATATATCCTCTATAAATTCAATGTCATAAATCTTTCGCCACTTTCTGTGCAAAAGTTGCAATAACTCCCTTGTGGTCTAGTGAAGGATTTGCAAAGGGGAGCACTCCAATGTGGGTGACGCCTCTCTCAATTAATTCTTTAACCCTCTCTAAACAGTATTCTGGTGAGCCAGCGATAGAGAATTGATCTATTAAATCTGTGCCAACATACTTTCTCAAATTTGCATGTTCATTAGCAAAAGGTCCTTTTTGCTCAAATAACTTTTTAATCTTTACAGCTTGTTCTTTTTCAACACCAATTTCAATCAATGTGGCCAGGGGGACTGCATTGACAATACGTGAAATCAAAGGTCTCAAAACATCCCTTGCTTGTTCTTCATCATCTGAAATAGATAAAAATGCCCAGCACACAACATCCAGATTTTCAATGTCTCTTTTAGCCTTTGAAGCTCCTTTTCTTATGTGGGAGAATGCGTATTCCATTCCCTTTGTTGATGCAAGGCCAGCTCCTGCAATTATACCATCTCCGATTTCTCCGCCCAATTCAAGGATTTTTGGCCCTCTTCCAGCAATATAAATGGGCACCACATTTTTGGGTTCAAAATCGAGTTTCACATTGAGGAGATTGAACTCCTTTCTGTGAACAGTGACTGTCTCTCCTTTTAGCAATTTTCGTATGACAGTTACAGCCTCTCTTACTGTTGAAATTGGGTTCTCTTGCAGTATACTGAGAGGACGGGTAACCATGGGGCTGCCAGCTCCCAACCCGAGAAGTGCTCTTCCATTGCTGAGGTCATCGACTGACGCAATTGCTGCAGCAGTAAACACGGGATTTCGTGTATATGGGTTGGTAACGCCTGTTGCGAGGGTTATATGATTCGTATTTGTAGCAAGTGCTGATAAAATCACATACGGGTTTTTGTTGAATCGCTCATCTGGAATCCAAATGATTGAGTATCCCCTCTCTTCAGCTTTCTTTCCAGTGCCAACAATTTCTTTTACAGGGGTTTCCATTAACAAGGCTGCACTGTACTTCACCATGGTATCACGTTTTCATATTCGCGTCAATCAATTGACAGAATAATCGTCTTACACTTTTTCATTTCTTCCCCTCATTCTATGGATGAGATATTTAAACCCTTTGGATAAAGAGTGTCCACTTATTGGGGATTGTCTCATATGTTATACGTGTAACTTGGTTTTTGGTTATTTTGAGAATGTT
>Ga0209636_10006938_pt1 | contig 11572 bp, 11 predicted proteins | sample DeeMarSWOR152_54_FD_187464 | JGI IMG/M metagenome (GOLD analysis project Ga0209636, IMG submission 187464) | Marine sediment microbial communities from White Oak River estuary, North Carolina - WOR-1-52-54 (SPAdes) (version 2) | ecosystem: Environmental > Aquatic > Marine > Intertidal zone >... | reverse complement strand
CCTGGAGGAAACGAAAAAGCTATTCTCTCCTGAATTTCTGAACCGAATAGATGAAATAATTGTCTTCCAACAATTAAGCAAGGAGGACATGAAAAAGATTGTCGATATACTGACGAGTGAAGTTGAAGAGCGACTCAGCGATAAGAATATGATCCTCGAGCTTGATGAATCAACTAAAGAATTACTTGTGGAAGAAGGATTTGACCCTGAATTTGGCGCGCGACCAATCAAAAGAACAATACGTAGATTGATTGAAGACCCACTTTCTGAAGAAATACTCAAGGGCAAAATAAAAGATGGCAAACATATTCGTCTGGTAAGGATGGGCGATAAAATTAAATTCAAAGAAAAGTGATTCTGTTCTTTTTCTTTTTTCAATACACTATCGCTGACATTGATGTTGAGGTTAAACAGACAGACCCCCAGCTTGTACGAGATGCTTCAGGATTAAAAATAGGTAGTGAGTTTCGTAGTTCAGATATACAAAGCGCAGTTCAAAATCTCGCTCGACTCAAGCTGTTTAACTTTATCGCTGTTGATACATCAATGGTTGGCGACGGCGTATTCGTCACGATAATTGTTGAAGAGGCACCCTTGCTTAAGAGCATACCGCAGTTCCAAGGAAATCAAAAGGTAAAAGATAAAGAACTCAAAGAAAATATTAATCTCAGAATAGGACAGGTTATTACTGATAATGTGGTCTTTGAGTCCAGAGATAATATCCTTCAGCTGTATAAGAGTAGATCATTTTATTCAACTACAGTGCGTGATAGTCTCGCTGTAGATTCATTAAATAAAGCTGAGCTGTTTTTCTTCATCGAAGAAGGTATTGAACCCCGTATTGGGAAAATTATGATTGAAGGTAACAATGCCTTCTCTGACGACAGAATCAGAAAATTGATGCAAAATAAACCACAGGCTTTCCTTCGCAGTGGTAAGTTAGATGAAAATAAATTACAGGAGGATATAGAGAATATAAAGTCGTTTTATCGAGAAAACGGATACTTAGATGTTCAACTTGCCGAACCTGTAATTGACGTTGAAAACAATAAATTCATAATTACGATCACTATTCAGGAAAATAGGAAGTACTACATCGGCACGATCTCCTTCCAAGGTAATTCGCTCTTTGGGTCGAAAGAACTTGATAACTTACTCAAGTATGAAAGTAGTGATGTCTACAATTTAAAAAAAATCGAAGAGTCTCAACAAAACATTATCGCTGCATATGCTGATGAGGGATATATATTCTGTTCGATTGTCCCTCATGAGACCGTCAGAGACAGCGTCATCGATATCGAATATCGCATCAGTGAATCTTCACCTGCGATTATCAAGCGTGTGATCATTACTGGTAATCACACCACACGAGAGAACGTTATAAGAAGAGAAATTGTAACGATGCCTGGTGAGCGCTTTAGACGATCAGATCTTTTTAGAAGTATGAGAGAGATCTTTAACTTGGGATTTTTTGAAGACATCCAACCATCAACAGGAATTCCTGATGATAGTGGCAATATAGATCTCATTTATCATGTAAAGGAAAAGGAAGGAGTTGCAACCGTTGGTGCAGGCATATCGGTCTCAGCACTGGACAAGCTCACTGGCTATTTTGAGCTGTCTCATCCTAATCTATTCGGAAGAGGCCAACGGCTCTATACAAAATTTGAAATAGGTGGGAGATTAACAAATCTTCAGCTCGGATTTACAGAACCATGGCTTTTCGATACCAGAACGAGTGTGGGATTTGACATATATTACACGAGTCGTTTCTGGGATTACTACACAAAAAGGGATATCGGCATTTCAAGCCGCATGACATTTCCTTTCTACCTTGATTATACACGGTTTGGTTACGCCTTGAGAACAGAACGGACACAGATAGTTGACATTTCTAGTTCCTACACAGCACCGAGCAGCGGATACAGTTTATATGATGATACGATTCCTAAATGGACGGTCGCAAATACCTTCAGTGTAATTAGAGATTCTCGAGATTATATCTTCAATCCATCGAGTGGCTCATATTTGGCCTTACGAGCTGAACTTGCCAAGAAATTTCTGTTTGCCGATGTAGATTATAACCAGTTTACCTTTGAAGCGAGAACGTACTTTCCAATTTTTTGGAAATTCGTACTCATGGGCAGAATCAAGGCTGGCGTGGTCACCAGTATTGACGAAGTTCCTCTCTATGAACGCTTCTATGCTGGTGGTGTTGGTGATAACGGTGTCAGGGGCTATTCAGACCGCTCTCTCTCTCCGGTATTAGAGGGTAGGCGTGTAGGAGGTAACGCACTCCTCATTAATAATCTTGAGCTCAAACTAAAACTCTCTCAGAGTCTTGCTTTCCTCCTGTTTTACGATGCGGGAAATGCCTTTGAAACCTATGAAGATATCAATTTACATAGTCTCTATCGCGGCGTGGGAGTCGGCGTGAGAATCGAGATGCCAATGATAGGCGTTCTTGGTTTTGACATGGGTTACGGTTTGGACCGCGAGAGACCTGGCTTTGAACCACACTTTCAGATAAACCCATTCGGAATATTCTAGAAACGAAGAAGGTAGTCATGCTGTTCGACGACAACCAGTAAGAATATACATGGAGGTTTTATGAAAAAATTTTTTGTTCCGATTTTTTTGCTTTTTGTGTCTGCTATTGCCAAAGACGTAAAGATCGGTTTTGTAGACTCTGAGAGTATATTTAATGAATACCAGGCTACAGCTGCTGCGAGGAATGAGTTTAATGAATTTGTTAAGACCTATCGCGATTCAGCAGCTGTTATCAAGCAAAAAATCGAGCAACTCAAATCAGAGCTTGAGGCACAGAAACTCGTTCTATCAGAAGAGGCGCGCCTCAGAAAGCTTGATGAAATTGAGTCTTTAACTAAAGAATACAATCAGTTTTTGGAAGATGTATTCGGAAGTGGTGGGAAGATTGAGCAGAAAAATGACATACTCATGACACCGCTCCTTAAAAAAATAAATGATGGCGTCGCAACAGTCGCCCAACAGGAGGGTTTCGCGATCGTGCTCGATTTAGCTGAAGGTGTGTTCTATGCCTCTACTGAATTAGATCTGACCGATTTAGTTATTAAACAATTGAACCTGGAATACGGTCCAGAAGTACTCCCTACTGGCGAGGCGAAAAAAGTTATAGCGATATATCCATTTCGCGAAGAAAATACAGAGGCAACTGACGTTGCTCTTGGTGAACATGTCCAGGATGAATTGTACAATGTAATCGGTGCATTCAGCCAGCAATTTGATATTGTGAGCAAAACAGAGGTCAGACGTGAAATCATAAGAAGGGGTTATGGCAGAAACATTGACGACACGCAGGCATATAGCATAGCGCATACCCTACTCTGTGATTATATCATTATCGGCAGTGTGTCAAAATTCGCAACGAAGATTGATTACACAATGTCACTCAAGAAAGTAGACACGAGCACAGAGATAGATAAAAAGAGCGGTAGCGCCACAGAGGAAATAAAGCTTACCGAATCTCTCACTAATGATCTCAAGGCATTGCTACAAAAAATTCAATAAAAACAACTGAAGAATCTTGTGTTCAACTCATGGTTTGTGGAGTTGATGTTTCTTAATCTCCCTTATCATATCCCTTATCTCTCTCATAAATTCTTCTTCGAATATGACATATTTTGCCCTCTGAACTGGTGTTAGTACCTGCCACATTGCTTCTAGTTTCTGTATCTCATTTTCAGACTTTTGCCGATACACATCATCATACCTGTTCATAACCTTCATTATCTCTTCTTCAGCAGCATTCTTCGACAACAGATTTTCTAGTTCAGCAAGCATATGCATCCTCTCATCATGGAATTCTTTCTCAATTTTGTGAAGCTCATGAAGCCTGGGAAAGAATCTTTCAGCCTGTTCTGTGGTGAGATCGAGCTCCTGCGTGATGCGCCAAATCTTCACTTTTTCAATAATGACTCGTGGGTCTTTTTCATCGAATTCCTGAGAAAAACAGAGAGCAACTAAACCCAACAAAATGATTATTTTCTTCATCAATCCTCCTTATATAGAGTTTTTCGAATATACATATCAATCACCGTTTCCATATTTCTCATATAATTGTTCTACCAATACTGCCTGTTCTTCACTAGTTAATTCATCAATTGTTTCATCCATTTCGAAAGACAGGTAGTTATCCACAATGGACATTTGTTCTATGAGTTCCTCATCAATGACTCCAGAGAGACTCAGTGATGCAATCTCTCTGTCCGCAATCAATGCTGAAGTGGGAACCGCAATCTCAACTGTTGTCTCAGGACGGCTGAGAATGAGAAGAATTATAGCGGCAGCAAAGATTGGGACAAAAATTCTCATCAACTTTTGAAGAAAAGAAGAACGGAAGCGCATTTTCTCTCTTCGCACGCGCGATCGCAAATCATCGAAGAATGCCTCCTCTGGTAAAACCACCTCATCGGTATCCAGTATCTTATACAGTTTCTTAACCTCACCATACTCCTTCTGGCACTGTCTACAGCATCGTAAATGTTCATAATATCTCTTGTATTCTTGCTCAGATAAATGATTTTCGACATAGTCTATGAGTCTGTTCTTAAATTCTTCACAGATATTCATACCCATTCCTTCAAGAGAACTTTCAATTTTTTGACGGCTTGATGATGATTCGCCTTTGCTGCTCCAGTTGTTATACCCATAATTTCGCCAATTTCGTTGAATGTATAACCTTCATAGTGACGAAGAATAAATGAAATCCTTTGTCTTTGTGGTAGTTTCTTGAGTGCATTATCGATTGCGATCTTCATGCTCACTCTCTCATCCATGGGCTGTGTTTGAGGAGGGGGGTCATAATGCAACGCGTGGTGTTTTTGCTTTCGCTTAAAGGAGAGACAGGCATTGACTGCAATCCGATATAACCAGGTAAAGAACCTCGATCTTTCATTGAACTGCTTAAGGTTACGATAGACCTTAATAAGTATGTCTTGCGTGAGTTCACGTGCATCTGAATCATTTCTCGTAAATCTGTAACAAATTGAATATAGAGATACCTGATATTTTTCAAAAAGACGGTCAAACACTCTCGTGTTACCATCTTTGAATTCTCTAACCAACAATATATCTTCATCGTCATTCATTTAAATAAGACGCTCTTTTGATTCTAATTGGTTTAATGATTATGGTATAGTATCACTCTTCTTCATCATTACATGGTTCAAATTGGTCTAGCTGTGCACCACAGACTGGACAGGTCCAGTCCTCTGGCAGTTCATCAAAAGATGTGCCCGACAAAATATCATTATCAGGATCACCGAAGTTGGAATCGTATATATAACCGCAGAGTGTGCATTGCCATTTACCTATCATAGTCCTCCTTTTTTATTTCTGCAATTCTATAAGAATAGAAACTCGTGTCAAGATTTCAAATGGATTTGTATAACTGCCTGTATTTCTGGGCTGATGCTTCCCAAGAGAAATCGTATTTCATGCAATTTTCTGATAGTGTCCTGAACAGATCTCTGCGATAGAATGTCTCACGCCCTCGTAACAAGGCATCGAGTAAATCCCGGCCGACGTATCGCTGAAACAGAAAGCCATTTCCGGATTTTGTCGAGAGATCAAATTCCTGGACGGTATCAGCCAGTCCACCGGTGCTGCGAACGACTGGTACTGTTCCATATTTGAGACTAATCAATTGCCCGAGACCACAGGGTTCATACCTCGACGGCATCAGAAAAAAATCACTGCCCGCATAGATGCGGTGTGCTAATTTATTATCAAATTTGATATTTATCGAAGCTCGGCATGGATAAACAGACTCATACTTTTTTAACTTTTGGTGATATTCTTCCTCACCGAATCCGAGAAGTATAAAATTATATCCTATGAGCATCATATCATCAAAAATCTTAAAAAGGATATCAAAGCCCTTCTGGTCAGCAATACGAGAAACCATACCGATCAGTGGTTTCTGAGGATCTAGGTGGAATGCTTCGGTGAGTGCTCTCTTATTTCTCTGCTTACCCTCAAAATCATCATATTTCTGGTAGATTAAATCATCGGCCACTGGATTCCACAGACTGTAGTCAATTCCATTAAGAATACCAACTAGTTCGCTCTTTCTCTTACGCAACACGCCATCGAGTTTGAATCCTAATTCTGGTGTTTGGATCTCTTTCGCATAAGTCTCAGATACCGTCGTCACTACATCGCTATACAATATACCGGCCTTCAGGAAATTGACCTTACCATAGAATTCTATCCCTTCTGGATTAAAATATTCCTTGTCTAAACCCAAAATTGAAAATTTTTCTTGAGCAAATATTCCCTGATATCCCAGATTATGAATAGTGAATACACTCTTGGCGGGTGCATGGTCTAACTTCAGATACAGGGGGATCAATCCGGTCTGCCAATCATGACAATGAACGATATCATAACAATCTCTCGTTATCAATTCTGCAACTGCCTTACAGAATAAGGTATACCTTTCACAGTTGTCGGGAAAATCACCTTCCTGTGTACCATAGAGCCCATCGCGTTCAAAGAACTCAGGGTAGTCAATAAAATAGGCGTCTCCATCAGTATAGACATGAACCGTATACCGAGTGTTTAGGTCAATGTGTAGTTGATCAACTACAGTGCCGTTAATGCCTGTGTATTTTGGCAAAAAGAGCGCTGTTCTGATACCGAGATTCTTGAGGTGGACAGGCAATGTACCCGCAACGTCTGCGAGTCCTCCTGTCTTTGCATATGGAATTGCCTCAGATGCAACAAACGCGACTTTCATCAGGACAGATCATGTGTGTCAAAGGTCATAGTGGTAATAGGTGATCTATATTCTCTGAATTGATCCATATTTGTTATATGATACTTTTGAGATATGCTGCAGATTCTTCAGGGGCTGTTGGATTTATGTAGAATCCTGTACCCCATTCAAAACCCGCGATATGAGTGAGGACCGGAATGATCTCGAGATGGTAATGATAGAATTCTATGCCCCTCAAGGTTATTGGTGTTGTGTGTATGACATAATTATATGGTGGTGTATTGAGTGCCTTTTTTAATCTCAAGAGACAGTCTTTAAGGATCGAGGCGAGATCGCCCAGTTCATCCTTTGTTGCATCTTCAAAATTAGACTTGTGATTTCTCGGCACCACCCACGTCTCAAAGGGGAATCGCGGAGCAAATGGACAGATAAGAATGAAGGAATTGTTTTCAGCGATCAGTCTTTTTCTACCTTTTGTTTCCTGCACGACGATATCGCAGAAAATACAGCGTTCCCGGTATTCAAAATAGCGCTGAGCACCATCCATTTCCTCCATTACCCTTTTGGGGATCACCGGTGTCGCTATCAATTGAGAGTGGCTGTGTTCAAGTGATGCTCCAGCTGCAGACCCAAAGTTCTTAAAAATCATCACATAGCGTAATCTCTTGTCCTTTCTCAGATCCAGTATTCTTTCCTGATAGGCAAAAATGACGTCTCTGAATAGGTCAATGTCGAGATCGGCAAGATCCATGGAGTGATCAGGAGTCTCGATAATGACCTCATGTGCTCCAATACCATTCATGCGATCATAGATCCCTTCGCCGCGGCGACTGATGTCTCCTTCAATAAGAAGGGCAGGAAACTTATTGGGGATGATCCTGAGACTCCAGCCAGGAGTATTTGGTTTAGAATTGGGATCTCGATATGCACTAATCTCGGGTGGTGTTGCGGCTTCATTCCCCGGGCAGAATGGACAGACGTCTGGAGAAATAACCTTTATTTCGGGAACAGATTTAAAATCCTTTGGTCGCTTCGCCCTCTCTGTTGATATGATGACCCAACGACCCAAGACCGGGTCTTTGCGTAGTTCTGGCATGGGTTCTATTCTCTTTGTTCCTGTTCGCTCCCTTCGCTTGGCACTTTCTGCTGTGTTTCCTGTTCAGGCTCAGGTTTTTCTAAGAATATCTCTATGTCTGCCTCATTCTTAATCTCTGTAAGAAATGCATCGGCAACATCACGCTGCCGCTGACGCACCAACCTGGCCTCGATATGTTCACTCACCTCATTCAGTGGTCTATACGTAGTTGGATTGTGTTCGTTCAGCTTTACAATTGTATAGGTAGAATCATCTACAGCAAAGATTTTGCTTATAGTTCCGACATCTAAGTTAAACACAATAGAATCAAATATCTGTGATCTCGTGTTCCTCACAATCTTGCCTGTGTCACCGCCTTTCTTGCTTGTTGGCGCTGTTGAATGCACTCTGGCGAGTGAATCGAATTTCTCTGGATCTTTGAGCAGAAGCCCGTGCAGTTCATCAGCCAATTTCTTCGACCTCACCACAATTTCTTGACACTGAACTGATTCTGGGACCTTGAATTCTTCCTTGTGTTCTTCATAGAAATCGCTTACTTCTTGAGAGTCAACAACTGCCCCTTCGATAACGATTTTCCTATATAATCCACCCTCCATTAATTCTCTTATCACATCCTTCAGACCAACAACATAGCCATCGTTCAGAAAATATTTATTTCGCTCCGCATATTCAATCTGTAGATCTTCTTCAATTATTTTGTCGAGCAATTCTTTGAATGCCTTGGGGTCTGACAAACTTGATTGTGTAAGTCGTCCTCTTTCTTCACTTTTTGCTCTCACTGTGCTCTCAAGTATTCCGCGACCATTGACAGTCGCCACTTCCGTGTCTTCGGTTGTAGCTGTTGAATCGCTGAGGCTATCCAGATAGACTTTAATCATCGCTTTTTTCATCAATTTCTTCAAAAAATCACCTTCGATCTTTTTATACTTCTCTGCCCTGAGTGTCGCTTCGATTGAATTTTTCACCCTCTCAAAATCTCGATATTCTTGCGGTATGTGTTCGGTTACGATATAAATGCCGAATTTGCCATCAAACTGAACAGGTCCAATCAATTGATTCAGGTCAGCCTTAAATAGTGCCTCATCAACTGGTTCTGATTGACTCCCCTTATAAACTGTACCCATATTACCGCCAGACCTCTTGGATAGGGCAGTCGAATATTCATTGGCAAGCGTATCAAAGCTTCCGATATCCCTTTGCAGTGAATCAAGGATAATTCGAGCCAGGCTTTCAGATTCAACAACAATCTCTCGAGCTCTCACGTATTCCTTAATAAGATAGTTCTCTTTATTTTTCTTATAATACTTTTCCATCTCCTTTTCGGTTGGTTGCGCTTTTTTCATAATATCGTTGGCCCGTATTTCCTCTATTAATAATGTTTTTCTCCTCGACCTGAGACCTTCTCTAAAATATTCTGTCTCCCTTATTCCATGTTTTACTGCACTTGTGTAGAGGATTCGCTGAAGTATCATTCGATCAAGAATATTCTCTTCGTCTTTCGGAGCGATACGAGAAGCTGACGCAATTTGTTCATCCAACTCAAGTCTGGTAATAGTATAGCCATCGATTGATGCAACATAGTCTTGAAAGTTCTTCTTGAAACAACGCTCTACCCCACTCAGGGAGAATGAATCAAGAGGCGGTTCTCGGTACTGCGTAGCAACGATCTCGTATGATTTAGCTGCATTCAGATAGTCCTCTGACATCTCTTGAGCCAGGGCGAGTCGGTAATACAACCACCCATCCTTCTGTTTTGTATCACTGATAAGGTCACTATATATCTCTATCGCTGCGTCGAAATCGCCTATTTTGTCGAGATATATATCACCCTTTTCGAGTCTCCATGTATCGACCTTCTTCCCCTTTTCTATCATCATGTCGCAATACTCAATGGCATCTTCATATCTACCATTCATTATGAGATTAATGTAATCTTGTGGCAAAGCCATCAAGAGCAGCAAGAACACATTCATCTGACCTCCTTATTACAGGCTATTATTCTATATAATCTGCGTTGAATGTCAAGCATGTGCAGTGGCGCAGCACTAAACATGGGGTGCAACAGATATGAGCCGAGATATTGTCCGGCAATACGTGTCTGTTTACAAACGTCTATTTCTAGATATAATAGTATCAAAATGACCACCGCAATAAAGCTTGAGGAAATCTACCGGTCCTTCAAGAATCACTTTTGGCAGTCCAAGAAACAGGTTCTCAGGAATATCTCACTCGAAATCTATGAAGGCGAGGTCTTCGGTTTTCTCGGGCCAAACGGTGCAGGTAAAACGACAACAATCAAGATAATAACTGGGCTGATCAGACCTGATTCTGGACGGGTGAGCATTTTTGGGTATGCTGTGGATTCGTTGGCAGCCAAGCGAAACATCGGATTTCTCCCTGAATCACCATATTTCTACGAACACCTGACCGGATACGAATTCCTCAAGGTACATGCCCTGCTTGGGAATCAGAAAGACTATAAAGAGAGGATTGTGAAATTACTGAAGAGAGTCGGGCTGGAAGATGCCGTCAATATGCAACTGCGGAAGTACTCACGGGGCATGCTTCAGAGGATTGGTATCGCCCAGGCATTGATTACTGAACCAAATATACTCGTTCTTGATGAACCTCTCACTGGTCTTGATCCGATCGGACGAAAAGAGATTAAAGATCTGATCCTTGAACAGAAAGAACAAGGAAAGACAATATTCTTCTCCTCGCATATACTTCCTGATGCAGAAGAAGTGTGTGACCGTATCGGCATTATTATTGATGGTGAAATTGTTGAGGTGGATAGATTGGATACAGTGCTTAAGAAGGGGGTGAAGACCGATGAAATTTCACTCGAGGAATGGTTTTACAAGAGGATAAAGAAAAAGCATGCATAGAATATGGGCTATTGTTGAGAATACATTCAAAGAGGGGCTGAGGCAGCGCATACTCATGCTTATCGTTCTCTTCAGTATTTTGGTTATTCTTGTTTCTGTCTTTATGGGTCCATTTGCCTTAGGAGAGGCACCAAAGATTATCCGAGATGTTGGTCTTGCTGCTGCATCATTATTCGGTATACTCGTCGTTATCATCATTGGTTCGACCCTCATTCATAGAGACATTGAAAAACGGACAATATACACCGTCATTACGAAACCAGTGACACGGAGTGAGATAATCATTGGAAAGTTCTTGGGACTCCTGTTACTTATTACCATACTTGTCTGTGCAATGGCAGGAATCCATCAGCTCGTGATATATATCTTAGAGGGATCATTCGATCTGCCTCTTCTTATCGCAATACCATTTTCATTGATCGAGATAATGATTCTGCTCGGCATATTATTGTTATTCTCCTCTTTCTCTACACCGGCGCTGAGCGCAGTGATGGGTATCATCTTTTTTATTATAGGTCATGCAAGCCCTGACCTCAAATTATTTGCCGATCAGACAAAGATTGTCGCTACAAAATATCTTGCCTATGGGTTTTATTATGTCCTGCCAAATCTGGAGAACTTTAACCTGAGAATAGATTTGGCCCATAGATTGCCCTTGCATTCAGACCAGGTCATCTTCTCAATCTGTTATGGAATAATCTACACCATATTTCTCCTCTATCTCTCTGTTATCATATTTGAGAAGAGAGAATTTAAATAGGCGCAGAATGTTGTCCCACGAGCCTAAAGGCTCTATTCCACACCTTGGTAGGAGTAGGGCGTTTACGC
>Ga0209636_10006937_pt1 | contig 11573 bp, 10 predicted proteins | sample DeeMarSWOR152_54_FD_187464 | JGI IMG/M metagenome (GOLD analysis project Ga0209636, IMG submission 187464) | Marine sediment microbial communities from White Oak River estuary, North Carolina - WOR-1-52-54 (SPAdes) (version 2) | ecosystem: Environmental > Aquatic > Marine > Intertidal zone >... | reverse complement strand
AATGGTATACCCAAAAAATTTCAGTCGAACAATCTGGTTCATGAACATGGTAAAAATGAGAAAAATCAAACTGCTTATGATGGTGAAATAGGTTAATACCTTTGAAAAAATATTTTTTGCGCTCTCATCATTGGCTAATGATAAGAAAAATGGTACCCAGGCGACATTAAAGGCGTTGATGAAAAGCTTGATGACCAGCGAAACCTTGTACCCTGCGCCATAGATTCCTGCTGCCCCAAGTCCTAAAAAATGTTCAATTAATTTTCGATCAATAGTATCGATCAAGAAAATTGACAATGCTGATGGTAGAAAAGGTAATCCAAATTTGAGCATTTTTCTCAACATTTCCACTGAAAAAAACGACGAAAGATGTTTAATCATGATCGGCAACAAAAGAAAAAATGTGACCCCAGAAGATAGTAGATTTGCCAGCAGAATCCCTCTCACACCCAATCCATCGTGGACAACAAATTTGATGTTCAGAATACAATTGATTGCCACATTAACCAGACTCACCAATGCATAAAGAACTGATCGTTCTTCCGCCCGCAAAATGTTTTTAGAAAGTAAAATGAACGCATCAAGTGAAAGGATCCCGATTATCAAATTCATCAGGTCTTTATATTGATCGGTTTCAAAAAGGAGTTTAGCAATCGATGCTTTGAACGAATAAGTGATTAGTGAAAGCACAAGAGCGAGTGCGAAAGTAGCTAAGAATGCTGTGGAGAAATATTTATCCCTTTTCTTTTTATCAGGTTCTATCAAATAAAATTGCAGAAATGCTGTATTCAATCCAAAGGAATAGACGATCGCCATTAAGCCGATAAAAAGCAACAAAATATTAAAAACGCCATATTCATCTGTACTTAAGACATTAGTATGAACTGGAAGAAGAATAATAACGATTGCTTTGGAAAGAACCTGTCCAACACCATAGATGAGAGATTGTTTGGTAAGTCGCAGAATTGCCTTAAGCATCAAATCTCCATCTTTAAAGCGGCCATTCAGGCTTTTTTAATGGAATCATAACTATTTGCTGATTTTTCTCCTTTTCAAGGTGAACCGTGCAGGGAATCTTCTGTTCATTAAAAAACACAGAGACATCTTTGTCATTTGGACAAATAAAAGTCAGTCCACTTAAATCATCCTGAGACAAGTTATAAGCGGGGACACTGGCATTTAACCTTTCAATCTTGATCTGATACTGAGATTCAATTGATATTGCTGACCATTTCAAATACTTATGAATAAAATTATAATTTAGCAGTCGACTGGTGGTTCCAACCCATATTTTACCCGAATGATAGAGTTCAGCAACCTGATGAAGCTTCTGAATTGTCTCAAACGGTAAAGGTGTTGCATCCTTTTTTCGTTTCTGATCGCCAAGATGAATATAAAGAATTAAATATCCCTGTTTTTTAATCAAGTGATCCAAAACCCTGTCATTCAATAAAAAATTAAAATGATCAGACCAATCTAATTTGCCATGACCATATCGTTTGAATTTAAAAAGAATATTACCGTCCCTGAGTTGATCAACCTGGATTAAATTGTTCTGAAAGTCAAACGGCTGCCAGGGGACAAAATGTTTCCTTCTGAATTTATAATAGAGAAGATCGGCAAATGAAAGGTATCCCTTAATGATACTTTTGGTTTTTAATTTAAATCCGGAGTAAAGCGGGCTGCGCCAGTAGGCTTCGCTAAAGTAGACTGGGGAATCCTGGCCGACCAGACTGGTTAAAGATACCTCGCAATCCCAATAGAAACGAATACCGTAATCAATCAACAGATCTGAATGATAGCAATCGAGTTCACCTGAAGTCCCATTATCCTCATGAGTTGGAATATCTCCTTTGCCCCAGGAAAGTGCTCCAATATTATGGGTGCTTTCCATTCCACCGTGATTCGTCCAGACACTTATTTTCAAATTATGTTTCTGGAGTTCTTCAATTGCTTCAACCGCCAGTTTTCTTGAGAAATCGCCCATTGTCGCAAAATTACCATAACTGTGCATGACATCGAGTATGCCTGCCTGAATAAAATCCCTTATTATTGGAGCCGCTTTGGATTCTTTGCCTTTTAAGTTTTTAAAATAAGAAAAGGCAGAATTGGTTAAATTCGGTCGATCGTACATCCAGAATGAATTACCAATTGGCAATCCCAGCCCTTCTCCCATCTCAGTTTCTTGATCCGTATTTAAAAACTTGTGAATGGAAATAAAATTATTTAAACTGGTCCCATCAATATCACTGGAGATTGATAATGCCGCGTGATATGGATAGGGAAACTTTCTTAGTTTGATCTTTTCCATGCTGTCTCCTGTTGTTGTTCCTGGTGGGTTAGGTAATTGGGTAATTTGTATCTGTCCCGGAACGTAACACAAACTTCCAGCTTGTGCCTGAGGGTGTAGTTGGCTTTAATATTTAGGTTGCAAGCAAGATGCTTGCGTTACGAGTTTGCCTCCTTTTCGGAGAGACACTAATTCGTACCTAAGATTGCTCTTGATTCAAGCTTATCCAGGTTTGGAGTTGTTTAATATCTCTTTGTCGTATTTCAGACCTATTAATCGTTTCAATAACACATGAGTTCCTTATTACCCAATAACCCAATTACCTAAACCCGTTGTCCAATTTCCTTTGCTGGAACTCCTGCAACGATTGTATAAGGAGCAACATCTTTGGTGACGACTGATCCTGCCGCAATAACTGCACCATCACCAATCTTAATACCTGGTAAGACTATCGAATATGCTCCTAACCACACATCAGAACCGATGATGATATCCCGTTCATCCCCTGGTTGTTCTCTAATGAGCTGATTTCTTTTCGTCCCATGATTATCAGATGTAATAAAAGATCCAGGGCCTATAATCGTATTGTCGCCTATCATGATTGTTGAATTTTTACCCGCCCAAATATAAACATGTCGTTGCACATGAACATTCTCTCCCAGGAAAATATTATGAGAATTGGCAAGCGAAGCTGAAGGACGCACATTAGCGGATTTTCCACATTCACCTAAATGCATAATTCCCCAAACATTGTCGGTAAAAAACAAAGCAATTGCCTGCCGTAATTGGAACCAGAATATTTTTGAGAAAATTATTTTTAGATATTTTTGAATTTTGGACATGGGTAACTGTTGTCATAAAGCTAATGAATTTCAACGAATGAGTGATGAAATTCCAAATAACAAATAATCTTAAAATCCCAATCACCAAAAATGTTTGGAATTAGCTATTGAAATTTTAAATTATCCGTTGCCGTCTTATCATCTGTTGGAAAAATTTTTTCCATCTTACTTAAACAATGGATAAAAAATCTTCTGCTGTATCTTTTGAATCATCCATTTAAAATTACATTTGGAAGAAAATAAATATCCTCGCCATCGATCTTCAAATGCCTTAAATAGCTCCTCACCAGTTATTTCATACAATGCATTCAACTGCTCGATATGAAGTCGCTGATAAGCCTTTGAAGTCAATCTTGATGGTGATCTCAGATCATAGTAAGACCAATAACCACAGTCATAGCGATGCAAATTATGCTTCAAACTATCAACCAATTGGAGAAAAAATTGATTGGCAGCTTCATTTTCAAGATATTGAGCGAAATCATAAATCCCAAAGATAGCAAAAATAAAACCATTTAATACGCCAGTCAGCATCTCAGGTGATGGATATTCCTCAATGACTGGCTTTTGATCAGGGAAATATGAAATCACACCACCTTCATCAATCGAAAGATGAAAAATTTTCCAGGCACTATGGGCAGTGTCAAGATATTTTCTATCGTCCATCAGTTGATGCGCACGTAAAAGTACAGATAGCGCTTCTCCCTGAGCCATTCCAGAAATCCAGGGAGCAGAAATCTTGTAAAAAGGAATATCAAATCGATACCGCCAGACGATTGAGTCATTTGCTCCCGGTTCGGCATTTTCAATCAGCCATTTCGCCTGGATCAAAAAAATCTCTTTTGATTGCTCGTTCTGAGTTCTCAAATGTTTATTAAAATGATATAGCCCATATTGACAAACCGTGATCGGATTATGCTGCCAGTTTGGTTTCCGATGGAACCGGGTCAATGGTATCCCATCCTGACTAAATTCATATTCAGAAAAGTCCTCTCCCAGGCAAAGATTTAGATCAATATAATAACGTCCTAATTTCAATTATTCATAAATTCCCACCACTAAGACACTAAGCAGTAAATTAAAAAAAGATTAGGATGGAAATAAATTCCCAACTAAGTTATTTAATCGAAAATCATACTTCTTCATATAGTCCTTATAGAATAAACGTTCTGTGATTCATAATTACTTCGTGTCTTCGTGGTTATAAATAATTCTGGTTAATTTCATTGACTCAATTCATACTTTTCAGGTCGACGGTCTTCAAAGATATGATTATTAGGCGTCGCAAACTTGTCTTGTGCCTGCTGCGGATCAATTTCAACAATACCCACCTCTTCCCTATCCGTACTGGCTCGATAAAGAATTTCGCCTTTAGTACCTGTTATCTGGCTACCACCTGTGAAAGTGAGCTTCCTCTCTCCTCTCTGTTCAGCTCCAATTCGATTCGCCGTAATCGCAAAAACATGATTCTCCAGGCTTCGAGTCACCATGGCGTTTTGACAATAAGGTAAAACTAAGTTGGAAGGATGACATAAAATCTCTGCACCTTTCAACGCTAAGGTACGAGCCGCTTCAGGAAAAATCCAATCGAAACAAATCATGATTCCAATTTTGGTCATACCAATGTCCCAAACTTGAAACGGCAGATCACCTGGTGTGAACCAAAATTTTTCTTGTTCAAAAAGATGTATCTTTCGGTATAAACCTTGAAAACCATCGTTATCTACAAATACTGCTGAGTTATAATAGTGTCGAGAATATTTTTCTGCAATACCGGCAATAATATTAGTATTAAATTTCTCTGCGACTGAAATCAATGACCGTGTCGTTTCGCCCTCAGGAATTTCCTCAGCCAATCGATCTAATTCATCATTAGATGTAAAAATATAGCCGGTATTAAATAATTCTGGTAACACCCAAAGATCAGCTTTCTCTGATTCGATAAGTCGAGAAATGGCCTTTAAATTATGCTCTTTATCTCCGAATAGAACTTCAAACTGAATAAAACCAACCTTCATTCTTTAGTCACTTCAAACTTTCATGGTTTCTATCTGTAGGAGTTTTATTATCAGTGGGAAAAATTAAATCTAACTAATTTCAATTGGGTATTCAGAATAACGATGTGCCGTTTCAATCATCGTGACATAGTTTTCGACAGGCACATATTCAGGAACCGTATTTCCTGAACCCAGGCAATACCCACCACCAGGAGCGACATTGTTCAGCAGATATTTCACCTGTTTTTCAATTTGTTCCTTTGTACCTCGGGCTAATAAATCGACATCCACATTGCCAACCAGACAAAAATCCTTTCCTCTTTTCTGCTTTAACTCAACAATGTTCATTGCTTGCGGCTCGATTGGTTGAAGTGCAGTTACACCACATGATTTTAAATCATCAAGTACGCTCCAGATGTTACCATCGGTATGATAGATAAAAGGAATATCATGCTTTTTGCAAAGATCACCGATCTTTTTCAACCAGGGGAAAAGATAAGTCCGATAAACCTGTGGCGAGACAAAAAGCCCTGTATTAATAGCAATGTCGTCACTATAAAAAATTGCACCGAAATTGTCGAAGGTAACAATTGTTTCAAATAGATTTAAGACAATAGAACCGATTTTGTTAAACATAAGTTCCACCAGTTCGGGATTATCAATTAAGGCAAACGAAAACGTCTCAAATCCCATAAAATCCCATGTCCAGGTAAAAATATCGCCGTACTGACCGATGATTTTCATATTATCTGGTATCACTCTCTGCACTTTTTCGAAATCTGTATAATCAACTTCATCGAGTTTAGGCCAACGGAATTTTTCAAATTCTTCGATAGAAGTAATGATCCCCTGTCCACTGGAGTGCCAGCTACGTTCGTTGGTATTTTCAGTTGATGCAGAAATCTTCTCCCCTTCTTTGGGACGAACCTTCCCTGGATTCATATCAATTTTAGGTGATACTTTGATATAATCATAACCAGCTTTTTGAAAGAACTCGATCCGATCACTGAGATTTTTGATTAGTTTTCCTAAAAATTTTTCCATGACTGAATCGGCTACTGATAATTCCAATAGCGGAACACGATCAGGTTGCCCACCCAATAATGCAGTTCGCAGTCGATTGAAATCGGGCTGAAAATTCATCGGTGTTTCTCAAGGTTATTTAATAGCAAATGCTAAATATTAATTTTAATATTGGGATATAAGCTTTCCCACAGATTGAAGTACCCCACTGATTTTTGTCCTGAATCATTTGTGGGATTCTTCAATCTGTGGGAGAAGTTAAATTATCTGCAATTTTATTAATGATGGTCATAACTTATGAAATTATTGAAGCAAAATCAAGCAAAATTTTAGGGAATAGGAAAAGCCAACTTTTACATCAGAGTTGACTCATTCAACATAATTATTTTACCAGCCATTATTTTATCATGGACTTCACACATCTGAAACCAATAAAACTCGCCGATCTCTCAGGTGGCATGGCATAACGAAAAGTAACTCTTAAATTGTCCACATGAAATAAATATCCACCACCTCGGACGACTTTCTTCGTCCCTCGGGACGGCCCTGGTGGATTCACTTTTGGACTATGTGAGTAATAATTTCTCAAATACCAATCAGAAACCCATTCTTTAATATTTCCGCCCATATCATAAGCACCAAAAAAGCTGGGGCTGTCAACAGTGCGAAAGCCCTTATAATTCTGTCCATTATAAAATCCAACCGGAGTTATATTATCTTCAAACGGATCACCACTGTCCCAAAAATTCGCCCTGGAGCTATCAACCGTGTTACCCCAGGCATAGATACGTTTATCCGTTCCACGTGCTGCTTTCTCCCACTCAGCTTCGGTGGGCAAGCGCTTACCATAAAACTGACAGTAGGCGTCGGCTCCATGCCACCTCACACTAACAACAGGATGATCAGCATATACAGAGTTTGCTATATATTTGCCAGCTTCATATCTGATCTTTGAATTTTGGGATGACAGATCAATAAAACGAGTAATATCTGATCCTCGTTCAGGATATCTGTCAATGAATTCATTTAAAAAATCAGCATATTGTTTATTTGTGACAGGATATTTATCGATCCAGAACTCATTAAGATAGACCTCATGGGCAGGTCGCTCGTCAATTTCAAACTCATTATGTCCCATGATAAAATCGCCTGCTGGTACATAGACCATATCTTTAAACACATTAACTACTTTTGAAGAAAATATATTGGTGAGTCCCTGTGAATCTTTCGCTTCAACAGTCACCAGGATTTCATCAAAAGGCTCAAATTTATGGGTGATTGTCTTATCAGCAGACCAGTCTGAATCCCACAACGAATCCGCATTCAAATCCCATCGATACTGGAGATTATTTCTATCTTCATAATCACCAGAGCCAGAGGCATCAAATGTGATCGTGAGAGGATCTTCAAAATTCTGAGTATAGGTAAAATCTGGATAGGGTCGAGAGTATACAATTATTTCTTTGGTCGTAGAAATCACCCAACCACTATTATCTTTTACTTCAAGACGGACTTCCTTTTTTCCACCACCCAGGCGATAACGATACACCTCTTCTGTAGAATTTGTCCAATCCGTATCATAATGTCCATCGCCATCCCAATCCCATCTCAAAAGGATATCGAATTGATGCGTGCTTTCTTTAGCATCGAATGAAAACAAGGTTTCTCCAGCGATGCCGCTATCAGGTGTCACCTGAAATTTCGCCACAGGGGGTGTACTGCTTAAAATAATCTCCTCTTTAACAATCTTCGAAAGTGTACTGTCAGGATATCGAACACGAAAATAAACCGACTGATTTCCATCTTTTTCAGCCAGAATCCATCTTTTATAGGATTGAAAAGGTTCCCATTGACCATCGCTGAGATCTGCTGTGTTGCCTAAAATCATTTCTTGCGCTTGAGGTGCAATTAAATTTAAATTGACATCTCTTGACCTTGCATATTTCTGTCCATCATTAATTGCTATGATTAATGTAAAATTAGAATAGTCAAGTTTTATCTTTGGAAGAATATCTACAATAGTATCTTGTGTAGAAATATGTCTCAGATGCCCGGTAGAATCCTGAATCGCCGTATCTGCTGAATCTGGAATTAACTGCTTATTTTTATTAATGGCTAACGTATCGATGGATTGAGTCTTTTGTTGAGGAAATATTGAAAAAGGGAAGATAAATGAAAGCACAATTATCCCCAATAACCCAACTCTAAATCCCCCCCACTGCCATTTGGAAATTTTCATCTTCCAACCCCGTTTCTGTTATTTGATGAATTACATAGAAGCTTAACCAATTAATAAACAAAAACGTATTAGAATATGAGCATAATTTTTGGAAATGTCAAGTTAAAATTAGTTAATTTGATTTTTCTTGTTTACAAAATTTTAGAAAATTAGATAAACATGAAACAGTAACAATCAATAAAACAAATTTCTCTTCGGAAACAGTCCAAACAACCCACCTGTATGAATAAACAAAATTTTCTCACCCTTTTTAAAGCGACCTTTTAAGATTTGATCCCTGACTCCAAATAACACCTTTCCAGTATAAACAGGATCCAAAATCAACCCTTCTGTTAATGCAATCTGTTTAATAAAATCAATTTCTTCCGGTCGATTTAAGGCGTAACCTTCACCGACATAACCATCGACGATTTTAATATCTTCTTGTTTAAAATCAACTTTAAGTTCAAATCGGTCGATTGCTTTTCTCGATATGCGACTAATTTTATCAACGAAATAGGCTTCATCATCGTAGACATTGAAGCCTAAAACTTGATAGGCTTGCTTAAAAAGTTTTTGACCCAATAATAAACCTGAATGTGTGCCGCCAGAGCCAACCGCACAAATCAGATAGTCAATATCCAATTTCATTTCGTCCAGTTGGTTTTTAATCTCTTCTGTGGCTGCTAAATACCCAATCGCTCCTAATTCATTGGAAGCACCCTCGGGAATGACATAAGGATGATGCCCTTCTTTTTTTAAATCTTCAGCCAACTCTGCCATGATTTCATCCACACGGGTGGAATACTCCTCAGGAGTAATATATTTGACTTTTGCGCCAACCAAAAAATCTAACAGCAAGTTTCCGTCAGCTTCGCCTCCCTCCTGCCCTCTCAAAACCAGGTAGCACTTCATTCCCAATTTAGTGGCTGCAACGGCTGTTGCACGGGCATGATTGGATTGAATACCTCCGCAAGTAATTAATAAATCAGCGCCTTGATTACGAGCTTCAGCAATCACAAATTCCAATTTCCTTATTTTGTTACCAGATAAAGCCATGCCGGTTAAATCGTCCCGTTTTACGTAAATCTCAGGCCCCCCCCATTGTTGAGATATTCGTTCGAGTTTTTCAATCGGCGTGGGTAAATTAGCAAGAGTTATTCTGGATGGAAATTTAAATGCCATATTGTTTCAACCTCCCTTCAGCAAGATTCAGTAGAGCTCTACAAAATAGGAAAGATTGTCATTTCGAGCGGAGCGAGAAATCTGGTTAACGAACTGATATTATACGACCTACAGATTTCTCACTCCATCTGCCGTGGCGGATTCCGTGCGAAATGACAGCTATATTTTGATTTTGCAGAAGTCTACAAGAGTCAGTTCAAATTTTTAGCAAATGATATTTTTCTCTTTCAAAAATCGTACTCCCTGCTCAAGTTCAACAATCAGTTGATTCCCGTCGCTTGTTTCAGGCGATTTCCAGGTAGTTGAGATACCGAACATAAGACTTGCCATAATTAAAATTCAGATTTGAGAATTTTATCAAAGATTACACAATATTAAATTTTAATCAAATAATCAAGTAGATTTTTAAAAATCTTCTCTATCACATCAGTTATCAGCAGACAACTAAACTTAATCCTTTGAAATAAGTATTGATTTTTAATAAAAAATGTATTATTTTCTTGTCACAAAGGTAATATACAATGGGAATTGAAAATGAAGACATTGACGCTGAAAATACCCCAAATTCTTGAAGCTCGATTGAACGTAGTTGCTCGTAAAAATGGGTTGAGTAGATCTGAAATTGTTCGCCGTGCCCTTGTAGAGTATTTTTCGAGAGACGAGGTGAGCAACCAGGGTTCTTTCCTTGATTTATCGCAAGATCTGGCAGGCAGTATTGAGGGATCGCCTGAGCTTTCTACAAACAAAGCCCTATTTGAAGGATACGGCAAATGAAGCCCCAAACAGTTATAGTAGATACTGGTCCGATCGCTGCGTTTCTTAACAAAAAAGACCACTACCATGAGTGGACAAAAGCACAATTGGCAACAATGAGTCCACCTCTGCTGACTTGTGAAGCTGTGTTATCTGAATCGTGCTTTTTACTGAGACATTATGAGAATGGCGCTTCAAATGTGTTAACTCTTTTAGAGCGAAAGTTACTAACAACTCCCTTTCGCCTGGAAGACGAATTGATTGCAGTAAAAGAATTGTTAAATAAATATAACAACATCCCGATGTCACTGGCTGACGGATGTCTTGTTCGTCTGGCAGAACAAATCACAGACAGCGTGGTTTTTACTTTAGGCATCTAGGAAACCAAGCAAGTCTAGGAGTATTCTAGTATGAAACTGCTTGAAATTAGTGACATAAAGGAAGTATTTGACCCCTTAAGCTGGCAAGAGCGGGTCCGTGAGAACCCAAGGAAAGTATATGGATTCCTTCTTTTCGCTGATGAACATAAAGCCTTCCGCTCATATATTCGGGAAGCCTGGCGCAGTTTGGACAAACTCTCTGGGGAAGCCTGTGACATCTTTACACTTGAACAGCCGATTAGTACGGCTTGGGGGAATACTGAACAATTCAATGCCTCAAACTATTTAGCCTTTGAGGGGCTTAGTACTGGCCAATCGAGGTTTATTGCTCCTGAAGATAACCAGTATGATGAGGTTTGTCAAAAATATCCCGATGTCGGCAGGTTCGGCGGTGCTGTTATTGACAATGGGATAAAGTTGCCTGACAGGACTCAATGTTACGATGTTAGAGACAGACTTTTTGAGCAGCCAGCAAAGATAATTCTTCCAGGTTTAGCTTTGTTTGCAAATATCTACACGAAGAATGCTTTATACTTTAATTTCGATAATCTCAATAGAGAAGAACTGTCTTCGAGATTTCAATATATATTAACTTCAATACGTGAGATTTATGAATCTAATGAAGATCGACTTGCGGTTCTTCAACTTGTAAAAAAAATGGAAAGAAATCGAGAAATCAAAGAGCGGCTGACTCAAGCGCTTTCGAAGATATCGCTGAAAGACGTTTTTGACATATTAAGTGGTGTCCTCTCAGCAGGCATCGCGGGATTAAGAATGTGCTTCCCAAAATAAGAGTTATGCAAATTTCGGTCTCATTTTGGTGGGGATGTAGACTTCAATTTAGGATTCAACGCTTGAAACTATATTCGGGCTAAGGGTTCTCAA
>Ga0209636_10006936_pt1 | contig 11573 bp, 6 predicted proteins | sample DeeMarSWOR152_54_FD_187464 | JGI IMG/M metagenome (GOLD analysis project Ga0209636, IMG submission 187464) | Marine sediment microbial communities from White Oak River estuary, North Carolina - WOR-1-52-54 (SPAdes) (version 2) | ecosystem: Environmental > Aquatic > Marine > Intertidal zone >... | reverse complement strand
TCCATGAGTTTGGCAAGCTTGTAACGATATTTTTGCCCATCACTAAGCTCCTTGTATCTGCGTAAGAAGAGGAAGGCATCATTTAATCCACATAAACTTAAGGTCTCGATGGCTTCTTTGACATCGGTTCCTACACCTTCAACAAGCGTTTCATCAGGGGCTATCTCCAAATCACTCAGCGCTGTGGCTTCGTCTCCAAAGAACTCCCTGAACGCTTTAAGAAGCAGCGTTTTGCCTCCGCCCGAGTCTCCCGTTATGTAGATCAGGTCGCCTCTGCGAAAATCCAGAGTGAAGTCATCAAACACGACAAAATGCTTGGCTTCATCAACGCCGAGGCCGAAAGCCTCACACACCGCTAATGTTCTCTCAGTCACTTCAGCTATGGTGGAGAACTCGACATGACACTTCAATGATAGCGGCTCTTTCGGATGAGCATTTTCCCATTCTTTGTCCAGCCTACTACTCTCAACTTTTGCCGAGAACCTTTGGGCAAGAGCCTTCAGCTCCTCTTGATTCTCCTCGAAGGGCTCCAGCAGCTTCAACAAATTGTCAATTCTAAGATCACTCTCATTCAGCAACTCCTTAATCAGGTCACGTGAATCCTCAGAGACGAGCCGGCGATATTCTTCAGCATCCAAAAAGAGATCATGCTCACCGCGTATCTTGTTCATTACCTGTCGGATCATGCGCCGGTCCACGTCATCCACAGGCAGCCTAACCACGCTTACCTGCTTCATCCCCATATCCTTCGCAGCCCTTAGGCGATGTTCCCCATCCGCAATCAGATAACCCTTATTCGTTATGATCGGGACGATGAAGCCCCAACGCTGAATACTCTTCTTCAACGCTCTAAACTGCCTAGCCGACATCAAATTAGGATTAGCATTATCCACCTGCAGCCTGCCAACATCAACAAGTTCTGCAGGAGGAACCTTCAAGTCTAGCTCAGTCATTTTCGCGCTTCAACTGTGCAATGATCTTTTAACCATGCTTTCCCTGGCTTCTATGCATTCTCTCAAAGAGCGGCTGAACAAACCTTTGAAAACTTTCCTGAGACCATAAGGCTGTCTTGTCCGCTAGTTTCTCTTCGTAGTCCTTCCAAGCCCGCTCAAAATCCTCAAACTTCTCATACCGCTCATACAACTCCCCTTCCTTCCTTATCTGCTCAGCATGCCTGTGCATCTCATGAAGGAACCAGTACAATCGCGTGGTGAAAATGAAGTCTATGAGTGGATCGTCTCGTGTGCTTGTCAGGTATGATGTCTTCACAACGCTCTGAAACAGGTCCATTGTTCGCCGCATTACTATTTCGATGCCCTTAACGAACAACGCATGATTTTCTTCCAGAACATCATCAGGAGGCAGTTGAGGCCAGTACTCCTCTTTAATCGCAGTGATCTTGTCAAACAGCAGCCGTTCTCTCTCAGTCAAACAGCGCCAATCTATTCGGGTTGTATCCTTAATCTCAAGATCCTTCAGCTTCTCCGCAACTGCATCAAGCCTCCGCGTCATATCGGGAGTTTTCACTGTACAAAAACTCCCTTCCTAGCCTTCTCTTCCAAAGTGTTCAGCTTGTTAATAATGTCCGGAAGCACAACCGTTTCACAGAGCTTGCTGTTAGCAGCCAACATAACCTTCAACGCGCCGATCCAGACGTTTTCGTTGTCTGCAGTTAAGCATTTGAAGGCTGCTTGGCGGTAAATCTGCTCGTAGCGATTGATCACCTTCAGCAGGATCTTCTCCTGATCTGGCAACTGCAGTAATGTAGGTTGCCATTCGGGTCTTCTCTCGAAATCGTAATAGACTGCTCTCGTTGAACATTGGTATTTTTCGCTCAGCTGTTTCACTATCTCAGCCTGATTGAAGCCCAACCCTTCCATCTTCAGCAATTCCAGCCTTCTCTGAACCACCGTTATCTTCCGCGATCCCCCTCAGATTGAAACTTTCTTGCACCCGCCGCGCCAGAGATTCAACGTGCCCCTCTTTTCTATTCAGATTTGACTAATACCATGCCAAGACCGATTGCTTCTCTCTCTCTGGTGGCATGCACCTATATCTCCAAAGGAGGATATGTACGTATTCTGACATAATAAGGTTGCTGGTCAACAACGAACAGACAAGGAACATTCACAATTCTTGGATAGTTCAACTCTTCTGCACACATGTAAACTTACAATTTGGATATATTCTAACATCGGAAATATGATGGTTTCCGAAAGCAACGATATATTGAGATTTCAGATAAGAAATAGCGAGCACACATGTTTAATCGTAAGGAGATAACGCTCAACCAATATGTGCAGTTGGCAGAGAGAATCAAGGAAAGCTATGAATATCTGAATGTGAAAAAGGCTTCAACTCCCTACGTGCAAGCTAGCTAGCTTCTTCTTTTCTAACTATGCTAGATTATAGAATGAAGAAGTAGGGTGTGTTTCAGGATTCTTCCCTTGACCTTTCCTTGACTTCCCTCTCAATCTTCCTTTTAGTTCTGTAACGCCATATAGCTTTGCGTATCTTTCTCAACCACATCTACTATGCACTCACATTACACAACTTTGTATGCATGTTTTATGGGGCTTGTTTCAATGGTAGCAATATGTCAATTAATGAAATCATGGAGAATGCTGCAAGCATAGGATGCATGCGTGTATGGAATTGATGAAAGGCTACAGTCTGCTAGTTCTTAATATTCACTTCTTCTAATCTTCTCTTCTAGGTGATGAATGTTGGATATACCATCTATTTCAGCAGTAGTAGCAGCAGTAGGTGTGATAGTAGGTGTTACTCTCGCCTATCTAGAGGTTAGAACCCTAGCCAAACAGAGGCAAACAGACCTCGTCATGAGACTCTATTCAACTTTCGGTAGCAAGGAATTTCTAGAAGCAAGGAGAAAAGTTATGGATCTGAAATTTGAGGACTACAGCGATTATGTGAAGAAGTATGGTCGGTTCGGTCGTTTTGAAGCAGTCAGTGAAGTCTGCATGTTCTTTGAGGGAATAGGCGTTCTCCTCCATAGAAAACTCATAGACATTAGCCTAATCCACGATCTCTTCAGTCCCATATCAATCAAAATAATTTGGGAAAAAATGAAGCCTGTAGTAGAAGGCTGGAGGAATCAATTCCATGAACCAAAAACACTTGAGTGGTTTGAAAACCTCTACAGTGAAATGCTGAAGAGAGAGCAAATGCTACAACAAACACAACAATAAACCATTCATTGAATACTAGAAGATGCATGCAGCATGATTACATAGTGTTGAGTAGACTCTTCCACAAGTCATAAAAAGTGAAGAGGAAGAGCTAGTATGATGATGTAGTTTGAAGAAGCTGAAACCTGAAGAAGATGCTTTTGGTCAAGAGATGTGGGCTTTTTACAAAGGCGATAGAACTTCTGAGATAGTAGAAAGAGATGATGGCTACTTCGATGCTTCACCTAAAGGTCCTAAGGCGTATTTTTCTGAATATGAAGATTGGTCTCAGGTTGAGAGAAGCGCCATAGAATTTGTGAAAGGACGGGTTTTAGACATTGGCTGTGGAGCTGGGAGGCATTCATTGTATCTGCAGAAGAAGGGTTTTGATGTGCTTGGAATTGACAATTCTCCTCTTGCAATCAAAGTCTGCAAATTGAGAGGGTTGAAAAATGCAGAGGTTATGGCAATTGAAGATGTAGATTTCAGACCTGACTCTTTCGACACAATTATTATGATGGGAATTAACTTCGGACTCTTTGGTAGTTTCAAGAAGGCAAGAAGGTTGCTGAAGAAGTTTCACAAAATGACTTCTAGGAATGGATTGCTCATTGCCAGTACTCGTGACGCGTACAAGACTGAGAATCCTGACCATTTAGAATATCACAGACTCAACAAGGAAAGAGGCAGAATGGGTGGGCAATTGAGAATTAGAGTAAGATTTAGGAAATATGTTGGCAGATGGTTCGATTATTTGATAGTGTCCAAGAAAGAAATGAAAAAGATACTCAAAGGAACAGGATGGGAGATCAAGAAATTCATAGATTCAGATGAGGATACATCCATTTACATAGCCATTATTGAACAGGTGGCTAAATAGACACCCCCCTCGTTGCATGCATGCGTCGTTGATAGCCCTTCAAAACACTAGGCACGTATTACGCCATTGTCCTGTAAAGGAGGGAGAGGACAGTGCTCTCTAGACCAGAACCACGGATGTGCAAACATGCATGCGAGAAATCATACTGTCCTCCTATAGAACTGAGTTCTAGAAGTAGAAAAGCAAGGCTTCCCACTTCAGAATATATCCGAAACCGGAATATCGTCCGTCTCTCATGCAGTATGCGCGAAAAAAGAAGGGGTTTTGCGGGAGTAAATCGGGTGACGTCTCCAGCTCCTGATCGTTAAGTTTTTAACATGCAAGTTCTGCATTTAACCTTCAAATCTCTTTGGCTTTCTAAACAGCATTATGCCGTCTTTCTCAGTCACGTATTCAAAGCCCGCTTCTAAGACTTTTTTTGGCTTCTTCCACGCCGGTTGCATGCATGCATCTTGTCGGCTTGGTTCTAATCAACTTGGCGGCGTGGCTTTTCCATTATTCCCTGAAAAAAAACGAACGAAACTCCCAGCTAGCTTTTTCCGCTAAGAATTTCCCGATCACCCATCTTCAACCAACGCCGTGGCCATCGCAGTTTCGGTGACATTAAGATCTTGAAGAGGCCAAGTGCGGCTGCTCCCAATAGCACTACCACGAGTATCACTGAAGCTATGGGAATCAGCAATCCAATTATGTCTACTGAAGAAGGGCTGTAAGGAACGCATATCCCCCCGACTCTTGTGCGGGCGATATTGTCCGCTGGATCTGCATCGTCTGGTAGGATGGCTTCGGCGGTGATCCAGTAGCTACCGCATGGAACATCAATTGTATTCCATACAAACTCCAAGACTCTAGACTCTTCGATATCTAAAGACACAGTCTCGCTTCCAATGTCGAAGTGTGCAGGGGAACCCCACTGATCTGCGTAGACGATGACATCAAATGTCTCTGTGAAGTCACCTTGATTTTCAACTGTCACATTGATATATACGGGTTGACCTTTGGGTGCCGCAGTTGGCCACGCTCCGATGTTGGTGACCGCCACATCATGGTCGCGTACCTTGACCCAGCCATCGTAGTTGGTGTTGTCGTATGGTTCGTAGTCGCCTGTGTAATTTGCTTGCGTTGCGTTAGCCCATAGTGTGTAGTTGCCTGCGCGGTCTGAGGTGTCCCAAAGAAATGTTATCGTTTCAGTGTCGTTGCGAGGCAACTCTTCCAAAGCATATGAACTGTTGCTCATGAAGCTGAGTGTCCGGCTGCCGATTTCGATTGGTGACTGTGAAGCTTTCTGGGCAAACGCCTTGACGACGATGTTTGTTTCGTTGAAGTCACCTTGGTTCTTAACAGTTACATAGACTTCTACGTTTTCTCCTGGATCGATGGTTTGTCCTGTTGCGTTTGTCACGACTTTGGTGACGGCTATGTCGTGGAATCTGGGCCGGTGTGGACGGTCACATGTGAACTCGTTGGGGGCGATCTTTCCTGTGGACCATTCTATATCATATTCGTATGGGACTCTGCTCGCGTTTGCGTGTATGGCGTGGCAGGTAAGGTGTGTGAGGTTGCGTCCCGCTGTGTCCCAGTAGTAGGATACGGTGGTTGTGGCTCCAGCGGCTAGGGTTATGCCGTACTGAGTGTCTATGGTTCCGTAGTGCATCCCCCCTGCGTACCAGGCGCTCCAGAAGCAGGTGACGTTGAAAGTCTCTGTGAAGTGGCCTTGATTCTTAGCCGTGACGTTGATTTGGACGATCTTATCGCTGTCGGTAACACCTAGTCCGCGTGGAACCGCAGACCATGTCGCGTTTGTTTTGATGTCGATTATGAAGATGTCGTGGGCCTTGATTGTGATGTAGCCTGTAGTGGTGTTGCTTACTCCATTGTTGTCGATGACGGTGAGAGTTACGTTCCAAGTTCCGCGTCTGGTGTAGTTGTGGGTTGTTGTGTCTGTGGCGGAGGTGATGATCGGTCCGTCGAGTTTTGGGACGGGTCCATGGTGATACTTCTTCCAGAAGTACCACTGGTATGTATAGGGTGGTGTGCCTCCGGCTGAGGTTGAGGTGAAGGTTACGTTGTAGCCTTCAAGGGGTTCGGGGACCGGTGGGTCTGCGGAGTAGGTGAAGGAAGCGGTGGGTATGTCGGCGAGGTCTACGTTTCTGAAGTAGCCATCTCCCACGTGGTCTCTTCCTTTTAGGATCCACGCTCCCCATGGATCCATGAGGCCTGTGAGTCCGTCGAGGCGTATCTCAGTTTCTCCTAGGCCCACCACGTCGAAGATGACTGTGGCTATGACACCGCTGCCGCTTGCAGTCCCCCAGAAAGCTCCTGTTAAGTATAACTTGCCAACGGTGTTGTCCCATCCGGCGCCGGGAGCGAACTGGCCACTGAGGAACGGGCCGGGCACAATGGGCACGTGCGGGACCACACACGAGCAATTACGTTGGTCTGCGTAGACGCCTTGTATGACGTTGGGGTTGTAGGAGAGTTCGAATTGCCAGCCCCAGAGGTTTGGGATGTCGTTGACGGTGATGTCGACGGTGAGTCGTGGGCCTGAGACTTCTACGTATATTTGGGTGACCCTTATTTCCTCCCCGTCGGGTACGGTGAGTGAGTAGACGCCTGCTTCTAGGGCGTCTATGTCAGTCCAGGTCCAGTATTCGCAGGGACCGCATGGACATGTGGAGGGATTTATTCCCCACTCGCTTGTGTAAGTTTGGTAGGTGGTTGTTAGGTCGTGGATCGTTCCGTTATACGGCGATCCTCCGATCACCACTATCGGGGTTAGACTACATTTAGACGAACTGCCCTTGGCGACCACGGTAACTTTCACTCTTGATATGCTCCAACTCTCTGCGGTGTGATTTTCCAGCGTTGAACTTTGGAACACTCCATCGCTGGTGGTATAGAAGTAACTTGTGTCACCATCCGGCGTTACGTCATTCCAGTCACCCGAGGTGTTTGTGGGTGTCCCGATCCATTTATTGAATGGAGGGGCACTGTCACCGTCAGGTCTGAGCATAAGGGTTGTTTTGGGCGTGAGCGTATCGTCGATTACACTAGAGGGAGATACAGACAGGGGATGGATTTCCACTGGATCAATCGTTACTCCAAAGCTGTCTGTCCAGGTTGGTACACCCCATGTGGCGATTTCTAGATTGAAGGTCACCGCATGATTTTGAGGGCAGTCAGGGACGATTTCGAAATTGTAGTCGTCAAAGCTTGTGGCCGTGCCGCCAGCATTTATATTGCCATATTCCTCGTAACCGTCAGTTATGTTGATGTAGGAATCTGGGCCGAGACAGTAGGCAGTAAGAGTCACCTCATCCACGTATGCACCTTCGTAAGTTACGATGGAATCAGAATCGAACAGGAATCCGACACTGGTTGCAGTTGCTGGTATGGAGAGGCGGTCAGACACCCATTCACCGATATAGCCATCGTAGGATTTGGGCCAGTACCATGAACTGTCTGTTGAGTTGTAGTAGCCTACCTTAAGATAATCGTAGCCCTCCTCAGAATCCAGCCAGTAGTAATAGCTCAAGTACGCGATCTCATAACCAGTCAGATCTACAGTCCGATTCATATACGAGTACATGTAGTTGTCATACTCTTGTCCAGGCACGTCGCTCTCATCTGCGCAGTAGGCGCTCCAGCTACCTACGTTTGCCCGATAGGTGCTATTTCCCCAGTAGTCTGCTCCATTTTTATGATTCGAGTCGCCTACAGTCCAATTCCCAGGCCAAGTCTCTTCAAAATCCTCATAAAATATTAGTTCTGGGAGCAACGTAGTGGTGTAGAGAGTGGCGGTAACATCCGCAAAATCTGTCTCAAGGTGAGTATTACGTAGAGTAACCGACATGTTGATGGACTCACCGGGTTCAGGAATGCCATCACCATCTCCACCGACGTCATCGGCGATCTCGTGGCTGTCATGCCTAATTACTCCCTCAATCTTGATGCCGAGTTCAGGGTCCCCAAAGAGGTTAATCTCGTAGTAGCAATATCTCATGACCCAACTACTGATCCATCCAGCGTTGTCCTCCTTTGAATCTTGATTGGCTATTCCGATGTTGAAGATATCTTCTCCCAAAACGGCATCCCAGAACTCCCTGTCGTAATACTGGGAAGGCCCAGCAGTAGAGTACCAAGCCCCCCAGCCATACCTTGAATTTGAGACAAATGCCACCGCGCCAGATGCTTCTGTGGTTAGGTGTTCGCTTATACAGTCGTAGTCGGTGTAGAGTCCTGAGGAATTTCTGTTATCGAAGGACCCAGAATAACAGCCTTGGCTGTAACCGATAAAATAGAGCTCCTTATTGGTCAGGGAATCGACATCATCGTTAGTCATTTTCATTACATAGCCTACATCGGCGTGACCGAGGTGGTTCAAAAGATGTATGTCATTGTTGATCGTACTAATCATCTCACTCTTAGCCCAGTTGTTACCAGACCAATCTCGGTCATAAAGGATAGATACATCAAATCGACCGGCATAAGGGGAGTTCTCAAAGCCAATCGTGGTGTAGCCGTAGGCATCCGAACCCGCCTTCATCTCATCCTTATAGTTTCCCCCCCAATCGGCGACCCCTCCAAATCCGAGATACTCCCCGACCATCCAGACCTCCCTTAAATCAAGAGAATCGATGGTAGCCTGGTAGGCTAAGGTCTTATTAACGAAATTTCGAACCTCTGTCTGGGAGTCGACGCACGCTCTGCCAATATAGACCTCGGCGAAGAGATCGACCTCCCCGCCGTCTGGACCATCACCTGGCTCGCCGTATGTACCATCAGTATCATTATCAAAGGTGCCATCCAAGCAACCGTAATACATGTCTGCCGGAATATCGTAATCTATCTCACCACAGATACTGGCAAACCCGCGATGAGGAATTATGATGTTTCCGCTTTCACCGCCCGCATCGCCACCGTCTCCGTCGCCCCCCAACAAGACATACGTCGTGCCCCAATTGTTATAGGCGTGAATGATGAAATTGCGGATTCTGGTCTGATTGTCTTCGCCGCCGTCAGGTCGTGTTCCACTATAGCTTGCGTAGATTTGTTCTGTTGTGTTTATACAAGCTGAAATGCCTCTGGAAATCTTTTCATCTATTAGAGCTTGGAAGTTGTATGGCTCCGGTGTAGCTTTCAGCGTCTCGTTGGTGATAATCACATACTCGTAGGTTGGAGATTCCCCTGACAGGGGATAAGTGTCAATAGCCTCGGGATTATCCACCATACCCATCACGGTTTCTCTGTCCTGAGGAAGACCCCGGCAGGAAAGCCGTTCACTTTCGCCCTCCGGACCAACATCCACCTCCACCGTGATCCTCTCATGATAGAATAAGTTCCCGGTTTTGGGAATATATTGCACAGGGTGAAGGTTCACCAGCAATATTTTATATCCCATCTTGCTCTGGACTGAGACATCAGAATATAGCCCGCCAGGAAACGGGTAAGAGGAATCATATATCGTCTCGTCACGTGGAGTTGGTTCCACCGGTACCTGGTGGCTCAGAGGCACCGGCTCTTGACCCCACTCAACCAAATATGAACCCGATAACAACACCTCTTTGCCTTCAATTACTCTTACACGCTGAAGTTCTGTTCCAAAAGGAAGCAAAATCCTTGCTGTCTTGAATGGTAAAACAGGCAAACCCGCCCTCCTGCACTGAGGGAGACCCTCCATGGTCACGGAGATACAGTCACCAATCTGACTATTGGACAGCCAAGTCTCCCGAATCTCAGGCTCTGAGAAGTAATATGTGATACCAATCTTCTCCGCAGGCGATCCCGTATCTTCTGTCTCAACCAGTTGAATGTTAAACGCCAACGTTAACATGCTAATTAACAGCGGTATCAGCATTATTCCCGAAACTGCCCTCCTATTCATATTTCTCCCCTCTTTCTTCCGAAATTCTGTCAGTTCTTTGCATGCATGTATCTATTCACTCAACTAACAATCATCATCAATCCCTGGACATCTTGTGAGGCCTGGTGGAACAGGGTCTGGACCCCAGTAGTGGCCAAAGTGTTCGATGTGCTTAAGTGGCTCGCTCAGCTCAACCACTTGAGCAGGGTAGCACGTGTCGGCCCCGATACGATAGTTCCACACTCCGTATGATCCCATGCTTTCCAGCAGAGGAAACGAGTCAAAGATGTCTGCAACTTGATCGAAGTTTACGTCGCTTTGACATATGTGGCCGGCGAAGTAGCAGGGGTTGGTCTCCACGTGTGCGTAAGATCCTGGACACCAGCTTCCTAGGTGGTATTTGAAGGGTCCGAAGCCTATCAGGTAGGTTAGCATTCGGCCCTCGGGATCGGTCGGGTCTACCATGTATGCCTCCTCCCATCCCCTCCAGTCTTCGTGGTGATTGTAATAGTTCTCCGGATGTTCATCGTAGTAATCCCATGCGTCCGCGTAGCCGACGCTTCCGCAGGGCAGTATCAATTCAATGTAGTCGATGTGGATGGTCGGGTTAATGAAGGGTTCCCACATGTGCTTTGGCGTCAAAAGGCTGATGTCATGGCCCTCGAAGGCGAAGAGGAATCTTCTCTCTTCAAATATCTTGAACGAGTATTCGTCCTCTACTTTGATTCCGTAGACGAATTGCCACTGGGCCATGTACCTTGCGTTCAGTTGATACCTCAGCAGGTTCATGCCAAACTCTGCATCTGCCGTGGTGACTGGATACACGGCGCCGTCGTCTGGTGTGCCAAATATGCCATCATCTCCGGGATCACTGTCATGCCAGTACGTGCCTGGTCGAAGTGTCCAGCTTGTCACCATACCAAGCACGTCGTCTCCAGCAAGGCAGTCTTCGGTTACATAGGGCGGGTCGTATGGACCGGAGGTACCGCAGTCACACATGTAAGGTCCTGGTCCGATCGGCAACACATAGTCGTCGCCTTGGGGTACTATGTCAAAGCACTCTTCATAGGGATCTGGCTGTGGTGTCTCAGAGTTTCCGTTGGGTCCAACGCATGCGTAGTGGGTTCCGTTATACGCGTTGTCGTATGTGGCATCACATCCTTCGTATCCTCCGTAGATGTGGCTTCCACCAGGACCAATCCACTCCTCCGTTGTTGGCATGCCTGTGGCCGCCCACCACATATAATCCATGTTGTATGGGTTCCGCTTGAAGAGAGTGTCCTCAACCAAGGATAAGATCTGCCAGTCGGGCTCACTATCTGCGGTCAACGGGTTGAGGGTGTCCAAGTACGCGCCAAGACCCCACTTGTTGATCTTTACTCCAGGCCTTATCGGGTCATATCTTCTTGCCCGGCCAAGCATCTTTCCCCAAGTGTTGGTCGCATGCCCAGAGCCACGAAGCAAGAAGTGTTCCCCGCAGATGCCTATAGTGCCGAAATCTCTCGCGTTTACGATGCCGATGGCGCCAGGATGCTCATTGTATGGACCCGTGAAAGCTGCGAAGCCTTCAGACAAAAGGAGAGGCAGATAAGGCTCATAGTCGGCTAAATCGGTCTGGATGTCGAAGGCCGCCTGCCTGCAC